>Ga0209913_1000796_pt1 | contig 22409 bp, 18 predicted proteins | sample PersoiDNA2013203_FD_185805 | JGI IMG/M metagenome (GOLD analysis project Ga0209913, IMG submission 185805) | Permafrost soil microbial communities from the Arctic, to analyse light accelerated degradation of dissolved organic matter (DOM) -... | ecosystem: Environmental > Terrestrial > Soil >... | reverse complement strand
AATTCGAATCCCCGACCCCTTGGATGTCGACCAAGTATTCTAACCAGCTGAACTAACCGCCCGATGCCCAGCATTATAGGGAGTGATGCGCCGAATGACAAGAGTCAAACTGAAATAGTTGCCAGGCACGTCGGCGACGGCCCGCAGGGCAAGATGCTATATTGATCCGGCCCCATCCAGCCATATCCAGCCTCAACCATTTCATCCATGAACGCACCCAGCCACCTGCATGCCCACCTGAAGGGCGACGCCCAATACCGCCACCAGCGCGCCGACCGCAGCCTGTCCATCCTGGCCGGCGCCCTCGGCCTGACCCTGCTGTTCGCCGGCGTCGAAGTCGTCGCCGGCTTCATCTCCAATTCGCTCGCACTGATCTCCGACGCGGGCCATATGGTGACGGACGCCGCCTCGCTGGGCCTGGCCCTGTTCGCCCAGCTGATCGCCAAGCGCCCGCCGTCCTCGCGCTACTCCTTCGGCTTCGGCCGCGCCGAAGCGCTGGCCGCATTCGTCAACGGCATCGTCATGCTGCTGGTGGTGGGCTGGATCGTGTTCGAGGCCGTGCAGCGCTTCGCCCAGCCCCAGGCCGTGGCGGGCGGCACCGTCTTCATCGTGGCGGCCATCGGCCTGGTGGTGAACCTGCTGGTGGCGTGGGTACTGTCGAAGGACCGCGACAGCATGAACACGCGCGCCGCGCTGGTGCACGTGCTGGGCGACATGCTGGGCTCCGTGGCGGCGCTGATTGCCGGCGGCGTCATCTACTACACGGGCTGGATGCAGATCGACCCGCTGCTGTCGCTGCTGGTGTCGCTGCTGCTGCTCAAATCCACCTACGGCATCCTGCGCGAGTCGGGCCACCACCTGATGGAAGGGGTACCGGAGCATATCGACTACATGGCCCTGGGCGAGGACCTGGAGGCGCTCGATGGCGTCGTGTCCGTGCACGACCTGCACGTGTGGGACATGGCGCCGGGCGAACCGGCACTGATCGGCCACGTGGAAGTGCGCGACCTGCAGCAGTGGCCGCGCGTGCTGGCGTCGATCCGCGCCATGCTGCTGGAGAAGCACCGCATCGACCACGTCACGCTGCAGGCGGAAGTGGCCGGGCGGCAGGGCCGCCCCGATGGCGCCGGCCATTAGCGCGGCCTGGCGCTGCCGGGACGTGCAGCGACAAGCCATCGCTCGATCCGCGCCAAAGCGCGACGCGGTACGCGGTGCAGGTTCCAACGAAATGGACGCCCTGTCCTGAATAAGGTCCAGGCGGCGACACCTGACCGGCACCCTATTCTGCGAAATAAAATATGGTCGCCCCAAACCAGACATCCAGGCAACGGTGCCGGATCATGCGTGCTCAACGGGCGAATACCGTGTGTGCGTCAGCCGCGAAACCGGAATCCCGTTCCATCAGCTTTAATCGCTGGCAGCGATGAATTTGTAACAGTTTCGATCGCCGTTGACTTCGGTTTTTCGGTTGGCTAGAGTCCTACTCGCATGATGCATTTAATTCAATTGGAGTTCGCCCCCCCAACCATCGTCTGATCAACCTAAAGGCTCGAAACATGAAGACTTCAGCGCGTTTTGCACTCGCGGCAGCTGCTTTTGTTTGTAGCGTGACCGTCCCTTCCGCTTACGCGGCAGGGAATCTGTGGGATCTTGGTTACGGCATTACTGTTTCGGGTTCTTCGGCTGACGGCAGCGTGATCGGCGCTTATATCCAGAACGACTCGTATTACATGTGGACCGCCGCCACCGGCGTGACGTCCATCGGCGGGGCATGGCAAGGTGGCGTGGCCAGCGTGTCGGCCGACGGCTCACGCATCTCCGGCTCGGCCTACGGAAGCGACGGCCTGAGCTACGCGGGCTACTATTCGGTCGGCACTGGCCAGTGGACGACACTGGGCGGCATCGGCGGCAACTCGGATACCTCGGCCAGCTCCGGCTGGAACATCTCCGGCGACGGGAAGACCGTGGTTGGCTTAGGGTGGGTCAATGGGGGCACTGCGCATGCAATTGCCTCCACGCCGGCCGGTGTCATGCACGACCTTGGCTCGCTCGGCGGCTCGTCACGTGCCAACGGCGTGTCGTACGATGGCAGCATCATCGCCGGATGGGTCGAGCAGCCAAACGGACAATGGACCGGCGCCTACTGGAAGAACGGCACCTTGCATAACATGGTGGACGATCAGGGCAATGCGCTGCAAGAGGCGGGTGCGGTATCGGCTGACGGCAACTGGATTATCGGGGATGGTAATTACGGTCAGACCTGGCGATACAACACTGCCACGCAGCAGACAGAGTGGCTGGGCGATCTGGACGCGACGGCGGACTTTCAGGGGGCAACCGGCATCTCGGCAGATGGTCGTATCATTGTCGGCTACGACCGGGGCTTCGGTCCCGCTGTCTTCGGCCAGGGCACCATCTGGATCGAAGGCCAAGGCATGCTCAATTTCACCGACTACATTACCAGTCAGGGGATCGACCTGGGCGGTCGCACGCTCGCATTGCCGCTTGGTGTTTCGGCCGACGGAAGAACGTTCTACGGCATGGACAATACCGGCAGCGGCTTTGTCGTGACGGTGTCACCGGTCCCCGAACCGGCCACCTACGCCATGATGGCGTTGGGACTGGCGGGGCTGACTGCACGCCGGCGCATGCATCGTAACAAGAAATGAATCGCCACGAAACTTGACCCGAGGTCCCTGCCGCGCCGCGGGCACGCGGCCCGGAAGGGTCACCATTGCGCCCTGGCCGCCCCCGCCGGCGGCAGGGGCGCCCGGACGGAAGCCTGGGTTCAGGCGCGCCGCGCCTCGAGCACGCCCGTCACTTCCGAAATGGCCGCCAGCGCCTTCTGCAGCTGCGCGGTGGCGCCGATTTCGGCCGTGAAGGTCATGCGCGCCTGGCCTTTCGCGCTTTGCGTGTTCACGCCGATCACGTTGATCTTCTCGCGCGAGAAGATCTCGGAGATGTCCCGCAGCAGGCCTTGACGGTCGCCGGCCAGCACGAACAGGTCGACCGGGTAGACCGTGTCGCTGCGGGTATTGCCCCATTCCGTGACGATGACGCGCTCGGGAGCCTTGGCGCGCATCTCGGCGAAGTTCTTGCAGCTCAGGCGGTGGATCGACACGCCCTTGCCGCGCGTGACGAAACCGACGATGGGGTCCGGCGGCGCCGGCTTGCAGCAGCGCGCCAGCTGCGTCATCAGCCCTTCCGTGCCGACCACCAGCACGCCGGACTTGGCGCCCTGCTCCGTCGACGAAGCGCGGCTCTTGCCCACCACCACCGCGTCTTCCGGCGGCGGTGCCTCGCTCGAGTCGTGCAGCGCCTGCTCGACGTGGCGCAGGCTGAATTCTTCCTTGCCCACGGCCAGGAACAGGTCGTCCACTTTCGGGAAGCCCAGCTTCTGCGCCAGCGCTTCCAGGTTGACGGCCGTCTTGCCCTCGCGCTGCAGCGATTTTTCCACCAGCGCGCGGCCGTGCGACAGGGTTTCCTGCACGTCGATGGCATGGAACCAGGCGCGCACCTTGGCGCGGGTGCGGTTGCTGACGGCGTAGCCGGGGCTGAGCCAGTCGCGCGACGGGCCGGCCGTGCCGGGCGCACCCTTGGCCGTGATGATCTCGCAGGTCTGGCCGCTCTTGAGCGGCGTATTCAGGGGTACCATGATGCCGTCCACGCGCGCGCCGCGGCAGCGGTGGCCGACGTCGCTGTGCAGGTGATAGGCGAAGTCGATCGGCGTCGCGCCCACGGGCAACTCCAGCACGCGCGCCTGGGGCGTGAGCACGAAGATGCGGTCGTCCAGCGCGGCCGACTTCAGCTTCTCGACCCATTCGCGCTGCAGCTCTTCCTGGCCGACGACGGCATCGGCCACGTCGGACTTCCACGCCAGCAGCTGGCGCAGCCACGCGATCTTCTCGTCGTACTGCTGGCCCTGGAAGTTCGAACCACCCTCCTCCTTGTAGCGCCAGTGGGCCGCCACGCCGTACTCGGCGAAGCTGTGCATCTCGTGCGTGCGGATCTGCACTTCCAGCGGCCGGCCGTCGTCGGCCATCACCACCGTGTGCAGCGACTGGTAGCCGTTCGGCTTCGGGCGCGAGATGTAGTCGTCGAACTCCTTCGGAATCGGGGTCCAGATATTGTGCACCAGGCCCAGCACCGTGTAGCAGCTCTTGACGTCGGCGACGATGACGCGGAAGGCGCGCACGTCATACAGCTCGTTGAAGTCGAGCTCCTTGCCGCGCATCTTGTTCCAGATGCTGTAGATATGCTTGGGCCGCCCGAATACTTCGGCCGTGATGCCGGCGTTGGCCAGTTCGTTCTGCAAGCGCTGGATCGACTGCGTGACGAAGCTCTCGCGCATCATGCGCTTTTCTTCCAGCATCTTGGCGATGCGCTTGTAGTTCTCCGGCTCGATGAAGCGGAACGACAGGTCTTCCAGTTCCCACTTGATCTGCCAGATGCCGAGGCGGTTGGCCAGCGGCGCATACAGGTCGAGCGTCTCGCGGCCGTAGGCGCGCGTCATCTCGTTGAACAGCTTGATGTCGGCGAAGTAGCGCAAGGTGCTGCAGCACGATGCCAGGCGCACCAGCACGACGCGCATGTCGCTGGCCATGGCCAGCAGCATCTTGCGCAGCGTTTCCATCTGCGCCAGCGCCAGCTGGGGCGCGTTCTTGCCGCGCGCGCTCACCGACCCTTGCGTCAGTTCGCGCAGGCGGATCAGCTGGTGCACGCCTGTCACCAGGTCGGCCACTTCCTTGCCAAACTTGGGCTCGATGGCGATCGCCTGGGCCGGATCGAGCAGGCACAGTTCGAACATCAGGCCGGCGATGCGGGTGGCGGCGTCGGTGCGCAGCAGGGCCAGCGTGGTGGCCACGCCGACGGCGAAGTCGAAGGCGCCCTGCCCGCTGGTGGCGGTGCGCCCCGCATAGGCGACGGCGGCGAAATCGAACGCCGCCAGGACGCGGGCGCCGTCTTCCGGCGACAGGCCCTGCACCAGCTGCTCGGACGTTGCGCTGTTCAAAGCCGCGATGGAAACCATAGTGAAACCTTCAATCCTTCAATGCCGGCGACTGTGTCTGCTATTGCAAAACCTCGTTACGGGGAGCTGCCGGCACACGTCCCGCCACCGGCGGCGGAACGGTCCGGCATGCCGTCAGCGCTGGGCGGCGACGACGACGATCTCGACCAGGCAGGCCGGGTTGGCCAGCTTGGCTTCGACGGTGGCACGCGGCGGCGTGTGGCCCTGGGCGACCCAGGCATCCCACACTTCGTTCATGCCGGGGAACAGCGCCATGTCGGCCAGGAATATCTGGGTCGACAGGATGCAGCTCTTGTCGCTGCCGGCTTCGGCCAGCAGGCGGTCGACGTGCGCCAGCACTTCGCGGGTCTGGCCGCCGATATCGGCGGTGGTGTCGTCGGCGATCTGGCCCGCCAGGTAGACGGTGCTGTTATGGATCGCCACTTCGGACATCCGCTTGCCAACGTGCAGTCGTTTAATTTCCATCATCTCTATCTTCTTTCTCTACTGGTTCAACAAAAATTCTCGGGCGATCGCGATCTGATCTTCCTGCAGGAACATCGGCGCATGGCCGACGCCGGGGATCTCGACCAGACGCGCGCGCGGTCCCCGCTGCGTCATGGCCTCGGCCGTCGCGCGCGACAGCAGATCGGACTGCTCGCCACGCACCACCAGGGTCGGGCAACGGATCGCATCGTAGGCGGCCCACAGCATCTTGCCGTCCGAGGCCACCGATTCGGGCGTGGCGGCGCGGAACGGCAGCGCCAGGCCCATGTCGTAATGGCGCACCCACTGGCCGTCGCTATCCTGGCGCAGCACGTCGCGCGCCATCTTGTCCCACTGTTCGTCGCTGTGCGGGCCGAAAGGCAGCGACACGTCGCGCACGAACTTCGCACCCGCCTCGTAGGTGGGGAAGCGCAGGTCCTGGCCGATGTAGTCGCCGATGCGGTTCAGGGCCCCCGCGTCGAGCACGGGGCCGATATCGTTCAGCACCAGCTTGTCGATCGGGCTGTCCGGCAGCGCCGCCAGGCCCATGCCGATCAGGCCGCCCATTGACGTGCCGAACCAATGCACCTTCTGGCGCTCGCCGTTGGCCAGCACACGCGCCAGCAGGGTCACCATGTCGGCCACGTACTGGGGCACGCCATACAGTTCGGGATTCTTCAGCCGGCCGGAGCGCCCGCGCCCCACGACGTCGGGGCAGACCACGCGGTAGCGGTCCGCCAGCGCGGGAGCCAGGCTGTCGAAATCGTCCGACACGCGCGTGACGCCATGCACGCACACCAGCACGTCCGGATTGGCCGGATCGCCCCATTCCTTGTAGGCCATCCGGTGCAGGCCGGCCGGCGAGATGCACTGTACTGACTTGATTACCGGTTCGACCGCTGGCTCGCTCATCGCGTGCTCCTCCTGCTGAGTATTGGTTTTTGGGCTACATTCTACCGTGCGTTGCAGATAAAATCCTCGGGAAGTGTAGCGCAGCGCACCCGGCATGACCACCTCGATCATTCAACTCGCAAAGGACAACCATGAGCAGCACACTAGCAGACAGCGCCGCAGGCAGCGCCGGTAAAGGGGCGCTGGCCGGCAGGACGGCCCTGGTAACGGGCTCCACGTCGGGCATCGGCCTGGGCATCGCCCGCGCGCTGGCGGCGCAAGGCGCCAACATCGTCTTCAACGGCTTCGGCGATGCGCAGGTCATCGCGGCCCTGCAGGACGACACGGCCAGGGAGTTCGGCATCCGCACCGTGCACCACAACGCCGACATGAGCAAACCGGCCGAAATCGAAGCCATGATGACGTTCGCCGCCGAGCAGTTCGGTGGCGTCGATATCCTCGTCAACAACGCCGGCATCCAGTACGTGGCCAACGTCGACGAATTCCCCGTCGAGAAATGGGACGCCATCATCGCGATCAACCTGACGTCGGCCTTCCACACGTCGCGCCTGGCGCTGCCGGCGATGAAGGCGAAGAACTGGGGCCGCATCATCAACCTCGCGTCCGCCCATGGGCTGGTGGGCTCCGCAGGCAAGTCGGCCTACGTCGCGGCCAAGCACGGCCTGGTGGGCCTGACCAAGGTGACGGCGCTGGAGACGGCGCGCACCGGTGTCACCGTCAACGCCATCTGCCCCGGCTTCGTGCTGACGCCCCTGGTGCAGAAGCAGGTCGACGACCGCGCCGCCAAGGAAGGCCTGACCAACGAGGAAGCCAAGCACGCGCTGCTGGCGGACAAGCAGCCGTCGGGCGACTTCGTCACGCCCGAGCAGCTGGGCGGCCTGGCCGTCTTCCTGTGCAGCGATGCGGCCAACGAGGTGCGCGGCGCGGCCTGGAACGTCGACGGGGGCTGGGTGGCGCAGTAAGCTTGCCGTGGCCCGGTGATCCAGCCGGACTGGGTTGTTGGTCCGATAACGGTTACGATATCGGCATCTCCAGCCCGGACCGACCATGAAAATCGCCACCTCCCTGCCCGCGTGGACCATCGCCGCGCCCATCGCCGCCTGGCTGCTGCTGGCCGGTAAAGCCGTCGGCCTGCAAGAAGCCCTGGGCGGCGCCTACGTGCTGCTGCTCGCCGCGGGCCTGTTCGCCGGCGTGCTGGCCGCCGTGTTCCATGCGGAAGTGGTGGCGCACAAGATCGGCGAGCCGTACGGCACGCTGGTGCTGGCGGTGGCCGTCACCGCCATCGAAGTGGCCCTGATCGTGTCGCTGATGATCGCCGGCGGCGAAGCCACCACCGGGCTGGCACGCGATACCGTCTTCGCCGCCGTCATGCTGATCCTGAACGGCATGGTCGGCATCTGCCTGCTGGCCGGCGCCCGCCGCCACGGCGAGCAGACCTTCACGCAGACAGGCGTCTCCGCTTCGCTGGCCACCCTGTCGGCCATTGCCGTGCTGACGATGGTGCTGCCGAACTACACGACCACCACGCCGGGCCCCGTCTACAGCAACAGCCAGCTGATCTTCATCGCCGTCGTCTCCTTCGTCCTGTACGGCACGTTCGTGCTGGTGCAGACGGTGCGCCACCGCGACTACTTCCTGCCCGACGCGGGCGTGGAAGACCAGGAAGCCCATGCCGCACCGCCGCCCACGCGCACCGTGTGGTGGAGCGGCGCGTTGCTGCTGGCCTGCCTGGGCAGCGTCGTGCTGCTGGCGAAATCGCTGTCGCCGCCGCTGGAGGCGGCCGTGGCGGCGCTGGGCGCACCAAAGGCGCTGGTGGGCATCATCATCGCCGCCGTCGTGCTGCTGCCCGAAGGGATCGCCGCTTACCAGGCCGCGCGCGCCAACCGGCTGCAAACCAGCCTGAACCTGGCCCTGGGCTCCGCGCTGGCCAGCATCGGGCTCACCATCCCCGCCGTCGCCATCGTCTCGCTGGTGAACGGCTGGACGCTGTCGCTCGGCATCGACGTCAAGTCCACCGTACTGCTGCTGCTGTCCATCGTCGTCGCCACGCTGTCGCTGGGGAACGGGCGCACCACCATCATGCAGGGCACCGTGCACCTGGTGATCTTCGCCGTGTATATCTTTATTACAGTGGTGCCGTGAACGGCGGCATTCCCAACGCAATCCGCATAAGCAATCGCAATTAAGTTCGTTCCCGGCCGCTCTCCGCCTCCCTATACTTTGCCCTGGATGACACGTTCGTCGAGTGGCGGGGCGCGGCCGTTTTTCCGCCACCGCCGCTCGCAAGAGCGCACCAGACAAGGACAATTGATGAACCAGCGTCACCCCGGCCACCACGCCATCGCCCTGCTTTCCGCCGCCATCGCCCCCCTGGCCATGGCCGCACCGGCCGCCCCTGCTCCTGCCGCCAGCGACATCATCGAGAGAGTCGAAGTGACGGCCACCCGCACCGGCGCCGTCGACGTGCAGGACGTGCCGGCCGCGATCACCGTGATCAAGCCGGAAAGCCTGTCCCGCTACGGGCTGGGCAACCTGGCCGATATCGCCGACCTGGTGCCGGCCATGACGGTGCAGCAGCAGGGCGCGGGCGTGAACAACATCACGATGCGCGGCCTGGTCGTGCGCGGCATCGTGCCGTCCGAAGTGCAGGATGCGTCGCTGGTGGCCGTGTACATCGACGAGATGCCCGTCACCTTGAAGTCGGCCAATCCGGACCTGAAGGTGCTGGACCTGGAGCGCATCGAAGTGCTGCAAGGCCCGCAGGGCACCCTGTTCGGCGCCGGCGCCATGGCCGGCACGGTGCGCCAGATCACGCGCAAGCCCGAGTTCAACGACCTGTTCGGCTCGGTCGAGGCGGTCGGCTCGCGCACTTCCGGCTTCGGCGGCGGAAACCACAACCTGCGCGGCATGGTCAACGTCCCTGTCAAGGACGACGTGCTGGCGCTGCGGCTGACGGCCTACACGGGCAAGGACTCCGGCTATATCCGCAACGCCTACAACGGCGCCACGACGAACGCCGTATCGACCAACCAGGGCCGCATCGCCGCGCGCCTGCGCGTCAATCCGGACCTGCTGGTCGATGCCAGCATCACGGCCTCGAACATCAAGGGCGGCGTCAACGACGCCTATGCCGACCTGGCGCCCTTCACCACCTATGCGCTGCTGCCGCAAGCGAGCAACGACAAGCTGCAGCTGTATAACCTGACCTTGAACCAGGACCTGGGCCGTGCCCAACTGGTGTCGTCGACGTCCTACCTGCACCGCGACACTTTCTACCAGACCTCGGCACAGTACCCGGCCACGGCCTTCATCTTCGGCGGCCAGCCGCCGTTGATGGCATCCGCCTACCGGATCGGCAATGCCATCACGGACTTCGCCCAGGAACTGCGGCTGCACTCGAAGGACGGGGGCGCGCTGAAATGGACGGCCGGCGCCTTCTACGAGCAGGGCCGCCGCGACACGCGCCAGGACCAGCCGACGGCCGGCTTCGATGCGCGCTACGCCGCCACCCGCAACTTCCCCGGCTACGACTCGCAGGTGCACGACCAGGCCTTCGGTCCGGACAATTATTTTTCGGGCACGCAGAACACGAAGTCGCGCCAGCTCGCCCTGTTCGCGGAGGCCACCTACACCTTGTGGGACCAGCTCGACCTGACGGCCGGCCTGCGCCTGTTCCGCGGCACCCAGGACTTCGACCTGAAGTTCACGGGCCTGTTCGGCAACCTTGTCACGGCCACGCCGGCCGTGCCGGTCGGCCAGCCGGAAGTCAGCACCAGCAGCGCCACCTCGCATGGCGCCAATCCCCGCTTCGCCGCCGCCTGGCGGGTCGACCCGGACCATACGCTGTATGCCTCGGCCGGCAAGGGCTTCCGCTACGGCGGCAACAACCAGCCCGTGCCATTCAACTTCTGCGGCGTGCAGGCCCCCGCCACGTTCGCGCCGGACAGCCTGTGGAACTTCGAGGCGGGTTCGAAGAACTCGCTGCTGGACCGGCGCCTGACCGTCAACGCCAACGCCTACCTGATCGACTGGCGCGACGTGCAGGTTTTCAACCGCCTGCCCTGCACGTACTACTTCACGCAGAACGCCGGCAAGATCCGCAGCAAGGGCGTCGAGCTGGAAACGGCCTTCAAGCTGACACGCCGCGCCTCGGTCGGGCTGAACGCCTCGTACAACCACGCAAGCGCCACCGATACCGTCGTCACCGGCATCGCCGCGCAGAACATCCCGGCCGGCAGCCGCGTGCCGTACGCGCCGCGCCTGGCGGCCAGCGCCAACGCCAGCTACAGCATCCCCCTGGCGGGCACGGACGAAGTGGGCGTGTCGGCCAGCTACGCCTACCGGGGCGAAGCCTTCACGAACTTCGCCGCCTCGCAGGGCAGCTATGCGCGCATCCTGTCGTCGAACACGGTCAACGCGACCGTTACGTATCGCACGCGCGGCTATGAGGTGGGCCTGTTCGGCACCAACCTGACGAACGGCGCCAAGGTCAGCGACGTGACGCCGAACGGCATCGCCATCCAGCCGGGCAACCTGGTCTACCTGGTGCGTCCGCGCACCGTGGGCCTGCGCGTCACGGCGCGCTTCTAAGGACATGTCATGGCCGACCCGCTGCTGTCCGCCCAACGTTCGGAATACCTGGACGGCGAGCAGCGGCGGCACGTGGCGGCCGAGCGGGGCCGCGCCCTGTGGCGCGGGGAGTGGCCGACCTGGCTGCTGATCGTCGTCATCCACGGCGGCTGGTGGGCCACCCTGGCCTGCTGGCGCCAGCTGGGCGCCATCGCCGCCACCTTGCTGATGATCTGGTGGTGCGCCTGGTACATGTCGCTGCAGCATGAACTGATCCACGGCCACCCCACCCGCAAGCCCTGGCTGAACCGGCTGTTCGGTTACCTGCCGCTGGCGGTCTGGTATCCATGGCGGCTGTATCGGGAAAGCCACCTGCGCCACCACAACGACTTCCACCTGACCCTGCCCGCGCTGGACACGGAAAGCTTCTACGTGACGCCGCAGGCCTGGGAAGGCATGAACCGTCCGCTGCGCGCGCTGTACTGGTTCAACAAGACCTTTTGGGGCCGCATGCTGGTAGGCCCTGCCCTGAGCATCGGCGGCACGTGGCTGGAGGCGGTGCGCCAGCCGCTGCGGGGCCACTGGCGCGACACGCCGATGTGGCTGGGCCACTTCGCCATGCTGGGTGCGTTGCTGTCGATCGTCGACACGGCCTTCGGCGTGACGCCGGGGTACTTCCTGCTGGCGATCGCCTATCCTGCCCAGTCGCTGACGATGATCCGGTCCTACTACGAGCACCGCCCGGCCGCGCAGCACAAGGAGCGCATCGTGCTGAACGAAGCCTGCCCCGTGCTGCGACTGCTTTTCCTGAACAATAACCTGCACCTGGTGCACCACGACCTGCCGTCGCTGCCGTGGTACCTGCTGCCCCGCGTGTATGCAGCGCGGCGCGCCGACTACCGGCAGCGCAGCGGCGGCTTCCACCTGCCGGGCTACGGCACCCTGGTACGCCGCCACGGCTTTTCCGCCATCGACGCGCCCGTGCATCCGCACTTGCAGCCGGGAGAACGGGCATGAGCTGGCAGGCGGCGCTGCCGATGTACAACGTGTCCACGCGCCTGGGCCGGGCGTACGAGAAACTGCTGGCGGCCCTGCTGGCGCAGGCCGGCCTTGCAGATGGGGTCGAGCTCGCGCGCGACGTGTCCTTGCCCGATTTCTGGACCCGGCCGGACATGCTGGTCAGTCAGACCTGCGGTTACCCGTATATCGCCACGCTGCACGGCAAGGTTGCGCTGCTGGCGACGCCCTGCTACGACGTGCCCGGCTGCTCCGGCAGCGACTACGCCAGCGCCATCGTCGTCCGGGCCGACCGTGGCATCGCCACACTGGACGACGCACGCGGACTGGTCGCCGCCGCCAACGACGGGCATTCGAACAGCGGCATGAACCTGCTGCGGCATGCGGTCGCGCCACTGGCGCACGACGGCCGCTTCTTCGGCGATGTCAAATGGTCCGGCAGCCATGCCGCCAGCGTGCACATGGTGCGCGAGGGCGCGGCCGACATCGCCGCCATCGACTGCATCACCCTGGCTTACCTGCGCCAGGAAGACCCCGCCGCCGTGGCCGACCTGGCGGTGCTGCAGTACTCTGCCCCGGCGCCCGGCCTGCCGTTCATCGCCGGGGGCGCCGTGCCGGAACCCTGGCAGAGGCGCCTGCGCGAGGCCCTGCTGGAACCCGGCCCGGGGCTGCTGGCGGCCATTCGGCCCTTGCGCATCGGCGCTTTCCGCCACTGCGATGCGGGCGAATATGGGCGGATCGGACAACTGGTCGACCAGGCGCGCCAGCTGGGGTATCCCGAGCTGGCCTGAACGGGCCGCCCACTGCACGGCGCGGCGCTCAGTCCAATTTTTTCAGCGCCGACTTGAAATGGATATTCTTCATCAGCGCAACGTAGGCCCTGCCGTTGTCCACCGTTTTTATGGCTTCCGCGATCGTCAGCAGATCGTCGATGCCCAGCACCCCAGCGATCTGGTCATGAATGACGATCTTGACCTGCTCCCAGTCCCGGTTTGCCACCGCCCACACCAGTTCCGACACCGTCCCGAGAATACCGAACTTGCCCTTGATGATGCCGGTGACGATGCTGTAGCCTGCCGAGGCAACCTCCGGCAGGTTGATGTTGACGATCGATTCCTTCAATGCAGCGACGATCGCGAAGGTCAGATCGATGATCTGGTCCTCATCCAGAACGGGCGCGTTACCGAAGGGGACGAATGGTAGTGGTGAGCTCATGGTATTCACCCTCAGGTTAGGGTCGACCTTGACATCATGGCGCGGCAAGACTACTGGAGCATGCCAACGCCCTGGGGATCCAGTTCGCTCCGGTGTCATGGCCGGCGGGCGAACGCGGATACGGTGAAGTGCGGATTCGATACCGAGCAGCGGCGCGGCCCATCGGGGCCAGGCTCGGTTGAACGACAAGACAGGTCGAAGCTTCGATACGTGGAAGCCTTGGGGGTGCGCCGGGATCGTTCGATTATGCGCCGTCTACCGGCGTAATGCGCAACGGCCGCGAAATTTCGGCCACCTTGTCGCGAACATCAGACTGTCCCCCCGCCCGCGGCACGCGACCTTGCCTGACCGGCCGGCGGCTACGTACTTCCCCCACTGTGGAAACCCCTGATAGGGCTAACCACAATGCGGATAATCACAATGGTGATATCTGAGATGGTTCGGCATGATGGCTCCCAGTGCAGTATTCGAATTCCGGGGAGACCATCATGAAAAAACCGTTCTACAAGATTCTTTACGTGCAGGTGCTGTTCGCCATTGCCGTTGGCGTGCTGCTGGGCATTTTCCTGCCGAAGGATGCCGTCGCCATGAAACCGCTGGGTGATGGTTTCATCAAGCTCATCAAGATGATCATCGCACCGGTGATCTTCTGTACCGTCGTTACCGGCATTGCCGGCATGCAGGACGTCAAGAAGATCGGCCGGGTCGGCGGCAAGGCCCTGCTGTACTTCGAAGTGGTTTCCACCTTCGCGCTGGTGATCGGCCTGTTCGTCGCCAACATCATCAAGCCGGGCGCCGGCTTCAATGCCGATCCGGCCACGCTGGACACGAAGGCGATCGCCCAGTACACGGAAAAGGCGTCGCACCAGTCGACCCTGGACTTCGTGATGAACATCATCCCGAACACCGTCGTCGATGCCTTCGCCAAGGGCGACATCCTGCAGGTGCTGCTGATCTCCATCCTGTTCGGCTTCTCGCTGTCGCTGCTGGGTGAAAAAGGCCGCCCTGTCGCCAAGCTGATCGACGAGGCCGGCAGCGCCATCTTCGGCATGGTCAATATCATCATGAAGATCGCCCCGATCGGTGCCTTCGGCGCGATGGCCTTCACCATCGGCAAATACGGCATCGATTCGCTGCTGCCGCTGGCCAAGCTGATGGGTTCGTTCTACCTGACTTGCGGCCTGTTCGTCTTCATCGTGCTCGGTGCCATTGCCCGCTTTACCGGCTTCTCGATCTTCCGCTTCATCGCCTACATCAAGGAAGAACTGCTGATCGTGCTGGGTACGAGCTCGTCGGAAAGCGCCCTGCCTTCCCTGATGACGAAACTGCAGCGCCTGGGCGCTTCCAAGCCGGTGGTCGGCCTGGTGGTCCCGACCGGTTACTCGTTCAACCTGGACGGCACCAACATCTACATGACGATGGCCGCCCTGTTCGTTGCCCAGGCAACCAACACGGAACTGACCCTGATGCAGGAACTGACCATCCTGGGCGTGGCGATGCTGACGTCGAAAGGTGCTTCCGGCATCACCGGCGCCGGCTTCATCACCCTGGCCGCCACCCTGGCCGTGGTGCCGACGATTCCCGTGGCCGGCATGGCGCTGATCCTGGGCATCGACCGCTTCATGAGCGAGTGCCGCGCCCTGACCAACTTCATCGGCAACGGCGTCGCCGCCCTGGTCGTGTCGAAGTGGGAAGGCGAGCTGGACATGAAAACCATGCAGCGCGAACTGGCCAACCCGTCCGCACCGCACGAGCCGCTGGAAGAAGTGGCGCACGGCGCGCCGATCGGCGTGGCCAAGCAGGCGTAAGTCTCCACTGCAAAATGAAAAGGGCACTGGCTTTGCGGCCAGTGCCCTTTTTCACGTTCCGGCCGGCCTCAGACGGCCGAGAAATCCAGTTCCACGCCCGTGGCGGCGGCGACCTGATCCTTCGTCACATCCGGGGCGAGCTCGATCACCTTCAGCCCGTTCGGCGTGACTTCGATGACGCCCAGGTCCGTGATGATCAAGTCGACGACGCCGACACCGGTCAGCGGCAGGTCGCATTGCTCCAGGATCTTGTGCGACGTGCTGCCGTCCTTGGCGGTGGCGACGTGCTCCATCAGCACGACGACTTTCTTGACGCCTGCCACCAGGTCCATCGCGCCGCCCATGCCCTTGACCATTTTGCCCGGAATCATCCAGTTGGCCAGGTCGCCCTTTTCCGACACCTGCATGGCGCCCAGGATGGCCAGGTTGATCTTGCCGCCGCGGATCATGCCGAAGGAATCGGCCGAGCTGAAGTAGGAAGAGCCGGGCAATGCCGTCACGGTCTGCTTGCCAGCGTTGATCAGGTCGGCGTCGACCTCGTCCTCGGTCGGGAACGGGCCGATGCCCAGCAGGCCGTTTTCCGACTGCAGGAACACTTCGATATCGTTCGGAACGTAGTTCGCCACCAGGGTCGGCAAGCCGATGCCCAGGTTGACGTAGAAGCCGTCCTGCAGCTCCTTGGCCGCGCGCCCGGCCATTTGATCACGAGTCCATGCCATGTTGTTCTCCTCAGTTCGAACGCACGGTGCGCTGTTCGATGCGTTTTTCAGGATTGGCGTTCAGCACGATGCGGTGCACGAAGATGCCGGGGGTGTGGACTTCGTCCGGATCGATCTCGCCCACTTCGACCAGCTGCTCCACTTCGACGATGGTGACCTTGCCGGCGGCCGCGACGTTCGGGTTGAAGTTGCGCGCCGTCTTGCGGTAGACCAGGTTGCCTGCCTTGTCCGCCTTCCAGGCCTTGACCAGGGACACGTCGGCCACGAGGCTGCGTTCCATCACATACTGCTCGCCGTCGAATTCGCGGATTTCCTTGCCGTCGGCAACGATGGTGCCCACGCCCGTCTTCGTAAAGAAGGCCGGGATGCCGGCGCCGCCGGCGCGCAGCTTCTCGGCCAGGGTGCCTTGCGGCGTGAATTCCAGTTCCAGCTCGCCGGCCAGGTACTGGCGGGCGAACTCCTTGTTCTCGCCGACGTAGGAGGCGACCATCTTCTTGATCTGCCGCGTTTCCAGCAGCTGGCCCAGGCCGAAGCCGTCCACGCCGGCGTTGTTCGAGATGGCCGTCAGCCCCTTGACGCCGGAATCGCGCAACGCCTCGATCAGCGCTTCGGGAATGCCGCACAGGCCGAAGCCGCCGACGGCGACGGTTTGCCCGTCCTGCACGACGCCCGCCAGCGCCGCATTTGCATCGGGATAGATTTTGTTCATTGGTGACCCCTCTATTTTTTGATAAGCTTCCTCGGGCATGCACGATTCGGCCGAGCCTCGATGGGGCCGGTCGATGCGCGCAGGTCCTGCCCTGTCCTGCGGTGTCCTGCTCTGCTGTATCGTGCTGTATCGTTCTACGAACTGCGATAGCCCGCTCTGTCCTGCAGATGGCGTACCAGAATAGATTACACAACTGGAAAGTACAATACCGTAGAAATACCTGTAATACAGGGTTTCAATAACGGAGACGACGGAAGACGCCCTGATGAACGCACCCTACGAGATCGACTACGAAACCATCTTCAAGTTCGCACCGGTGGGCATGTGCATCTCCGTCAACCGGGTGATCCAGTCCAGCAACGACGCACTGACGGTGATGTTCGGTTATCCGCACGGTGCGCTGGACGGCGAATCGTTCCAGCGACTGTACCCCACCGTCGACGAATTCCTGCGCACGGGCCACCGCATCATTCCCATCATGAACACGCGCGGCCGCTATTCGGACGAGCGCATCATGCGCCGCGCCAATGGCGAACTGTTCTGGTGCCACGTGACGGGCCGTGCCCTCGATCCGCGCGATCCGCTGGGCGCTGGCGTGTGGACCTTCGAGGACGTCAGCGAAAAGCGCCCCGTGTCGGCCGAGCTGACCCCGCGCGAACGGGAAATCGCCGCCTTCCTCGTCGAAGGCAAAACCAGCAAGATGATCGCCCGCGAAACGGACCTGTCGCCGCGCACGGTGGAGATGCACCGTGCCAAGCTGATGCGCAAGTTCGGCGCCGCCACGTCGAGCGAGCTGGTGCACAAGCTGATGGGCGTGACGCGCTGAACTCCTACGGCGCTGCCCGCCGCAGTGCCCACCTGTCGCGTCCGGCGGACTTGGCCGCATACAGCGCCTCGTCGGCCACGCGCAGCAGTGTATTGGGCCCGATGGTGTCGGCTGCATACGCCACGCCGACCGTCGCCGTCACCTTCAGCGCTTGCCCACCGCAATCGAACGGCGCCCTGATCGCCGCCAGCAGCTTGTCCATGATGGGCGCGATGGCGGCCTCGGCCTCCACCGATTCGAAGATGATGACGAACTCGTCGCCTGCCAGCCTGGCCACGGTATCGACCTGGCGCACCGACAGGCGCAGCCGGCGTGCGAATTCACACAGCACGTGGTCGCCAACGGCGTGACCGTAAGTGTCGTTGATCTGCTTGAAGAAATCCACGTCGAGGAAGGCCAGCGCCAGGCCCTTGCCCTGGCGCCGGGCTCGCGCGATGGCGCCAGGCAGCTCCGCCTCAAAGGCGCGGCGGTTGTTCAGGCCGGTCAGCGTGTCCGTGCGGCTCAGCAAGGCAAGTCGCTGCTCGGCCTGTTGGCGCTGGCGCGACAGCGCGAAGAAGGCCCGGCTCAGCCCGCCGATCTCGTCGGCGCGCGTGGAATCGAGAACGCGGATGTCAGCCGTGCCCGCCACCAGCATCTCGACCCGCTGGTGCAGATGCTTCAGCGGCGCCAGGAACAACGCGATCAGCGCCAGGCCCAGGGCCGCGGCCAGCAAGGTGACGGCCGCCGTCGACAGCCAGGCCGCCTGCTCGCCCTCGCGCAGCGGTGCAAAGGCTTCGTCGACGGGATAGACCAGGGTCAGCGTCCAGCCCGTGCGGCGCAGGTGGGTGGCGGCGATCAGCGCGCGCTGGCCCTCCTTCGTCACGCCTTCGGTCCACCCTTCGAAACCACCCAGCGCGCGCCGCGTCACTTCGGTGACGCCGCCCTGTTCGCGCCACACATTGTGCAGGATGCGTGCCGCCTGGGGGTGGTAGATGATCGTGCCGCGCTGGTCGATCAGGTAGAAATAGGCGGAGGGTCCGGGCCGGGCCGACAGGAAATGCCCCATGAAGTGGGCATTGACGAGGCTCAGGCCGCCGCCCAGCACGATGGCCACGTTGCCGTCGGCGCCGATGACGGCCTCCGTCAGCATGATGGCTGGCTTGTTCGTCAGCGGGTTGCGGTAAGGCGGCGAGACGGCGCCCTCGCGCATCGCCAGGGTTTCCCGGAAGGCCGTGTTGTTCTTCGCCACCCGTTCGCCGATGCCGCGCCGGTTGGCCAGGTTGGCGACCGCCCGGCCCGTCACGTCGAAGGCCAGCACATTGTCGAATTCGTCGCGCAGGATGGGGTGCTGCTCCAGCAGCAGTTGCAGGTCGGCCGGGCCGGTGCGCGCTTCGCGGGCGATGTTCTCGGCGATGGAGCGCAGCAGCACCTGCTTGGCGCCGATTTCCTGGTCCAGCGCGGCGCCGGTACTGGCCAACAGCGCCACCTGCTGGTTGCCCACCAGCGTACGCATCTGCTGGCGCATCGGTTGCAGGGCGGCCAGCGAAGCGAGCAGCGCCGATGCCAGCGCCAGGATGCTGACGAGCATGGCGATGCGTGCTTTCAACGTGGCGGGGACAAGGCGCATGGCGACAATTCAGGAAGGCTGGGCGGCGCGCCACTGCATGGAAGGCGCGTACGGCATTCGCCGTGGCGGCGAGGATGCGGGAGCGAGGCCGTGACGAAAGGAGGCAGCAATGGCTGTTTCCTCACGTAAATTCTAGCATGTGCCGAAACGGCCGCCGACGAATTTGCGCCAATCCGCCTTGCGCGGGGCGCCGGTACGGCGGCGATACAACTAGTGGCTGGGAAGTGGGCTGCCTTCGGGTCGACGGACGGCAGCCGGAGATTGAAAAGTTGCCCGAAAAATGGGGTCTGTCCCCATTTTCGCGGCAACTTACTGGGCCATCATGCCATCGTCGGCGGAAATGACGGCGCCGTTGATGAAGTGGGCATCTTCGCCGGCCAGCAGCAGCAGCAGGCCATCCAGGTCTTCCGGCTTGCCGGGGCGCTTGCGGGGCAGCATTTCGATCAGGCGCTGGCCCTGTTCGCTGGCGAAATAGTCTTCGTTGATTTCGGTGGAGATGTAACCGGGGCAGATGGCATTGGTGTTGATGCCGTATTTGCCCCACTCCACCGCCATCGCCTTCGTCATGTGGACGACACCGGCCTTGCTCATGCAGTAGACGCCGATCTGCGGCAACACGCGCAGCCCCGCCACGGAGGCGATATTGATGATGCGGTGCTGCTTCTTCGGGTCGCCCTTGGCGCGCGCGATCATGCGCTTGGCCGCTTCCTGGGCAACGAAGAAAGCGCCGCGCAGGTTCGTGTCCATGACGAAGCTGTAGTCTTCCGGCGTCACGTCGACCAGCCGTTGCGTCGTCGAGACACCGGAGTTGTTGACGAGGATGTCGATGGGTCCCGCTTCCGTTTCCGCGTGGGCAATGGCGGACTTGATGCTGGCGTAATCCGTCACGTCCAGGGTCACGACGTGGGCGGCGCCGCCGTCGGCTTCGATTTCGGCGCGCAGCTCCTTCAGGCGCTCGGTGCGGCGCGAGGCCAGCACCACCTGGGCGCCGGCGCTGGCCAGCACCTTGGCGAAACGGGCACCCAGGCCGCTGGAGGCGCCGGTCACCAGCGCGATCTTGCCTTCAAAATTGACTTCGATGCCCACTGACTGCTCCTTGTTGTCATTAGGGAAACGCTGATGTATTCATGGCGGCGATCTTAGCCCTGAGAAAACGCGCCCAGCTGCGCCACAAACGCCCCGCCATACCCCGGTATGACGGGGCGTTCGCGTCTTGCTGGACACGCTTTTCAAGACTAATCTCATCCACCAGCAATAAATCAGCGCTTCCCCAGCTCGCGCCCCGTGCGCCATTGCACGCCATCTTACACAATTAGCAGTATTAGACGGGAACATCTAATACAATGCCGTTGCATTTGAGCGGAAAAAGAAGCACACTCGTGCTAATTTTTCCCGTTTCACTTAATTACAAGAATCTCATATGACAAATCTCGTTGAACAGTACGGTCCGCGCGAAGCGATGGAGTATGACGTCGTCGTCGTGGGCGGCGGCCCGGCCGGCCTGTCGGCAGCCATTCGCATCAAGCAACTGGCCCAGCAAAAGGGCCAGGAGATTTCCGTCGTCGTGCTGGAAAAAGGCGGCGAGCTGGGCGCCCATATCCTGTCCGGCGCCGTCATGGATCCCCGTGCGCTGACGGAACTCATTCCGAACTGGAAGGAACTGGGCGCGCCGCTGAACACGGAAGTCACGGAAGACCGCGTGCTGTTCCTGACCGAGACCAAGGCCATCAAGACGCCCAATTTCATGATTCCGAAGTGCCTGGAAAACCACGGCAACTACGTGATCTCGCTGGGCAATGTCACGCGCTGGCTGGGCCAGCAGGCCGAGAGCCTGGGCGTGGAAATCTTCCCCGGCTTCCCTGCCGCGGAAATCCTGTACAACGAGGACGGTTCCGTCAAGGGCGTCGCCACCGGCAATATGGGTGTCAAGCGCGACGGCGAACCGGGTCCGGACTTCCAGCTGGGCATGGAACTGCACGGCAAGTACACTTTGTTCGCGGAAGGCTCGCGCGGCCACCTGGGCAAGCAGCTGATGGCCAAGTATGACCTGAACAAGGGCAAGGACCCGCAGGCCTACGGCATCGGCATCAAGGAACTGTGGGAGATCGACCCGGCCAAGCACAAGCCTGGCCTCGTCATCCACACGTCCGGCTGGCCGCTGGCGCATGACGTCTACGGTGGCTCCTTCCTGTACCACATGGAAAACAACCAGGTGGTGGTCGGCTATGTCGTGGGCCTGAACTACCACAATCCCTACCTGTCGCCGTACGAAGAGTTCCAGCGCTACAAGACGCACCCGGAAATCCGCCACTTCTTCGAAGGCGGCAAGCGCATCTCGTATGGCGCCCGTGCCATCACGGCCGGCGGCCTGCAGTCGCTGCCGAAGCTGGTATTCCCGGGCGGCGCGCTGATCGGCTGCGACGCCGGCTTCCTGAACATGAGCCGCATCAAGGGCAGCCACGCCGCCATCAAGTCGGGCATGCTGGCCGCCGAGGCCATCGTGGACGCGCTGGGCCAGGGCCGCCAGTTCGACGAACTGGCCGCCTACCCGGTCGCCTTCGAGCAGTCCTGGCTGCACGAAGAGCTGCACGTGGCGCGCAACGTCAAGCAGTACCTGAACAAGGGCCTCGTGCTCGGCACCCTGATGACGGGCATCGACCAGATCGTGTTCCGCGGCAAGGCGCCCTGGACCCTGCACCACAGCGAGCCGGATCACGCCTGCCTGAAGCCGGCCGCCAACTACAAGCCCATCGTCTATCCGAAGCCGGACGGCAAGCTGACCTTCGACAAGCTGTCCTCCGTGTTCATCTCGAACACGAACCACGCCGAAGACCAGCCGATCCACCTGACCCTGAAGAATCCTTCGGTGCCGGTGGACGTCAACCTGGCCAAGTATGCGGGCCCGGAACAGCGCTACTGCCCGGCCGGCGTGTACGAGTACGTCAAGAACGACGACGGCGCCGACCGCCTGCAGATCAATGCGCAGAACTGCGTGCACTGCAAGACCTGCGACATCAAGGACCCCACCCAGAACATCGTGTGGGTCACGCCGGAAGGCGGCGGCGGGCCGAACTACCCGAATATGTAAGTAGCAGGATGTCAACAGCGCCGCGGCCACCGCCCCGGCGCTTTTTTTACGTCCAAAATTTATTTCAAAAAATTTCCACACGGCACTTAACGTCCGGCGCGGGACGGTCGTCTTGTACTGATGAGAGCGCAGAAAGCTGCTCTAAACGAACCCACCCACTGGAGTAACTACAATGCTGAGCCTTCACACCAACAACGCAGCCCTGTCCGCACAGAACTCGCTGAACCGTACCCAAAGCACGCTGTCGACGTCGATGACCCGCCTGTCGACCGGCTACCGCATCAACTCCGCGATGGACGACGCGGCTGGCCTGCAGATTGCCACCCGTCTGAAGACCCAGACCAGCGGCATGCAAGTTGCAATGCGTAACACCCAGAACTCGATCTCCCTGATGCAGACCGCCGAAGGCGCGCTGGACGAAACGTCGAACATCCTGAACCGCATGA
>Ga0209913_1000794_pt1 | contig 22447 bp, 15 predicted proteins | sample PersoiDNA2013203_FD_185805 | JGI IMG/M metagenome (GOLD analysis project Ga0209913, IMG submission 185805) | Permafrost soil microbial communities from the Arctic, to analyse light accelerated degradation of dissolved organic matter (DOM) -... | ecosystem: Environmental > Terrestrial > Soil >... | reverse complement strand
CGCCTGGCGAGTTCACCATCTGGCCGACGTCACGGGTCCAGGGCGCCACCGCGATCGCCGCGCTCGCCTGCGTATCGCTCAAGAGCATGCTGTTGAGGGCGATGTTCACGAACACGCCCTTGTCGTGATACGGACTGCTGGGCGAGCCCGGCGAGGTGATGTCCTTGCCGTCGGTGCGGGTGTACCAGGCGCCGATCTCGATGCCTGACAGGAAGCGCCGCTTTGCTTCCAGCCGCACGCCCTTGTCTTTCGCCAGGAAACGGCCCGCGCGCGCCGTCACGGTGATGTCCGAAGGCAGGCGGTAATGCAGGGCGCCCAGGGCCGTCACCGTGCTGTAATCGCGGCTGTCGAACCAGCCCCGGAAGCCCCGCTGCTGCAAGGCGTCGGCGCTGAAGTCGGCGGCCCAGCGCACGTCGTTCGGCGCATACAGCAATTGCGCGCCGGCGCCCCGGTACATTTCCTCGTACAGGCCGCCGGACACCCGCAGATACCAGTGCTCGGCCGGCATGGCGAACTGATTGAGCATCAGCTTGTTCAATTTAAAGCGGGCACCCCGCTTGTAGTCGGCCACGTCGGTGCGCACGTGCGGCAGCAGGCTGTTCGACGCCTGCGTGACGCCCGACACGTTTTCCACCACCTTGGCCACGGCGGCGCCGCTCAGATAGAGGCCGCTCGCGAGGCGCCGGTCGTAATAGGCGGCGGCATCGACTTCGTAACGCAGCACGCCGCTGGGGTCGTTGAAGTACAGGCCCAGTTTCGGCGCCACGCGCAGGCGGTTGGCTTCGCCATCTTCGCTGCGCAACTGGACGGCCGTGCCTTCCCGGCCCAGGTCGACCGACACGCCGTCCGGGCTGCCCAGTTCGGCCAGCAAGTCGGCCTGCGCCGCCGTGCCGATCGCATCGGCCGGCGTGGCCGCGCGCACCGTCACCGTTTTCAGGAAAGCTGCGCGGTCGATTTCGCCGCCCAGGTAGTAGCTCAGCGCGTACAAGTCGCGGAATTCATAGGTCGCCACCGGCTGCTCATTGCGCGCGTAGCTGATCTGCAAAACCCGCGTGCCCGCGGGCGCGAACGCCAGCGCGGTGCGCGCGGCGCGGCCCACCGCGCGGCCCAGGTTGGCAATGCGGTTGTTGCTCAGCACCAGTTTGAGCACGCCGCCCGACAGCGCCACCCGCACGTTCTTGTAATCCTGGCGCAGCAAGGCGGCCTTGAGCGCGGCGGCCGGGCGGCCGTCGGCCTCCCACTGGGCCAGCGAGGCGCGCGGCGGCGCGTCTTTTTGTTCAAAGGCTTTCGGCTCATTGAGTTTGGGAACAAATTCGCGCTGTTGCAGGGGAATCGACACGAAGGCATTGGCGCTGACATGGTCGCGGTGGCGCGCCAGCTGGGCGCCGAGCCAGCCCCAGCGGTACTCCAGGCCCACCACCGCCCCCTTGCCGTGGCCGGCCGCCCCCGTGTCGGCGGCGCGGAAATCCTTCGTGTAGTCGGTGGCGTCATACTCGGCCACGACGGCCCAGCCCGGCACTGCCGCGGGCGACCAGCGGGCGCCGGCAAACATGCCGGTGGGACGCGAGCGCCCGTAGCCGATGCTCGCCTCGAGATTGCGTTCGGCACCGAAGGTCTTGCTTGCCACCAGATACTGGCCGGCAAACCGGCGCGTGCCCAGCACGTCGGTGGCGCCCACGGCCAAGGCGGGCAGCATGGCGCTTTCTTCCAGCAGGCGCAATTTGGCGTCGAAGATCTTGTCCTTGTTGCGGCCGTAATCGCTGCCGTAATCGCCCGGCACATTACTGAATCCCGCCACCCCGCTCATTGACTGGTAACGGCCCACCAACTGCAATACCGGCAAAACCGTGGCACTGGCCCAGATCATGCCGTAGGGCCGGTCATAACCGTAGCCCATCGAAAAAGTCCCATCCCGCTCGACCATTGCATTAGGCATATTGACATAGCCGGATGTGCCGTTCAGCGCAGGGTCGGCGGCATATACCTGACCCGCGGCCAGAACCAGGGTCAGGCACTGCGCCGTTTTGATGGAATAGTTAAATAACGTTGACAAGATAATGATCCGATGTGGATATTCCAGACCAGTTCTGAAATAGGAAATAATGATCGACGTATAATTCGGCCGCCGGCGTCACCGCTGCGGGGCTGCTTCAGCGAAACAGCTGTGTAAATTCCGCAACACGCAACTCGCCAGGACGTTACAATATCAACAATGGTGAAGACACCACGGTTTGCGACGCCTCATAGGGAAATCATCCCGTTGACGGGCAAACCGGGAAAATCCTGTTACGTGACCGCAACAATTCTACTTAAAAGATGGTCGATTGTACGTTATGCTAGTTCCATAAGCCAACTTTTCAGGAATCGCCTCCAGCGTCTCAACGTGATGTCGGCAATTGCAAAGCATGTCATCCTGACGATGAACTATGCGAATCGCCGGTTATTTGAATGTCAAATGTCATCCGATAGCGATGTTTTCCCCTGCACCGGCCAAAACCCCGCCGATTAAAAGCACTATAATGATCAAAAAACGTTTTCTCGCGCTGCCCCGCCTATACAAGCAAGCTGTTGCCGTATCCGCCGATGCACTGTTGATTCCCCTGATTTTTGTAATTGCAGTGCGCCTGCATTTCGAAAATTTTACGCCGGGTATTTTGCGCCATTATCAATGGATCGTGCTGGCGTCGCCAATTGTGTCAATTCCCGTGTTTGCACGAAATGGCTTGTACCGGGCGATTATTCGCTATATCGATTATCGAATCGTCAGCACGATTTCGTACGGCGCGATCGTCTCCACCACCGTGCTCGGCGTGCTCAGCTACGTGTTTGTCGACGTCCCTTTTTCGCCCAATCTGTTCCTGATTTTCGCCGCCGTGTTCCTGCTGTATCTGCTCACCAGCCGCTTCCTGGCGCGGGGATTTTTTCTCGACGAGCGGCGCGCGGGCGGGCGCAGCGTGCCGGTGGCCATTTATGGCGCCGGCGATGCGGGCAGCCGGCTGGCGTTTGCCCTGCGCGGCGGCGTGGAATTTCGTCCGATCATTTTTATCGATGACAACCCGCAATTGCACGGCATCAGCATTGCTGGCATCCGGGTCTATCCCTCAGAGAAATTACCGAGCTTGATGAAGCGTTACCGCTTCGCCACCGTGCTCATCGCCATCCCCTCGCTGAGCCAGCGGGCCCAGCGCGATCTGATCAACCAGCTCACGCCCCTGGATCTGCGGATCAAGGTCACCCCCAGCATCGATGCGCTGATGCGCGGCATGTTGCGGGTGGAGGACGTGCGTGAAATCGAGATCGAAGACCTGCTCAGCCGCGACCCGGTGGTGCCGGACCGCTCCCTGCTGTCCAAATGCATCACCGGCCACAACGTCATGGTGTCCGGTGCGGGCGGCTCAATCGGCTCGGAACTGTGCCGCCAGGTGATTGCCCTCAAACCCAGCCGGCTGATCTTGCTGGAAATTTCCGAATTCGCCCTGTACGCCGTCGAGCAGGAGTTGCGCAAGCTGATCGAGCAGCACGCGCCCGACTGCGAATTGCTGGCCATGCTGGGATCGGCTGCCGACTACGCCCGCTGCGCCGACATCATGAGCACGTTCGACGTCGACACGGTCTACCACGCGGCCGCTTACAAGCACGTGCCGATCGTCGAGCAAAACCCCACCGAAGGCATCCGCAACAACGCTTTCGGCACCCTGGCGATGGCGCAGGCGGCCGCCGCAGCCAAGGTCAAGCATTTCATTCTGGTGTCGACCGACAAGGCCGTGCGCCCGACCAATGTCATGGGCACCACCAAGCGGCTGGCCGAACTGGTGCTGCAAGGTTTGTCGCGCCAGCAATCGGCTACGTGTTTTTCGATGGTCCGCTTCGGCAACGTGCTCGGCTCATCCGGTTCGGTGGTGCCCCTGTTCCGGCGCCAGATCGCCGCCGGTGGCCCGGTCACCATCACCCATCCCGACATCACCCGTTATTTCATGACCATTCCCGAAGCGGCGCAGCTGGTGCTGCAGGCGGGTTCGATGGCCAAGGGCGGCGACGTGTTCGTGCTCGACATGGGCGAACCCGTCAAGATTGCCGACCTGGCCAAGCGGATGATCCATCTGAGCGGGCGCACCGTGCGGTCGCACGACAGCGGTACGCGCGGCATTGAAATCCGCTATGTCGGCATGCGCCCGGGCGAAAAGCTGTACGAGGAACTGCTGATCGGCAGCAATGTCAGCGGCACCGCCCACCCCCGCATCATGCGCGCCGAGGAAGCCGAGATTCCCTGGCCTGCCCTGCAGCGCATGCTCGATCAGCTGCACGCCGCCTGCGAGCAGGGCGACCATGAAGCCATGCGCGCCCAGCTGCAGAAAATCGTCCACGAATACGAGCCCAGCTCCGACCTGGTCGATGCCGTCTGGCTCAAGCGGGCCAATCGCGCCGCCCCGGCACGCCTGGTCTCGGGCTTGCGCCCGGTACAACTGGCGCGCGCCGTCAACAGCTGAGCGCGCCGGCGCAGGCCGCGCCCGCGCCTCGGCGCATCACGCCGGGCTGGTCTGCTTGTGCGCTGCCGCCGCCGTTTGCGCCGCGCCAGCCGGGTGCGCACTCGCCTCTTCCAGTACCGCTGCCAGCGCCGTGCAGGTGGCCGCGATATCGCCCGCCGTCAGGGTGGGATGGACCAGGAACATCAGGCTGGTCAGGCCCAGTTCCTGCGCCACCGGCAGCGCCACGTCCGGCCGGTAGCCGGTGCCGTCGAAGGCGCGCTCCAGATACACTTCCGAGCAGGAGCCCTGAAAGCAGGGCACGCCCCGCTGCGCCAGCGCCTCGATGATGCGGTCGCGCGTCCAGCCTGCGGCCAGTTGTTCCGGCTGGACGAACAGGTAGTGCTTGTAATGGGCATGCACCACCTCCGCCGGCACGGGCGGCACGCGCACCGCGCCGAAGCGCTGCGCCACCGCCGTGATGGCGGCCGCGTGCTGCCGGCGCTGGCTGGTCCAAGCGGCCATCTTGCGCAATTGCAGGCGGCCCAACACCCCCTGCATTTCCAGCATGCGCCAGTTGGTGCCGAACGATTCGTGGACCCAGCGAAAGCCCGGCGGATGCGTGCGTTCATACACCGCCTCCCAGGATTTGCCGTGGTCCTTGTAGGCCCACATCTGGCGCCATAACTGCTCGTCATTGGTGGTCACCATGCCCCCTTCCCCGCCGGTGGTCATGATCTTGTCCTGGCAGAACGACCAGGCGCCGATGTGGCCGATGCTGCCCACCATCCGGCCCTTGTACATGGCGCCGTGCGCCTGGGCGCAGTCTTCGATGACGAACACGCCGTGCTGCGCCGCCAGCGCCATGATCGGATCCATATCGCAAGGCATGCCGGCCAGGTGCACGCAGATGATGGCGCGGGTGCGCTCGGTCAACACCGCGGCCACCGTCTGCGCCGTGATGTTCTGGCTGTCGCGGTCGACGTCCGCAAAGACGGGCACGGCGCCCGCATTGACGATGCAGCTGACCGATGCGAGAAAGGTGCGCGAGGTGACGACCACCTCGTCGCCCGGCCCCACGTCGAGCGCCTGCAAGGCCAGGTCAAGCGCCAGGGTGCCGTTGGCCAGGGCGACCGCGCGAGTGGTGCCGCACCACTGGGCGAATTCGTTTTCAAATGCGCGGCACTCGTTACCCGTCCAGTAATTGACCTTGTTCGAGCGCAGCACCGCCGCCACCGCGTCGATTTCCTCTTCCGAAAAACTGGGCCAGGGTGCAAATGCAGTATTTAACATGTATGGACTTTCACACTTTGATGAGGGGTTTGGCTGGGTTGCCCACCACCGTGGTGCCGGGCGCGACGTCGCGGGTCACCACGGCGCCCATGCCGACCACGGCGCCGCGGCCGATCACCAGGGGCTTGCCGGGCGTGCCCTGGCGCAGGATGGCGCCGGTACCGATATAGGCATGGTCTTCGATGACGATATTGCCGTTGCATTTGACGGCGGGCGCGAAGGTGACGAAGTCGCCGATCACGCAATCGTGGGCGACGTAGGAATACAGATTGGCGTGGAAGTGGCGCCCGATCTGCACATTGCTGGTCAAGGTGACGAAGGGCGACAAAATCGCGCCTTCGCCCACGCTCACCGCATCCATGCACACCAGGTTGGCCGCGCGCACGTCCATAAAGCCCACACCGGCACTTTCGCATTTGTCCGCCAGGCGTTGCCGGATGGCGGAGTTGGCGATGGCAAGGCAGACTTGCTTCCGATCGGCGCCGGCGGCGAGGAATTGGTCGAAACTGAGCACGGGGCGGCCATTGAGCGCCGCCGCGCCGGGAGCGTCGTCGATGAATACCAGCTCTTTGCCCGGATCGCCGCCGAACTGCTGCGCCACCAGGGGCATCACCTCGCGGCCGAAGCCGCTGCTGCCGTACACGCCATACAGGGTCTTCATGAACCGTTCTCCTGGCCGGTGAATTTCGACATGGTCGCCTCGCCCTGCTGGGCGATGTCGCTGCGGCGCACCACCTTGCTGGCGGTGCGCCACAGGATCCGCAAGTCAAGCGCCAGGCTGCGGTGATCGACGTACCAGACGTCGAGCTTGAATTTTTCATCCCACGACAAGGCGTTGCGCCCGTTGATCTGGGCCCAGCCCGTGATACCGGGACGCACCGCATGGCGGCGCGCCTGTTCCGCGCTGTACAGGGGCAGGTATTCCATCAGCAGGGGACGCGGCCCCACCAGGCTCATCTCGCCGCGGATCACGTTCCATAATTCCGGCAATTCGTCGGCGCTGGAAGCGCGCAGCAGCTGGCCGAAGCGGCCCAGGCGCTCGCTGTCGGGCAAGGGCCGGCCGTGCGCATCGACGGCGTCGCGCATGGTGCGAAATTTAATCATGGTAAACGGTTTACCGTCCATGCCGGGACGGGTCTGGCGGAACAGGACGGGCCGCCCCAGCTTGCGTGCCACCAGCACGGCCACCAGCAACAGCACCGGCATGAGCAAGACCAGCAGCACGCTGGCCACCAGCAGGTCGAAGCCGCGTTTCAGGCTCGGAGGCTTCAGGATCATGCGCTTCCCCCGGCGGCAAGGTCGAGCTGCATGTGGCCGAACATGGCGCGGTTGACGGCGCGCACATCGAATTTTTCCTCGGCCAGGCGGCGGCTGCTGGCACCCATCGCAGCGATCAGCCGGGGCGCCTCGATGAAGCGGCGGCAGGCGGCGGCCAGCGCCTCTGCATCCTGCACGGGGACCAGGAAACCATTGAGCGCTTCGACCACGGTTTCACGGCAGCCGGGGGCGTCCGTCGTGACGATGGCGCGCCCGCAGGCCATGGCCTCCAGCACGGAACGGGGCGTGCCTTCCCGGTAGGACGGCAGCACGTAGACATGGCACTGGGCCAGCACGGGCCTGACGTCGTCCAGAAAGCCGTGAAACTCGATCAATCCCTCGGCCACCCAGCCATCCAGTTCGGCCTGGGTGATGGCGGTGGGATTGGTATCGATCCAGCCCACGATGTGAAACACGGCCTGCGGATGCTGCTGGCGCACCAGGCGGGCGGCGGCGGCGTACTCGCGCACGCCCTTGTCCTGGATCAGGCGGGCAATCAGCAAAAAGTGCACGGCCTGGTCACCCGGCCCCAGCGGCGGAAACGGGGCGACGGCAAATTCCTGCAGGGGCACGCCCGAGCCATTGACCAGGCGGGTGCGCGAGGCCTCGACCATGCCCATTGCAACCATCAGGGCGCGGTCGTCCGGGTTCTGGAACACCACCGTGCTGCGCCCCGCCAGCGCCAGGCGGTACAAACCCATGGCGATGCGCTGCACCAGGCTGGGCGCGCGGCCCTGCTGCCCTTGGAAGGCATAGCCCAGCCCCGTGACCAGCGCGGTGCGGCGCGGCACACGCGCCAGGCGGGCGGCCAGCATGCCATAAATGACGGGCTTGATGGTATAGGCCAGCACCTGCGCCGGGCGCAGCCGCAGCATCAGGACCAGCAGCGCGGCCAGCAGCTGCAAGTCGCGCAAGGGATTCAAGCCGTTGCGCGACAAGGGAATGGCATGGGGCACGCAGCCCAGGGCCGCCACCCCGATTCCGACTGCCGAAGTGGCGTCCAGGCCGGGCGCAGCCACGTGCACCTGGTGGCCCCGTTCAACCATCGCGCGAAGCAGCGGGCCGCGAAACTTCAGCAGCGACTCGGCCAGGCCGGCAATGACGAGGATTTTCATGCCTGCGCCATTTGCAGCGGCGCCGCACTGCCGCCCGTGCGGGTCGACTCCAGCCACGACTGGAACATCAGCACGTCCCACAGATCGTACTGCCAGTCGCGCACGCCCTCGCTGTGCTGCTTCCATTTGAGAGTAATCGGGGCCGGATCGAAAAAGCCTTCGCGCCGCAAGCGGCTCTCGTCGAGCAGGGCGGCGGCCCAGTCGCGCAAGGGGCCACGCAGCCACTTGCCGATCGGTACGCCAAAGCCCATCTTGGGACGCTCGATCAGTTCGCGCGGCACGTGGCGGTCCAGCACCTGGCGCAAGATCCACTTGCTCTGGCCGTCGCGCTGCTTGAGCGATTGCGGCAGGCGCCATGCGAACTCGACGACGCGATGGTCGAGGAAGGGGACCCGGGTTTCCAGCGACACCGCCATGGCGGCACGGTCGACCTTGGTCAAGACGTCGTCGGGCAAATAGGTCAGCAGGTCGAGCAGCATCATCCGTTCGATGCTGTCGAGCGCGCTGAGATCGGGCGCTGCGCCCGTCAGCAAGGTGGGCGGTTCCGCGCCGCCAATCACGACGGCGGCGGGATCGCGCCAGTGCGAAGTCAAGGTGCGGTACAGATCGTCGCTGGACGTGCTTTCCAACACGCCCGCGCCCTTGTGCAATTTGGCGCCGAGATTACTGAGGCGCATCGTCGCCGGCAGCAAACCGCCGGCCACGCGGGCGATCTTGTTCCAGCCCGCTTCCGACACGGCGGTGAGGCCGGTGCGCGCCGCGCGCCGCAAGGGCATCGGCGTCGCCGCCAGCCTGGACCACAGGGTGGCCGTCATATGGTAGCGGTTGTACCCCGAGAACAATTCATCGCCGCCGTCGCCCGACAAGGCCACGGTGACATCCTGGCGCGCCAGCTGGGCCACCAGGAAAGTGGGAATTTGCGAGGAATCCGAAAACGGTTCGTCGTAGATCTGCGGCAGGCGGTCGATCACGCCGACCGCGTCGCGCGCCGTCACGTACAACTCCGTGTGATCGGTGCCCAGATGGCGCGCCACCGCCTTGGCGTGCACCGCTTCGTTGTAGGTCTCTTCCTCGAAGCCCATGGTGAAGGTCTTGACGGGACGGGCCGACTGGCGCTGCATCAGGGCAACCACGGTGGAAGAATCGATACCGCCGGACAGGAAGGCGCCCAAGGGCACGTCCGACATCATCTGCTTGCCGATCGCATCGGTCAGCAAGGTTTCCAGCGCATCGACGGCTGCGGCGGGCGAGCGCAGATCGGGCGCCGCCTTGCCGTCGAGCGCGATGCGGGTGGCCGACCAATACTTGGCGATGCGGGGCTGGGGCGCGGCCAGCGACACGGTCAACACCTCGCCGGCGCCCAGCTTGTGAATGCCCTGGTAAATGGAATGGGGGGCCGGAATGCAGTTGTGGCGCAGCTGAAGCGAAATCGCCCCGCGGCAAATTTCATGCTGAAAAGCGGGGTGCAGACGCAAGCCCTTCAATTCGGAACCAAACAGGAAGGCAGCCTGGCGGCCGTCTCCCTGCCAGCCATAGTACAAGGGCTTTTCGCCGATCCGGTCGCGCGCCAGCGTGAGCGACTGCTGGTCGCGGTCCCACACGGCAATGGCAAACATGCCGATCAATTTTTCAATGGCGGGCACAATGCCCCAGGCATCGAAGGCGGCCAGCAAGGTTTCCGTATCCGAATGCCCGCGCCAGCCCCCTGCCCTGCCCTCGCGCTCGAGCGCGTCGCGCAGCAGCAGGTGGTTGTAGATTTCCCCATTGAAGGCAATCACATAGCGCTCGCTGCGCGAATGCATGGGCTGATGGCCGCAGGCGCTGACGTCGATAATGGCCAGCCGCCGGTGCCCGAACGCGATCCGCCGTTCACTGTCCACCCACACGCCGCTGCTGTCGGGACCCCGTGCTATCAGGGCGTCTGCCATGCGCGTTGCCAACTGCTCGTCGGCTGCGGCGCCGGTCGCATTCCCGCCTAAAAATCCGACAATCCCGCACATTAGAATTGTTCTCCACGCGCTAACTGGCGAAATAATCCCGCCAATTGTTCACTGGTCACCTGCACGCAATAATGCTTTTCCACGTCCTCGCGTCCCTGCCGGCCCAAAGTTCGCCGCAGTTCGACGTCGGCATGCAGCCGCTCGATGGCCTGCGTCCACTCGATCTCGCTGCTGGCAAGATAACCATTGCGGCCATCCCGCACCAGTTGGCTGTTGACACCGACCGGCGACGCGATCACCGGGACGCCGCACGCCATGTATTGGATCAGCTTGTAGCCGCACTTGCCCCGCTCCCACGGAGACTCGAGCAGGGGCATCAAGCCGATGTCGAACTGGCGGATGTACTCCACTTCCGTCTCCTCCGACCAGGGCAAGCAAAGCACGTCTACACCCGGGAACTGCACCTGCGCCCCGACCACACGCAGCTGCAAAGGCATCCTCAGCGACAGTTTCGCCAGAATCGGGTGCAATAAATCCAGATATTTCGCCGTGCTGGGCGAGCCGATCCAGCCAATCACCAGCTCCTCCGCGGCGTGCGGCGGTGAAACGGAGTACCGCATCAGGTCGACCACGGTCGGCACCACGACGACAGCGGGCGCCCCTGCGCGCCGCGCGCGCTCGGCCAGATACTCGTTACCGCACACCACCAGCGCCGCATTGCGCATGACAGCATCGATTTTTCCCGCCAGCATACGCTTCAGTGGATTGCTGCTCAGATCATAGTTATGAAAAATGGCGTCGTCGTAATCGACCACGTACTTCACACCCAGGCGCGCCATCGCCATTTCGACCCAGGCTGGCATGGATGGAAAAATTTCCTTCTCGATCCACACAAAATCAAATTTGCGCGCCCTGAGCAAGGTCAGCGCCTGCCTGAAATAACTGTTGGCGACGCTGCCCCAGGGTGTGGGACGCTTGCTGTACAACTGGTGCAGATAATCGTCGCCGAACAGCGGCGAGACTTCCACATGAATGCCGGCGGATTCGAAAAAAGGCAGATATTGCAAACTGCGCATCCGACTGCTTGCGCCGAGCCGCGTGTAGCGTGTCAGGGCGAGCACACGCACAATCGGGCCAGCGTCATTGATAGTATTGGGCTTCACTGCTTCGGTACCTTCCCGCCAACGGATTTGAGATGTAGTCCAGCGACCCCGGCGACGATCAAAAACACGGGATAGATACCACGCACCAGAATATAGTTATTTTTGAACGTTAAAGCGAATATCGTCACCAAAATAAATAACGACAATTTTTCCACCGGACGGCGAAAATGACGAATCTTCTTCATTTGTAGATCCCGGGTTGCGAAACGAAGATGGAACACGACAGTGGCGATCAATCCCACCACACCGTAGCGGAAAATCTCATTAACATAGCCCACGTCGGATTCCACTGCATCCGATCCAACACCGAAAATCGTTTGCGCAAAGGAATTGGGCAGGAAGAACATATCGGCCCACAAAAACGAGTCCGGATCCTGTGCCGCATGGCGTGAAACGATATCGTCCCGCACCTCTTGATCAATATCGAGTACGCCCAACGAAAATGTCACGTCCATCAGTTCGAATCCTTTATAGGCAACGATGACACCGACGACCGAAAATACCAGCAGCGCGGCGGCGCGATAGTAAATGGACAAGTTGGAATTGCGAATGAATTTCAGTACATACACGACCAACATGATGCCGCCGAGTGCCAGCGAAACCCGCGACGTGAAAAAACAAGTCGCCATAAAAATAAGCAGCATGACAAACTCGGAAAGTTGGCGCTTGATACCGGCGGCCTTGAATAAGATAATCGCCATACCGATGAGAGCCGCATAGCCCGCTATATCAAATCCGGCAAATAGCCCCGATGCACGCAATTCCTGAATCCGGGTATTGCCTGAAATGGCAGAACAAAGCAAATTAAGCGGATAATAAAGCGCGGCGGCATTCACCAGCACGCTGTGTGCCAACAAGGCATAGAGCACGCCGCGTATCAGTTTTCCGGACACGTCGCCGCGTCCGCCTGACACGACCAATCCGATAATGACAGTCGTCAGGAGCGCGCGCAGCAGTCTGCCGAGCGGCTCGAACTGGATGTTCTGATTTAAAATCTGCACGATAACTTGATAACTTAATAATGCAACCAGCAACAAGCTGGCCCATGCAAAATTCTTGGTCAAGCGGATACCCGAGCCGAGCATGAACGGCAACAGCAATGCAGGGACCGCCACCGACAAGTCGAACATGCCGATTTTGGGACCGAACATCAAAAAAACACAAAATATAAAATATGTCAGCTTGCTCATATTTCTAGTTACATCGGTATTTTTTGGGCGACAAAATCAAGGCCACTTCACGCACCCCTCATCGATTTTGCGACCTGATATTTGAGCAAACGCACCTTTTTGTAGGCAGCAATTACGATGCGCAAGGGGGAGGCAAAATGCCGCAAGTGATAAATTTGCGTCGCTACCCGGGATGCGCCCCCGGTACGGTGCGCTTGCGTGATCCACTTCTTGAATTCCGCAACCTCCCCTGCCCCTAATGCTGCCACTCCGTAGGAAACAAACTGCTTCGCGCGAGTGCGCGCCAGCAGCGCCGCGTCAACCCTTCCGGACGCAAGATTGATCGCACTTTCGATATAGGGCATCAAATTGCGCTTGGCCGAGATCCCCACATTAACGGTGTAGCGACCCAGAACTTCGTTGACGAACCCGATCTTCCCATTGAGCGATGCAAACACATACATATAAAAGTCGATGACGCCCACCTTTTGCTCGGCAAATGCGCCCACCAAGGCTTTTCGGTACATCGTAGAGGAATTCAAAAACAAGGGATGGTGCATCAACAGGTATTCAACAGGAATCTCTGTCGGGTTTTCGACCGTGACATTTACCACTGCGCTGCCATCCCACAAGTCAACCCGATGGGCGACCAGTGAGTAGCCGGGGTTAGCGTCGAGAAAATCCGCTTGACGTTGCAATTTTCCGGGATAGACCAGATCGTCGCCATCGACGTGCGCCACGTATTCGCCCCGCGCGATGCGGTGAACAAACTTGTAATTTTCCAGTGCACCCAGGTTGGTGGCGTTCATCTGCAAACGCAGAATTTCCGGATATTCAAGCTGCAAGCGTTGAAGGATCGCTCGGGTGGCGTCTGTTGACCCGTCATCGGCGACGATCACTTCAAACGGAAATACCGTCTTTTGGTCAGCGATTGAGCGGATACATGGTTCGATATAGCTTTCCTGGTTATAACAAACCACGCAAACCGTCAGCTTCGGGGTGGAATTAGTGTTCATATTTTTTCAAGTAGCGATGAACAGTAGAGTTCATCACAGAGCGCCGAAAGGTCGTTACAGTTAAAGCACCGCCCAGCAGGCAAATTACGCCGATCAGGCCTAGCTGAACGGCGTCGAGCAGACGGCTGCCGTTCCAGGGGAATAGGTATTTCGCGCCGAGCGCAAGAAAAACGACCACCAAAGCCGGCTTGGTCACGTCGTTTATCAGCCAGGTCAAGTGCTGTCCGGGAGCAAGACGTTTGTGCACAATCGGCAGCCAAAAGAGAAAATAAAGCGCATTAACGCTTGCCCACACGATGCCGGTACCGATCGCGCCGAAAGTTAACGCGGAGAAGATGATGGCGGGGACCAGTAAGGTCAGAAAGACAAAATTGCCAATTAAATGGAGCTTCAAATCGCCTTTCGCAAATTGCAAGTAGTAAGGCAATGCGCTGACCGCCAAAATACCATTGCCGATAGCGTATAAGGAGAGGATGCCTGCTGCGCTATCAGCAAGCGCGGCTTGGCCCGTCCATACCACGAGCACACGGTGCGCAAATATCGTCATTACGGCCGCAACGCTGACACAAACGATCGTAGCCAACTGGCTGGCGCTTTTGTAAAGCTGGAGGAAACCTTGCTCGTTCGCTTCGCCAGCGAGGCGCGTCATGCGAGGCAGCACTGCGGAGCCAAGCGGGCCGCTGATGATTGTGATGCCACTGGCGACAACGATCGCTAGCGTAAAGTGCGCGTATTGAGATAGGGGCAGCGTTTTTGAGAGCGCCAGTTTGTCCACTTGCGTTACCAGCACCCAAACGCTCGACGTGAACGCGACCGTTGCCGAAAATTTGAACATGCCCGCAGTAGGCGCGAGCGCTGGGTGATTGACCAAGGCCCCACTTTTACGCGGCAGCAGAGCGTAGGTCTTCCATATCATCCCCCCCGCCTCGATCAATGCCACCACCACTTGATAGGTAAAGAAAGTGGCGGGAGCAGCACCAAATAGCAAAAACAAAGGCAGCACGAGAACGAATCGGATGGTGGTGACAAAGGACGTAAAGCCCGACAACCAGACGATATTTTCAAAACCGGTCACGACGCCGCGGTACAGGCCTGAAATAAAGCGCAGACCGACGATCACGCCCATCAATCTCAGCGAAAGCGTCACCTCCGCCGCAGACAGATGAGAAAACTTCAACCAATGATCTGCAATTTGCTGAGCGAAGAGGATGACGATGCACGCACCAAACAGTGCAATAGTGAGGAATATTTTCTCGAAAAAGTGCAGGAGTTGGCGGAGCGCGACGCCGTTGCTGCTGCTTGAGCGGGCGGTTTCGCGTGCGATCGTCGGGCTAAGTCCGAAGTCAAGGATTTGGAAGGTCGCTTGCAGCGACGCAAAAAAGCCGACGAGCCCATAAGCCTCCTCGCCCATATACCCAATGTATATAGGCAGCATGACAATACCAATGACCGTCACGTAGATTTGACTGCAGTAGCTGAAGACGATGTTTTTCCGAAGCGACATCCTGCTAAACCGCCTTGCTTCGCAGGAATTCCTCGGCAAGGACCAGCAGGTCTCTCTTCCTTTCGCGAACGGCCTTGGCCGGGGCGCCGGCGTAGATTTTAAAGCTGTCGCAGTCTTCCTTGACCAGGCTGAGCGCGCCGACGGCGGCGCCTTCTGCAATCGTCACGCCGGGGAGCACAACGCTGCCGCTGCCGATGACGACGTGTTCGCCCAGGAAAACGGGAGCATGCTGCACGCCGGTAAATTTCTTCGGGACCATGGGATTGGTCATCGTGGCGCCCGAAAAATCGTCGGTGCTCGAATAGATTGCTACGCGAGAGGACAGGTTACAAAAATCTGCTAAGGTGATGCGACCGTCGCCGATCATTGAGGTGAAAACGGCTACGTGTATATGAGATCCCAGGTGGATGCCGCCAGCACCCGCCGACAGGACGCAAAAATCATCGATGCGCACATTGTCACCGATGAAAATGTTGCCGCAGTTGTAAAAGCTGGCACGGTCGGAGATCAGGGCATTGGCGCCAACAGCGCCAAAGCCCATCGCCTCGACCGCATCTCTTGAGAGAATCGACATTTCAATTGCCGCGAATCAGACTGACGATCTTCATCTGCTCATCTACCGTCAAGTTGGGGAAAATGGGCAGGCAGAGAATTTTCGACGCCGCGGCGTTGGCCACGGGCAGATTATGCTCCTGCGCAGAAATCGAGCCGCGATACATCGGGAAAGACGAGATCAGCGGGTAGAAGTAGCGGCGCGCATAAATGCCGTGCGATTTAAGCATGTCATAGAGTTCGTCACGCGACATTGAAAATTCGCCCTCTACCAGGATAGGAAAATACGAATTGTTTTGATTGGTGTCCGGCGTATGCAAACAGCGGATGCCGCGCACATCGGCAAGCAGTTCGCGGTAACGGATGCCGATTTGGCGGCGTTTTTCCAAAGCGTCATCGATATGTTGAAGCTGTACCAGACCAAACGCTGAGTTCAGCTCACTCATCTTGCCGTTGATGCCAGGCGCGACAACCGTTACCTCATCGACGATCCCGAAATTCTTCAACTGGTCGATGCGCCGCTTGCTCTTCGCATCGGGACAAATGATGGCGCCGCCCTCGAACGTATTGAACACCTTGGTCGCGTGAAAGCTGAGGATCGAGAGATCGCCATAAGACAGCAGGCTCTTGCCGCCGTGCTGGACGCCGAACGCGTGCGCCGCGTCGTAAATTACCCGTAGATTGTAGTTATCGGCGATCCGTTGAATCTCTTCGACATTGGCCGGCTGACCGTAACAATGCACGGGCATGATGGCAGTAGTGCGCGGGGTAATGGCCGCTTCGATTTTCTGAGGGTCGAGATTCAACGATCCCGGCTCGATATCCACAAATACTGGAGTGATGCCATTCCAGACCAGCGAGTGCGCAGTTGCGACGAATGAGTAAGGCGTCGTGATCACCTCGCCCGTGATCCGTAAGGCTTGTAGTGCAGTAATCAGTGCCAGGGTGGCGTTGGAAAACAGCGCCAGATGCTTCACCCCAAGATATTCGCAGAGTGCCTGTTCGAGCTGCGTGTGAAACGGCCCGCCATTGGTCAGAATGCGGCTGTCCCAGATCTTCTCGAGGTACGGCAGAAATTCTGCCATCGGCGGCATGGAGGGCTCGGTAACGTAGATCGGGCGCTTGTTTGTCATGTCAAATCCTTACATTGAGGGCCGTGCAACCTTGAGGCCCGCAAGGGACTTCAGCTGTTCCATCTTCAAGTTGCGGCCGCCACCGGCGGCACTGTTGGCAACCGCCTCTGAGACAAACGCCCAGGCGATGCCAAAAAACAGACCAAGCAAGGCAGCGAGGCCGACCAGGATGCCGCGCTTCGGCTTGAATTTGGTTTCCGGCTCAATTGCGACATCAAGCACCTGGACAATGGACGAGTCCTTCGCCTCGTCCAGCCGCGCCACTTCAAACTGTTTTGAAAGCAGTTCGTAAAGCATCTGATGGTACTTAACGTCGCGCAGCAGTTTGATACTGTCGAGTCCTGTGGACTTCTGCTTTTCCGTGCCAATGATTTCCGAGGCAGGCCGGCCATTCTGCAATTTGCCGAACTCATCCCGCAGACTGAGCAACTCTTGCAACACACGCTTGTAATCATTGTTTTCGGTCGTAACGAATGCCTTCATGGATCGCAGCTGAATTTCCTTGGCAGCGATCTGGGCCCGCAGCTTACTCACCGTCTCGACGACGGCGCGGCTGTCGCTATCGACACTGACCACGCCGTTCGTTTCGAGTTGTTGACGCAACAGGGACTCGGCCGCGGCAAGATTCGTTTTCGTGTCCGCCAACTCACGCTCGAAGAACATCCGCCGCTGTCCAGCCTCGGTCACCGCCAATACTTTGGTCAGATCAAGTAGTTCGGCGACGTAAGCGTTGGCGATATTGGTCGCCCGCTTTTTGTCTTTGTCTTCAACCTCGATCGTGATCAAGCCATCTTTACCGGAGGCGATCGTGGAATTATCGTCGAGCTCCCTGCGGGTTTTTTCAAAGGTCGGCTTGTCGTAGACTTCCTTCAGCTTGAAATTTGCAACGATCTTGTCCGCAATGCGACGGCTCTTGAGCATCGCAACGTAAAGATCATTGGGATTTTTCACGCCCGCGGCACCGGCTGCGGCGCCAGCCACACCGCCCAATTGGGCCAGGAGCGCAGCGGCGCCAGATTGCGCTTGCTGAGGCGGCAAAATCTTCGTGGTTGCCTTATAGATATTCGGCATCAACAAGGAAAGACCGGCCACAACAACAGCGGCAACAACGGGCGAAAGCAGGATCTTGGTCTTGTGCTTCGCGACGACGATCAGCATATCGACGAAATCTTTTTCAGTCGCATCTGCTTCGTCGTCTGGAATCGGACTGGGAGTAGGGTTCATGCTAATTGTGAGATCAATGATTGGTTCAAGACGAAAAGGACAAGGATGATCTTGATAAGCAAACCGGGCGCCGCGACTTCCGAACGTTCATCGGCAAACGTCGGAAGGCACGCGAGAAGGCTCGCTCTGCACGGTCGGCACGCTTTACTTCAAGACCTTGATCGCCGCAGCGCCCAGTCCGAAGTTGGCGAGAATCTGCGACCACTCGCGTACCCCCACGGTGAAGCGCGACCATCCAGTTTCCTTGTCCAGCTTTTCAGGCACGACAATGCTGTCGCCCGGCATGACTTCGATGCTGTCGAGTCCACGCGAGAGCCAGCCCTGGCTGTCCCCGGTCACGACGGAGCCGTCGGCCCGCATCACGAAAATGTTTTCCTTGTCCGCTTCCGAGGTCAGGCCGGATTGTTTTAAATACTTGCCGACGGTGTAGCCGGGGCGCCACAAGGGCGAGGCTTCCAGGCTGACGGCGCCGAACACGTGCACGAAGTCCGGCCGGGCCGGCACGACCAGGCGGTCGCCGTTTTCCAGCTTCAAGGGCGGGATGTGGCTGAATTGTTGTTCCTTCGGCTCGAGACCGAACGCAATCCGGCCGGTCGGCTTGAGGGTGCGCAGGCGCGCGATGATGCCGCGGGCGTTTTCCAATTCCGCCTGGCGCTTCACTTCGGCAACGGCCGTGTCGGTCGCGCTCACGCTGCGGGTGTTGGCGGCCGACTTTGTTTGCTCGGAGCGCAGCTGGGCCTCGAGCCGGTTGGCGGCCCGTTCGAGGTTGAGTTCCTGCTCGCGCCGCACCTGGTCCCGATAAAACTCGGTGCCGAACAAATACGCGTTGCCGGTGGCGCCACCGGCGCGCGCCAGCAGGTTCTGCAGATTGTCGCCCGATTTCATTTGATAGACGCCCGGCAGATTGACTTCGCCTTCGACCCGGACGAACACGCGCCGTTTGTCGAGCGGCACGGCGACGTCGCTTTGCGAGAAGATCGTGACCGTGTCGCCTGGCTGCAATTCGATATTGTCCTGGCCGGCCGGGTTGGCGAACACATTGCCGAGGTTGAAGGGCAGCAGCGAGACGCTCAGGTCGGCGCGGTTGACCCGCTCGACGACGGCGTAGTCCCAGTTGATCGGATCGATCAGGCCGCCGATACTGCCCGCGATGGTGCCGGCGCTTTCATGGCCTTCCTTTTCCGATTCGCCCGCGTTATAGGTATTGTTCTGGCGGTTGGTGGAACTGCGGCTGATCAGATACTCGCGGCTGGGGATCAGGTCGCGCACCCGCATGCCGGGACGGAACGGTGCGCGCAGGGATTGGTCCACATTGCCGCGCAAGACCACGGCGTTGGAAAACTCCGGGGTGATCGAGTTGATGTTGAGCAGGTCGCCCCCCTTCAAACTTTTCGCCAGGCCGACACTGTCGAGCTGGAATTGTTCGACGCTACGGGGCTGGCGATCGCGGGGATCGATGCGTTCCAGGGTGGCGCGATGGGGGTTGGCGACCACCGGCAGGCCGCCGGCAAATTCCAGCAGGGAGCTGACGGTGTCGTCCTTGCCGCGCAATTCATAAATGGCGGGCGTGTTCACGGTACCCACCAGGGCCACGTAGCCGGATGCGGGAGGAATGTAGATGGTGTCGCCGTCGCGCAGTTTGACGTCGGTCGACTTGTCGCCCTTGGCGATGAAGGCATACAGATCCAGTTCGGCGGCGACCTTGCCGCCCCGCTTGATTTGCACCCGCCGCATGCTGCCGTTGGCGTTCGGGCCGCCGCTGGCGAACAGGGCAGTCACCAGGGTGGACATGCTCGACACCGTGTAGGTGCCGGGACGCTGGGCCTGGCCGACCACGTAGATATTGATTGCGCGCAGTTGGCCAAAGTTCACGCTCACCGTGACGTCCTTGTACAGACGGGCGATCGCCGCGCGCACCACGTTTTCCACGTTGGCAGCGCTGACGCCGCCCAGCACGACGGCGCCCACGGTAGGAATGGTGATCAGGCCGTTGCGGTCGATGGTGGCGCGAAAATCGATGTCGATGCTGCCCCAACCCCGGATCAGCACTTCATCGCCGGGGCCCAGCAGATAATCGGACGGCACCGGCGTGTTCAAAATTGGCGCAAAGGTGGACGGCGTATTGGCGAAAAACTCCATGCCGAAAATCGGCAATTTACGCCCGGTGCTGCTCTCGATGAATTTTTGGAACTCGCTCAGTTTGCGCTGTTGCGGCTCCGTGCCCGTCACTGCCTGTTGCAGGTTGACGTCGCGCGCCGCCGCTTCCCTGGTGCGGCCCGGCGTGTTGAGGTCGGTGTAAGCCGAGCCCGCGTTGGTGATCCGGGTCTTCGACTGCGGCGCCGAAGGCGCGTCAACCTTCGCGTCGCCCACCGTCACGGGGGCTTGATCGATGCTAGAACGGGGGTCGGGCAAGTCGGATTTGTTGATGGCGGACTCTTGGGCGAACGCAACGCTGGCGGAACTGAACAACAGGATTGCCGCTAGTCGGGAGGAAGATCGGGACATAAATGTTTTCAATGATTTGAAGGTGAAATGCTCATATCACAGCGAATCGGTGGTATTGCGATGACGATGACCATTTTTGATGATGGGGCGCGGCGAGGCGTCCAATACAGACTGCAGGCGCAGCGCACGCCACGGACATGCGAGGCCTGCATACTGGGATGCGCGGCAATTTTGCATTTACGCCAAATCGAATATCATTTCCGCCGGGCTACATTTTATCAGCACGCAATCGATCTCGCATTAAAAATTGCGCTTCAATTAACTAATTAGGGGAAAATATTACTTGTAAGTACCACAGGACAGGCACGCTGGCGCAAAGCCATGGAAACCCTGGCAACACCTTTGTGCAAGTGGTAAGGAATGCGCGCTGGATGCGTGCAAAAAATGCATGTCTGTGCGACATGTGTGGTGCGCCGCCGGATCCGGCGCAGGCGGCCGGCGGCCTTGTACCGGCGTTTATCCCCGCTGGAGCAGGGGCACGGTCTCCGCAGCCTCCGCGCTCTGCTCACGGGCACGCCGGTTGACCGCGGGGCTCTGCCTGGAAGCAACCGCGCGCAGCATGGGGCGGCGCAACAGGGCGAAGTAGAGCGCGATATAGGTCACCGTCGCACTGCCGACCAGGGCCGCGGCGACGGCGATCGATTGCCCGGCGAACACTGCCACAGCAGCGAGCAGCGCGACGGGGGGAACGATCAGCAGGCTGACGATGGCATTGCCCCGTCCCTGGCGATCCATTTGCATGGCCTGACGTTTCAACACAAGACGGCGATAGATGAGCGAGTGCAAATGGAGTGCATCAGCCTGCCCGGCCGCCTGGCCGTGCAAATATTTGCGCCGGAAGATACTGAATAAAACTTCGATAATGGGATAGGCGCAGATAGCGAGAATTTGCCACGCGCTGATCTCGGGATGACGCAATAACAACAGCACGGCCATTTCAGCCACCCAGAAGCCGAGAAAATATGCACCTCCATCGCCGAGGAATAGCTTGCCAGCAGGATAATTAAATACAAGGAAACCAATGGTGGCGCTGCTGACCATTGCGGCGAGCATTATCACCAGCATGTCCTGGTGTTGCACGCCAAGGGCGCCCAGGGCCAGCGCCATCACCAGCACCACGCCGGCGGACAAGCCGTGAAATCCGTCAATGATATTCACCGCGTTGGCGCCACCGGCAACTGCGACCGCCGTCACGATCATCGCCAGCGGCGATATCGTAAGCAGGGTGTCGATGCCCCACAGGTCGAGATGCCGGATGGTGGCGCCCATCAAAAAACTGGCCAGCAAGGGACTGCACAGGGTGGCAGCCAGCCTGGCTTTGACGGAAACGGTTTTCAGCAAATCCTCAATGACGCCAGCGGCGAAGGCCGGGGCGCTGGCGGCGAGCAAGAACAAAACCTTGGCCATTTCAGACTGGGCCAGCCAGCGCTGATCGTGCAGGGCCAGTGCCGCCACACCGGCGCCCATGCCAAACACGATGGCGACGCCGCCCACCCGGGGCACGGCCTCGGCGTGGAATTTCTGCACGCCAGACAGGTTATGGTCGTGCGACACCTTGCCGTGCCAACGTTGAGAAAAAACAATAAAAGCGCTACAGAGTAAACTGGCAATTGAAATAGATGGAATAACAATTAAAAGCGCTTGCAGCAGCATAAATACTCCAATGACACTTCAATTTTTAGGAAGTATCGAATCGACAATTTCGCGCGGTCCCGGATAACAGAACGATAAAAAACGGCGTATTGTCGCACACGCCCGCCCTGTGTTTGTTTAAAAACAGTCTGTAGATGTAACTAAACCACTGAATATGTAACATACTCAGCAATTCTCAATCGCCCAAACTATGCAAGTTGGGAAATTTGATTATCGTCAAGGTAACACCACTCACCTTCGGCAATACCGAGCGAAGCCAGGGTCAGTTGTCCGATGGCCGAGCGATGCAAGGCCACGCAATGGTTGCCGGCGGCGGCCAGCATGCGCTTGACCTGGTGGTACTTGCCCTGTTCCAGCACAATTTCCAGCTGAAACTCACTGCGCTGCACACAGCTGATGG
>Ga0209913_1000793_pt1 | contig 22471 bp, 18 predicted proteins | sample PersoiDNA2013203_FD_185805 | JGI IMG/M metagenome (GOLD analysis project Ga0209913, IMG submission 185805) | Permafrost soil microbial communities from the Arctic, to analyse light accelerated degradation of dissolved organic matter (DOM) -... | ecosystem: Environmental > Terrestrial > Soil >... | reverse complement strand
GAGCGAAGAGCATGTTGCATGGATTGTCTCGGTTGTCGGAGGAAGATACAGACGCTTGAACGGTCAGTTTGAGCGCTGTTCGCGCACTCTGGATTGTCGGCACCCGGGAAGCTCCAGGCCAGTGCGCAGGCGCCATATCAGCTAGAACGAAACGGCATGACGCCTCGGTAGCTATGCCACGGGAAATAGGGTGCTCTGCCGTCGGGCCGTTGGCCTTGGTCAAGCAGACCGGCACGGCGTCTTCACAGTTCGCCAAGGCCCTGTTCGCGGGCCGCCGTTCAGCCCTGAAGCGAAGCCGGAAGGCCGTACCATTGCGCCCATGAGCGACACCTACCTCGTCACCACTTACGCCGACAAGGACCAAGTCAAGGCTTTGGGCGCCCGCTGGGACCCGGCGCGGAGGCAATGGCGGGTGCCGGCCGGGCTGGATCTGGGGCCTTTTGCCCGCTGGCTGCCCCAGGGGCTGGCGCTGGAGCCGGTGGCCAGCGCGGGCGCGGTGGCCCGTGTCGCCGACACGGCATTGACCGAGCCCTTCAGCGGCAATGCCGGTGCCCTGGCCCCGGCCGATGCCAAGGGCATTTCGCTGTCGCGCCTGCTGGGAGGCGTGGCCATGGCGGTGTCCGATGCTTTTCGCGAAGGGGTGTGGACCACGGTCGAGGTGGTCGACGTGCGGGCGCGCAACCATGTCTACCTGGAGGTGTCGGAGCGTGACCTGGGCGGCAACACGGTGGCCAAGGCCCATGCCGTGATCTGGTCCAGCGTGGCCCAGCGCATCCTGCCTGCATTCCAGCACGCCACGGGGGTGGAGTTGGCGGCAGGGCTCAAGCTGCTGGTGCGGGCCCGCCCCGTGTTCAAGGCGCAGTATGGGTTTTCGTTGGAGGTCGATGAGATCGACCCCAACTACACCCTGGGCGACCTCGAGGCCACCAAGCGCGAGATCCGCGAGCGCCTGCGCCGCGAGGGCCTGTTCGAGCTCAACCGAGAGCTGCCCCCACCCTGGGATTTCAACCACGTGCTGGTGGTGGCGCCCGAGGGTGGCGCCGGGTTGGGCGACTTCCAGGCCGAGGCCAGCCGGCTGGAGCGCCATGGCCTGTGCAGTTTCATCTACGTGTACAGCCGCTTCCAGGGCGAGGGCGCATCCGCCGAGATCCGGCAGGAGCTGCTGGCTGCGCTGGAGCAGATCCGCGCCAACCACCCCTGGCTGCCCGATGCCGTGGTGCTGATCCGGGGTGGCGGGGCCGTCAATGACATGGCCTGGCTGAACGACTATGCGCTGGCACGCACCCTGTGCGAGCTGCCGGTGCCGGTGTTCACCGGCATCGGGCACGAGCGCGACAACACCGTGCTCGACGAGGTGGCCCATCAGCGTTTTGACACGCCCTCGAAGGTGATCGCCGGCATCGAGCAGGTGATCCGCGAGCGGGCGCACCAGGCCCGCGCCATGTTCGACAGCATCGCCAGCCAAGCCCGGCGCAGCGTGGAGCAGGCCCGCCTGCAGGCCACCCAGCTGCGGGCCCAGGTGCACACCGGGGCGCTGGGCCAGATCGCGCTGGCCAAGGCCGGTGCCGGCCAGGCCCTGACGGATGTGCGCCTGCACGCCGTGGTCACCGTTCGACAGGCGGCCGATGCCGCGCAAAGCCGCCTGGGCGAGGTGCAGCAACTGGCCCGGGCCCAGTTGCAATCGGCCCAGCGTGAAACCCCCGCCCTGATCGGCGAGATCCGGGCCGAGGCTCGGCAGATGCTGCGCACCGCCCGCCTGCAGGTGGGCAGCGACCTGGAGGCCATCCGCAGCCAGGCCAGGGCCGACCTGCGCCAGCAGCAAGACCACCTGAGCCGCAGCCTGGGCGACGTTGGTGCGCTGGCGCGCCAGGCCATTGCCCAGGCGCGCCAGGGCAGCGAAAGCCTGATGCGCGAGATTGCCGGCCAAGGCCCGGGCAAGACCCTGGGCCGGGGCTTTGCCCTGGTGCGGGCCGACTCGGGCGAACCCATCACCAGTGCCTCGACCTCGGCGGTCGAGGTGACGCTTCAATTTCACGACGGCCAACGTGCCGCAACCCTGCTCAAGCCATGAAACACAGCTTCAAGGAATCCTATGGCGTTCTGCAACGCCACGCCCAGACCCTGCGTGAACAGCGCGAACCCAACATCGACGACCTGCTGCAGATCGTCGAAGAATCAGTGAGCGCCTTCAAGATCTGTCAGGCCCGCATCGATGCGGTGGAGAAGGCCTTGGAAAAGGAACTGGGCGAACCCCAGCGTGAGGCCCCAGAACGGAGCCCGGTGGTTTCTGCGGCCCCGGCGGCCAGGTCAGCCGCTGCGCCTGTGCCTGCCACTGACGACGACGTGCCCTTCTGAGGCGGGGCGGCCCCTTCAGCCCATCGGGGTTGATGGCTCCCCCGGGGTCACAGCTGGAAGTTCTCCAACTCATGCAGCAGGGTGTCGGCCTGCTGCTTGAGCAGGCCTGCTGCGTTGGCGGTTTCCTCGACCATGGCCGCATTGCGCTGGGTATCCTGGTCCAGCACCTGGATGGCGTGCCCCACCTGTTCCACGCCGGTGGCCTGTTCGCGGGCGCCGGTGGCGATGGTGCCCAGCAGGCCGTTGATCTGCCTGGCGTTGCCCAGGATCTCGTTCATGGTCTGGCCGGCCGACTGGACCACCGAGGCGCCTGATTCGGCTTTCTCGATGCTGCTGGTGATCAGGGTCTTGATCTCCTTGGCGGCGTTGGCGCTGCGCTGGGCCAGGGCCCGTACCTCGCTGGCCACCACGGCAAAACCACGTCCTTGCTCACCGGCCCGGGCGGCTTCGACGGCCGCATTCAGGGCCAGGATGTTGGTTTGAAAAGCAATGCCATCGATCACGCCGATGATGTCGCCGATTTTTTGTGACGAGCTGTTGATCTCGCCCATGACCGTCACAGCCTGTGCAATCACGTTGCCGCCGCGGTCAGCCACCTGGGCGTTGGTCTGGGCCAGGGCCGCAGACTCCTGCGCATGGGCGGAGGTGTTGGCCACGGTGGAGCCGATCTGCTCCATGGCGGCGGCCTGCTGTTCCAGGCTGGCGGCGGCCGACTCGGTGCGGGAAGAGAGCTCCTGGCTGATCTCCGAGATCTGGCCGGCAGCGCCATGCAGCTCGTGGGCAGAGAAGCGCACTGCCTCGATCAGGTGGCGCAGCGCATCGTAGGCCAGCTTCAGGTCCACGATCACCATGGCGGGTTCATCCTTGCCCCAGGGTTGGCTGGGGGCGCGGCGCAGGTCTCCAGTGGCCATGTCTTTGAGGTGCCCGCTGATCAGTTTCAGGCCGCCCTGGGTGACCAGGAAGAAGGCATAGAACAGATACATCGCCAGCAACAGAAACACCACCAGCACCACGCCAACGAGTTGCAGATGGGCCTCAAACCCTTGGATGCGCTTTTGCAGCAACTGGTCCAGTGCGGCGAGGCCGCTGTCATAGCTGCCCAACACCTGGTTCAGCACCTGGGTCCCGTCGGCGTAGAGGGCGGTGGGGCTGGGAGCATCCTTGATCTTGACCGGGTCACGCACGCGCTCGGCAAATTGGCGTGCGCTGTCCAGAAAGTCGAGTTTCAAGGCCTTGGCCAGGTCCGGGCTGGCCTTGATCGAGCGCTCAAAATGCCCACGGGCGGCCTCGCTGCCATTGATGGCCCCGGCAATCCACACGGCATAGCGCTGCATCTCGTTGGCCTGCAGGCCGCTCTTGGCCACGCCGTAGGCTCCCCAACTGCGCAGGTAGGCGATGTCACTGGCGAGCTTGGGCAGGGTCAGCACATAGGCATTGACCAGATAGAAGCTGTCGATGTCCGGGTCCAGCACCAGGTTGGAGTTGTCGCCGATGTCCTGCAGCAACTTCAGGCTGCTGGTGGTCACCGGTTGGTACACGGTCCGCCCCGTGGCCGGGTCGATGCCCGTGCTGGATTGCGCGGCCGTGGCCCAGGCCGCCTTCAGGCGGTTGAACTCGGTTTGCAATTGCAGGCTGTTGTTCGAGTCACGGATGTACTGCTCAAAGGCAGTCAGTGCCTTGTCCACATCCTCCAGCCCCTGGCGCTTCGCCTGGCTGGCGTCCACGCCGGCCGACGCCAGGCGGTTGGCGTTCTGGATGTCCATCAAACCCTTGACCAGAGGAATGTAGCGGCGCATGGCCTGCACGCCCTCGCGCTCGCTGGCACTGAACTGGATCTGCTCTTGCTGCGCCTTCACGTACAGGAAGGTGGACAAGGCCAAGGGCAGCAGGAACATCAATGAAATGATGGCGGCCTTGGTCTTGAACGAGATCCGCCGCATCAGCTTGACGCCGGGTGCCAGAAAACCGTGCGGATAAAAGAAGCTGGCGGGAACGGCTGCAGGCGCCGGGGTGGGGGAATGCACCAAGGATGAATTTCTCATGGAGATAGCGTTCGCTTATAAGAATTTCATTTTTGTCATTTATGGTCTCCCATGCGTTGATTCTTACCGACTGTGATCGTCGAAAAATCAAATATGGCACTTGGTGGCCAAATAAATGTTCGCTGGTGAACGAAGCTGTCCGTTGAACGACCGTCCCCGACGCCGTGCCGGTTCGCCCCCTGCAGCCCGGACCAATCCAGAGCAGGGCCGCTTCCGGACGGATCAGGCGGCGTTGGCAAATGAATTGGGGGGCACGGCCAGCCCCAGCGTGTCGCGCAGCGTCTGGCCCGGGTAGGCGGTGCGAAAAGCCCCCCGGTCTTGCAGGCGCGGCACCACCTGCTCCAGAAAGTCATCTGCCCCCAGGGGCATGATGGCGGGCAGCACCACAAAGCCGTCGCCGCCGCCTTCGTCGTGCCAGCGTTTGAGCTCGTCAGCCACCTCGCTGGCCGTGCCCACAGGCGAGAAAAAGCCCAGACTCTGGGCGTACCAAGTGCCCAGCTGGGCCACTGTCCAGCCTTCGTCGCGCGCTTTTTGCAGCACCACCTGAAAGCGCCCTCGGCTGCCGGTGAGCTGGCTGGCGATGTCGGGCACGCGCTGGTGCAGCGGGTACTGAGCCAGGTCGTGGTTCATGCTGGCCGACATGAAGCTCAGGGCCGCCTCGGGCAGCACCAGCTCTTTGAGTTCGCGCTCCAGATCCAGTGCCTCGCGTCGGGTCTGGCCGATGATGGGCACGATGCCTGGCAGCACCTTGAGGCTGTCAGGCGAGCGCCCCACCTCGGCCAACTGTTGTTTGAAGCGGCGGTAGAAGGCCTGGGCCCGGGCCAGGTCGGGCTGCACGCCAAAGACCACCTCGGCCTGCTCCAGGGCGGTGCGCTCAAAGTTGCCCGACACCCCAGCCTGCACCTGCACCGGGTGGCCTTGTGGCGGGCGCGGCACGTTCAGCGGGCCCCGCACCTTGAACCAGTCGCCATCGTGGTCCACATAGTGCAGCTTGCTGGCGTCGCCATGGCGGCCCGTGGCCGGGTCGCGCACCAGCCAGTCGTTTTCCCAACTGTCCCACAGCCTTTTGACCAGGCGGGTGAATTCAGCGGCCTTGGCATAGCGGGCATCGTGGCCCAGGTGCTGGTCCAGCCCGTGGTTGCGGGCCTCGCCGTCGCTCACCGAGGTGACCACGTTCCAGGCCACGCGGCCACCGCTCAGGTGGTCGATGGTGGCCAGGGTGCGGGCGGCGGTGTAGGGCTGGGTGTAGGTGGCCGATACCGTGGCGGCCAGGCCGATGTGCGAGGTGGCCCCCACCAGCGAGGCGATCACGCTCAGCGGCTCGACGTGCTGGGGCAGGGCGCGGGACTCTACGGTGGCCTTGAAGTCGCCGCCATAGACATCGTCCACCGACAGCTTGTCGGCCAGGAACACCATGTCCAGGCAGGCCCGCTCGGCCTTCTGGGCCAGGTCACGGTAAAAGCGCCAGTCCAGCGGTTGGGTGTTGCCGGCTTTGGGGTGGCGCCAGGCACCGTGCTGGCTGCCGATTTCAGCCAGGTACAGCGCAATGTGCATGCTCATACCGGGCCTCAGGGCTTGAAGCGCGTGTCGAGCAGGTCTTTGGCATCGAGGCGACGTGGGATCAGCTTGGCGTCCACGTACAGGTCGATGGTGTTCTGCTGCAGACGCACGATGCTGTCATCGATGGCCAGCGGGGCATGGCCCTCGCGGCGCTGCTTGGACAGGGCCACGTCCTCCGGGATGCCCACCAGCTTGGCGATGGTCTTGGAGTAGGGCTCGGTGTTCTTCTGCGCCCAGACGCGGGCACGTGCGTTGCGGGCCACAAAATCCTTCAGCGCGGCGGCCTTGTCCTTGTCGGCCAACGCGTGGTTCGAGGCCACCAGGTAGGACAGTGCCGGGAAGTTCTTGCCATCCACCAGGATGCGCGCCCCCGACTTCAGGATGGCAAACGACACATAGGGCTCCCAGGTGACGGCCGCATCGACCGAGCCCTGCGTGAGCGCCAGCGTGAACTCCGACGGCGCCAGGTAGGCCAGTTGCACCGCATCGGCGGCCAGGCCAGCCTTGCTCAGCACCTGCAACAGCAGGTTGTGGCCCGACGAGCCCTTGACCACCGCAATGCGCTTGCCCTTCAGGTCTTCGATGCTTTTGTAAGGCGAGGCCTGCGTCACGATGATGGCGTTGCCCTCGTAGCTGGTGGCAAAGATGGCCTTGGCCTCCAGCCCGCCAGCCGCCACCGCAAAGGTCAGTGGGGCGTCGCCCACCGAGCCGGCGTCGATGGCGTCGGCGCGCAGCGCTTCCAGCAGCGGGGCTGCGTTGGGGAACTCGCTCCACACGATCTTGTAGGGCACTTGCTGCAGTTCGCCCGAGGCCTCCAGGGCGGCGCGGGCGTTGCCACGCTGGTCACCCACGCGCAGGGTGATGCCGTCGGCCAGCGCCAGCTGTGTCAGCCCCACGCCCAGCGCCAGGGTCCACGCCAGGCGCCGCAGCCATCGGGCGGGCTGGTGCCATGCAGTTGTTTGAGAGGAGCGGGTCGTGGCCTGGGCGGCTTGGAGAGCATTCATGGCGGGGATGGGGAGGCAAAGAAGAAGCGCCCGATTCCATCACCCCAAGCCCGGGCCGCGAAGGACGCATTCGTCACATCGACATGCGCGCTTCGTCTATGCCTGTTTAGTTGGGTTTCGCATAAGGTCTGGCAGGAATGTCATTCGACACGGGGCTTGCCGCTGCCTACGCTGGCGCCTTTGCTGACATCCAAAGACGAACACCTCCATGACGCCCAAGTCACTGAACCGCCGACATTTCGCTGCCACCCTGGCCGCCACCGCCAGCCCCCTGTTGTGGGGCGCTGCCCCATCCGCCAGGGCGCAGGCGCCCGCGAGCGGCTTGCCCAAAGAGGTGCGCCTGGGATGGCAGAAGGGCTCGGCCATCCAGGTGCTGGCGCGCAAGCAGGGCGTGATCGAGCAGCGTCTCAAGGCCTTGGGGGTCGAGTCGGTGAAGTGGGTCGAGTTCCAGTTCGGCCCACCCATGCTGGAGGCCCTGGGGGCCGGTGCCATTGACGCCGGCTCGGTGGGTGACACCCCGCCGATCTTTGCCCAGGCTGGCGGATCGAACCTGGTGTATGCCGCGGCCACGCCCTCGTCACCGCATGCCGTGCTGGTGCCGCGCAACTCGCCGATCAAGACCCTGGCCGAGCTCAAAGGCAAGAAGGTGGCCTTTGGCAAGGGGTCCAGTGCCCACAACGTGACCATCAAGGCCCTGGCCACCGTGGGCTTGACCTTGCGCGACATCGAGCCCGTGTTCCTGGCCCCGGCCGATGCCACCGCCGCCTTCAATGGCGGCAACATCGATGCCTGGACGGTATGGGACCCCTACTACGCCATTGCCGAGCAGCGCTATGGCGCCCGCGTTCTGGCCGACACCAGCGACAAACGCCTGACCAGCTCGTCTTATTACATGGCCAACCGCGACTTTGCCAACAAGCACCCTGCGGTGCTGGCGGCGGTGCTCGATGAGATCGGCAAGGTCACGGTCAAGGCGGGCCGCAACCCCGAAGAACTGGCTGCCGTGGCGGCCGAAGCCTCGGGCATCGACGCCAAGATCTGGGTGTCGGTGTTCGGGCGCTCGGAGTTCTCGCTGGGCCCGGTGGGCGACGTGCAGATCGCGCAGCAACAGCAACTGGCCGACACCTTCCAGGCACTGGGGATCATCCCCCGCAAGATCACTGTCACCGACATCGTCTGGCGCAACCCGGGCCTGCGTTGAGGCGACTGGCACCCTGAACCCCTTGCAAAGAACACCCATGCGAATTTCCAAGCTCCGTCGTCGTCTGCCTGCCTTGCTGGCTGGTCTTTTTTTTGCCGCAACCGCCTGCGCAGCCGATCAGGTCGTCCTCAAGGTGGGCGATCAGAACTACTACAACATCCGTGCCTCGGTCGAATTGTCCAAGGCCCTCGAGGGCGCGCCCTACACCGTGGAGTGGGCCGGCTTTCAGGCTGCGGCCCCACTGTCGGAGGCGCTCAATGCCGGGGCCATCGACATCGGCTTTCTGGGTGACTCGGGCTTTCTGTTCCTGGCCTCCAAGAGCAGCAACGTGCGCCTCATCGGCGTGACGCGCCAAAACCCCAAGACCGTGGCCTTGCTGGTGCCCAAGAACTCCACCGCCAAGACCATTGCCGACCTCAAGGGCAAAAAGGTGGCTTATTGGCCCGGCGCCTGGAGCCAGCAACTCACCCTGGGTGCGCTCGACAAAGCCGGGCTGTCTGCCGACCACGTGCAATTCGTCAAGCTGATGCCGCTCGATGCGGCCACCGCCCTGCCCGGGGGCAGCATCGATGCCTTCCCGGTGTGGGAGCCCTACGTGTCGCAGCAGATCGTGCAATCCGGCGCCCGGGTGCTGTTCACCGCCGAAGGCGTGATCCCGGCGCTCAGCACCATCGCAGCCTATGCCCCGTCGATCGAGGCCAAGCGCTCCGCCATCGCCGATTTTCTGCAGCGCCTCAAAAAGGCCCGCGCCTGGGTCGACGCCAACACCGACAGCTATGCCGACGCCTGGGCGCAGCGCGCCAACCTCGACCGCGAGGTGTCGCGCCACTGGCTGCGCCAGGCCAAGCTCACCGTGGGCCCGGTGGACGCACAGGCTGCCAAGGACATCCAGGGCACGGCCGATTTCCTGCACAAGGTTGAAGTGCTGCCCTCCGTGTTCGACACCCGCAAGGTGATCGACACCTCGTTCAGCACCGCACTGAACCCTTGAAGGCGGCTGCAGGCCGCCACCTCCAACCCACACCACTCCGTAAGGATCACCATGACCCAAGTCCATTCCGCCTGGGGCGCCGCTCCCAGCCCGCAGTACGAAACTCTGGCGACCCGCTTTCGCCCCGTCTTCGAACGCATCCGCGCGGGGGCCGTCGAGCGTGATCTGCAGCGGCGCCTGCCGCACGAAGAGCTGCATTGGCTGCGCGAGGCGGGCTTCACCAAGCTGCGCCTGCCGCAAGAGCTGGGCGGCCTGGGTGCCACGCTGCCAGAGCTGTTCGGCCTGCTGATCGAACTGGGTGCCGCCGACTCGAACGTGGTCAACGCCGTGCGCGCCCACCAGGGCTTCACCGAAGACGTGCTCAACGCCGCGGACCCGGTCTGGCGCCAACGTTGGCTGGCCCGTGTGGCAGCGGGCGATTTTGTCGGCTCGGGTTTTTCGGAAGCGGGCGACGCCAAGGTGGGCAGCTTTTCGACCCGCTTGCGCCAGACCCCCGAGGGCCTGCGCCTGGAGGGCGAGAAGTTCTACACCACCGGCTCGCTGTTTGGCGACTGGATCAACACCGCTGCGGCCAATGACCGCGACGAATCCATTCTGGTGCTGGTGCCGCGCCGCGCCTCCGGCGTCGAGGTGCTGGACGATTGGGATGGCTTTGGTCAGGCCCTCACGGGCAGCGGCACGGCCCGCTTCAGTGCGGTGGCCATCGAGCCGGAGTGGGTCAACCCCAGCCTCGAGCGCTTCTCTTACAGCACGGGCTACTACCAACTGGTGCACCTGGCCACCCTGGCCGGCATCGGCCGTGCGCTGGCCGACGATGTGGCCCAGCGCGTGCGCGAGCGCCAGCGCATCTACAGCCATGGCAACGCCAGCCGGGTGTCGGACGACCCGCAGATCCTGCAGGTGGTGGGCCGTGTGCGCAGCGCGGCCTACGGGGCCGGTGCCATCGTGCTGCAGGCCGCAGCTGCCTTGCAGCGCGTGTACGACGCCACAGGTGCCGAGGCCAAGGCCCAGGCCACGGTGCTGGCCAATGTTGAGGTGGACCAGTCGGTGTCGGTCGTGACCCAGCTGGTGCTCGATGCCAGCACCGAGCTGTTTGACGCCCTGGGCGCCTCGGCGGCCCGCCGCACCGAAGGCCTGGACCGCTACTGGCGCAATGCCCGCACCATCAGCTCGCACAACCCGCGCGTGTACCGAGAACGCGCCGTGGGCAGCTACGCCGTCAAGGGTGAGGCGCCGCCGGCGTTCTACCGCATCGGCAAGGCTTGAACCTGCCACTGGCAGCGGGCGCACGTTCAGGCGCCCGTCTCGTTTCCTTGTCCGATGTCCGTGTCGGTCCCCGATGAAGGGGCTCTGGCGTCCAGGTGGGCCACCGCCTCCAGCAGGCGTGCTGCCGCGGCCTCAGGGGGCAGTTTCGACGAGTCGAGTTCGAGGCGTGGGCGGTCCCATCGTTCATACCGGTGCGCCTGAACATCTGGCCAGCCTGGCAGCACGTGACCTGCGATGTCAGGGGTGCGGCTTTCGACACGTCGGCGATGCTCGACCGCATCGCGGCACACAACCTCCACCTCCAGCAGGCCGGCACCCGCCTCGGCCGCCACGGCCCGCCAGTGCCGACGGGTGATGGCCAGCGGGTTGACGCCATCGACGACCACGCGCAGCCCGAGCTCGAGGTGGCTGCTGGCCAGCGCATAGGCCACCGCGTAACCGGCCGCGTCCACTGGCCTTTCGGGATCGGCGCGCAGCAGGGCCTGCTCGATGGTGTCGATGCGCAGGCTGGGGCCCGGGCTGCGCCGCAGCAGCTCGCGAGCGATGGTGGTCTTGCCGACGCCGGGCAAGCCTCCGATCACGACCAGGACGGGCCGGCCCATTCAGCGGCTGCGCAGGTGGCGCACCCAGCGGTCGCCCGCCAACTGCACGCTGCACACCAGCGCAATCAGCAGCACGATCACCAGCACCATCACCTGGGTGTCGAACCGCTGGTAGCCGTAGCGGATGGCGATGTCACCCAGACCGCCGGCCCCCACCGCGCCGGCCATGGCCGAGGCGCCGATCATCGATACCACGGTGATGGTGAAGCCGGCCACGATGCTGGGCAGGGCCTCGGGCAGCAGCACGTGCCAGATGATGTGCCAACGCCCACAGCCCATGGCCTGGGCGGCCTCGATCAGGCCTTTGTCGACCTCGTTCAGGCCCACTTCGGCGATGCGGGCAAAAAAGGGCGTGGCGCTGATGGTCAGCGGCACCACCGCGGCCCAGACCCCGATGGTGGTGCCCGTCACCCAGCGGGTGAAGGGGATCAGGGCGACCAGCAGGATGATGAAGGGCGTGGCCCGGAAGCCGTTCACCAGGCTGCCCAGCACCCGGTTCAGTCGCGGCGAGGCCAGCAGGGCGCCCGGGGCCGACAGCACCAGGAACACGGCCAGTGGCAGGCCCAGCAACAGCGCCAGGCCGGCCGACAGGCCGACCATGGTCAGGGTGTCCACCAGGCCTTGCAGCAGGCGCTCGATCACGACGTCAGAGATGGCGTTCAACATAACCCAGGTCCTTGGCTTGGTGGCTCAGATGGTGTTGCAGCACGGCTTGGGCCCCGGGGCCCATGCCTTCGATGGCCAGCACCAGGCGACCATGGGCGTGCCCTTGCAGTTGCTCGATGCCGCCGTGCAACAGGCGCGGCGCGCCTTGCAGCACTGCGGCCAGACGCTGCCAGTCGGGAAGCAGGTCGGTCTCGCCGGTGTAGCTCAGCTCGATCAGGCGGTCAAAGCGCGGTGGGGCGGACGTCACAGCGCCCGCCGAGGCCGTGGGTGGCTTGAGGCTCACGCGTTGCTGCAGCTCCGTGGGCAGGCCATGGGCCAGCGGCGCCAGCAGGGCGCGGGTGGCCTCGTGGCGCGGTGCTCCAAACACCTGCCAGACGGGCCCTTGCTCCACGGGTTGGCCTTGTTCCAGCACCAGCACCTCGTGGCAGATCTCTCGGATCACCGCCATCTCGTGGGTGATCAGCACGATCGTCAGCCCGAGCTGGCGGTGGATGTCGCGCAGCAAGGCCAGAATGGCCTGGGTGCTCTCCGGGTCCAGGGCCGAGGTGGCCTCGTCGCACAACAGGATCTCGGGGCGGTGCACCAGTGCCCGGGCAATGCCCACGCGTTGCTTCTGGCCGCCCGACAGGCGTGAGGGGTAGACGTCGCGCTTGTCGCTCAAGCCCACCAGGGCCAGCAGTTCATCGACCCGCTGGCGGACTTCGGCTGCCGGGTGGCCCGCCACCTTCAGGGGCAGCGCCACGTTCTGCCACACCGTCTTGGCCGACAGCAGGTTGAAGTGCTGAAATACCATGCCGATGCGCCGGCGCAGCGCCACCAGTTGGCGTTCACCGAACTGGCTGATGTCTTCGCCATCGACCAGCACGCGGCCTGACGTCACCGACTCCAGCCGGTTGACGGTGCGCAGCAGGCTGGACTTGCCCGCACCACTGCGCCCGATGATGCCGAAGATCTGTCCCGGCTTGATGTGCACATCGATGCCCTGCAGCGCGTCGCGGCCCGGGGCAGCGCCCGGGTAGCGCTTGCCAACCTGCTCGAAGCGCACCGAGCCACGGGCCTGGGGTTCGGGTTGGGGCTCAGTCGGCGGCTCGCTGGCGGGCACCAGGCTCGGGGCGGGCAGCGCGTCGGCGTCAGCCTCGGCCTGGCGCAACACCGCGCTCATGGCTTGCCGACCCAGGGCAGCACGAACAGCTTGCTGTCGCCACCATAGGATTTGAGGATGCGGGCGCGCACGGCCGGCGAGTCCTGGTACAGCTTCACGAACTGCTTCACGCGCGGGTCATTGGCGTTGTCGTTGCGGGTCACGAAGCGGATCGCAAAGTACACGTCGTCGATGTCGGAGTAGAGCAGGGCGTGGCTGGCAAATTCAGCCTGGCCCGCGTTCACGAAGTGCGAGGGGTAGCCCTGGGCCAGGTCCACGTCGTCGATGGCGCGCACCAGCTGCGGGCCCTCGACCTCGACAAACTTGAACTTCCTGGGGTTGCCCACCACGTCGTTGAGCGTGCCGCGCCAGCCGGTGCCCGGACGCAGCTTGATCAGGCCGGCCTTCTCCAGCAGCAACAGGCCGCGGCCCTGGTTGACCGGGTCGCTGGCCACGGCGATGCGGGCGCCTTCCTTGAGGTCTTCGAAGCGTTTGACCTTTTTGGAGAACAGGGCCAGGTTGTTCAACACGCCCACGGCCACGCTGCTGAACTTGTAGCCCGACTCCTTGATGGCGTTGTCCAGGAACGCCTGGTGCTGAAAGTAGTTGATGTCGAGGTCGCCCGCAGCCAGCGCGGTGTTGGGCGTGGTCCAGTCGGTGAACTCGATCACTTTCACGTCCAGGCCTTTCTGGCGCGCTTCGGCCGCAGCCACTTCGACCGAATCGGCCAGGGCGCCCGGCGTCACGCCGATTTTCAGAGGGGCAGCGAAGGCCAGGGTGCTGCACAGCCAGGCGCTCAGGGCGAGTGCGGCGGTGGCCAGGCGGTGGGTGGTGGTTTTCATGGTGTGGGTCTGGGTGTTGTGGAAGAGATGCCAGCCAGCTGGTGGTGCCAGCTGGGGTGCGGGTGCCTACCCGACGGGCGTCATTCGATCAAAGCACTGCCTCGGGATCAAACAAGCATTTCAAATTTGCATAGACGTGAAACGTCGCTGGTCCCGCTTGGCCGCTGCCCGGGGCCTCACTGGTTGCCGGCGTGGTGGGCCAGCAGCGGGTGGCCTTCGATGGCGCGCGAGGCCTGGCCGTCGACCCCCACCGGTACCTCGCCCTCAAGCGTGATGCGGTAGAGCTGGCGGTCAAAGTCGAGGTCGAAGATGTCGGTGGGCGCCACATGGGCCGTGGCCCGGTTGTCCCAGAAAGCCAGGCTGCCGGTCTGCCACTTGAAGCGCACGGTGAATTCGGGCCGTACCACGTGCTCCCACAGCAGCTCCTGCAGCACCCGGCTTTCACGTGGGTTCAGGCCCACCACCTGCTTGAGGAACGTGGGGCTCACAAACAGCGCGCGCTCGCCGGTCTCGGGGTGCACGCGCACCAGAGGATGCTCGCTGACCAGGCGGGCCTCGCCGACCAGGCGCTGGTACTCCTCGGTGGCCTGGGCGCCGGGCGGGGCGCTGAACTGGTGGCGGCCCCACAAGGTGTCCACAAAGCCGCGCAGGGGGGCCGACAGCGCCTGGTAGGCCGCGACCAGATTGGTCCATTGGGTGTCGCCACCGTAGGGCGGAATCACCACGCCACGCAACAGAGAGGCCGCCGGCGGGTTGATGGCGGCCGTCACATCGGTGTGCCAGCCGCTCCACGGGCGCAGTTCGCTGCGGCCCACAAAGCGGTTGGCCTGGCGGTGTTTGGCAATCGAATAGACCTCGGGGTAGCCCGCCACATGCCCGAACACCGGGTGGCCGATGGTGGGCGCGCCAAACTGGCGGGCCAGGGCGATGTGCTGTTCGTGGCTCAGGGGCTGGTCATGGAAGAACACCACTTTCCATTGCCGCAGGGCGGCGGAGATGCCCGCGACTTCGGCCGGAGACAAGGGCTGCCGCAGGTCCACCCCGGTGATCAGGGCGCCTGTGTGCGCCGATTGGGGGTGCACCTGCCGGCTCGGGTCAAACCCGGCGTTTGTCGTGAGGGGCGCGGCGGCGTGGTGCGGTGTTTCAGGGCGCAGGCCCGGGGGCAGGGTGACGTCGTTCATGGGCAGGTTCCTGGTGAGGGTGGGGCAGGGCCTGGGCCAGAAAGAGCCTGCAGGCCGACCCGAAAAATTCTGCGGCGGGCCGCCCCAGAGCCGTAGCCCGAAATTCATCTATGCATATGTGAGCGGTGCGGGGCCGATGTCGCTCAGGGCTTTGCATGAGCTCATGACCAAAAGTTTCGAGTCTGTCGCCATGCAGTTTTGATCGTGGTCTTGCCGGGGGCATCGCCCTAGCATCAAGCCACAGCGGCGCAGGGCCCACGGGCCTGTCAGCGCCGCGCCCCGGTGACCCCCTGTTCCGAAAGAAGCCGATGTCCGAGACCCTGCTGGCCGACGCGCCTGTGCCAACGCAATCCCCTGTGCCCCCGCCGGTTGCCAAAGCCCCCGATCTGGCCGAACTCAAGCGCCGCGTGGCTGCGCTGCTGCCAGCGGTGCGCGAAGGCGCCGAGGCACGCGAGCGCGATCGCGTGTTGCCACACGAGCAGGTGCGCTCGCTGGTGGCGGCCGGTTTGTTGACGCTGCGCATCCCGGTGCGCGATGGCGGCCCGGGCGGCTCGGTGCGTGAGCTGATCGAACTGGTGATTGACATCGCAGCCGCTGATTCCAACGTGGCCCAAGCGCTGCGCCCGGGCTTTCTGTTTGTCGAAGGCCTGTTGGCCAGCCCCGACGAGGCGGTGCGCCAGCGCTGGTGGCCGCGCTGCCTGCGCGGTGACTTCATTGCCAATGCCGGCTGGGAGATCGGTGGTGCCAACGGGGCCATCGCCACCCAACTTCGCCGCGAGGGCGATCACTTCCGCGTCAAGGGCAGCAAGTACTACAGCACAGGCGGCCTGTATGCCGACTGGATCAGCACCGTGGCCATCGACGAACAAGGCCAGGAGGTGCGCTTTGTCCTGCCCCGTGATCGCGAGGGGCTGGAGTTGCTGGATGATTTCGATGCCATGGGCCAGCGCCTCACGGCCAGCGGCACGACCCGACTGAACGATGTGCGGGTGAATGCGGCCGACATCGTGCCTCACCCCACCGGCGGCCTGGCAGAGGGGCGGCGCACTGTGGTCACGCCGCTGGCCCAGCTGTTCCTGGGTGCGGTGCTGGCTGGCATTGCCCGCAATGCGTTGCACGACGCCGTGACCTTTGCCCGACTGCATGCCCGGCCGATCAAGCACAGCACGGCCAGCCGCTCGGTGGACGACCCCTATGTGGAACTGTCGGTGGGCGAGATCTCGGCCCGCGCTCTGGCGGCCGAGGCTGTGGTGCTGCGTGCCGCCGAGCGCATTGATGCCGCCTGGGCGGCCGGGCTGGACCAGGACGCCATCGTGCATGCCTCGATCGACGTGGCCCAGGCCCAGTACCTGGCCTCGGAGTCGGCGCTCAAGGCGGCCGAGCTGCTGTTTGATGTGGGCGGTGCCTCCACCACCTCGCGCCGGCACAACCTGGACCGCCACTGGCGCAATGCCCGCACCGTGAGCAACCACAACCCGCGCCACTGGAAGGCTGCCGTGGTGGGGGCCTGGCAGCTCAAGGATGCCCCGCCGCCGGCCTCGGGCCTGTTCTGAAGCCCCTGTTTTGACCCGGCCAGGCTTTTGCCTGGCCCTTTGGAGATGCCCATGTCCCGTGTCGATGTCACCTTGCGCAACCCGCGTGACCACGCCATTGCTGCCTACGCCGACGAGCTGGCGGCCGAGATCGCCAAGACGGCGGCCCAGCACGACACGGCGGGCAGCTTCCCACACGACCATTTCGACACCCTGACCCAGCGCGGCGCGCTGCGCCTGACGGTGCCACAAGCCCATGGCGGCGAAGGCTACTCGCTGTACGAAACCCTGATCTTTCAGGAACGACTGGCACGCGGCAGCGGCTCCACCGCCTTGGCGCTGGGCTGGCACCTGATGGTGTTCGGCTACCTTGGCCACACCCTGCGCTGGCAGCCCGAGGCGCTGGCCAGCCTGGCCGCCGATGCGGTGCAACGCGGGCAGCTGATCAATGTGCTGGTCACTGAGCGCGAAGCTGGCAACCTGTTGCGCGGAGCCCGCCCCGGCACGGTGGCCCGCCGCGTGGAGGGGGGCTATGTGCTGAGCGGTCGCAAGGCCTTTTGCTCGTCGGCCCCCCGGCTGCAGAAGATGATCGTCTATGCCTGGGTCGAGGACGAAGGCCGGGTGGCCGAGTTCCTGGTGCCGCGCACCGAGGGCGTGCGGGTGATCGAGAACTGGAACACCCTCGGCATGCGCAGCACCGGCAGCCATGACATCGAGTTTGATCAGGTGCAGCTGGCGCCCGAAGCCCTGCTGAGCTACATCGAACTGGGCCAGGTGGGCTCGTTCACCGTGGCCAGCCGCGCCTATGGCCTGCAGCTGTCGGCCGTCTACCTGGGCGTGGCCCGGGCGGCACGCGACTTTGCGCTGGGCTTTGCCGACCGCTACCACGCCCAGAGTCTGGGCAAATCGGTGCTCGAAGCCCCCCAGGTGCAGCAGCGCCTGGGCGAGATCGAGCTGCTGCTGGGCGCGAGCAAGACCTTGCTGTATGGCCTGGTCGAGCGCTGGGAGCGCCACCCGCACCTGCAAGGCGAGTTTGGTGACGAGGTGGCCATCACCAAGGTCACCGTCAGCCGCAATGCCTTGCGCGTGGTGGAGTTGGCCATGGCGATTGTGGGCGGGCATTCGCTGTCGCGCGATCTGCCACTGGAGCGCTACCTGCGCGACGTGCAGTGCGCCCAGTTCAACCCGCCGCAAGAGGACACCGTGGTGGCCTCGTTGGCCAAGGCGGCCATCACCCACTGGCATGCCGACCACCCCGCGCCTGCCGAATCTGCTGAAGCGGTGGTTCAAGCGGCCCCAGCCCCCCTGACCGTGGCGCGGGCCCCTGCCCAGCAGCCTGAGACCGCTGAAGCTGCCGTGGCGGCCTGAGCCCATGGCCCTGGTGCCATTCCCTTCTCATCGATCGACTCCTGGAACCCCTATGCCCAAGAAACAACTGCTGCTCAACGCCTTCAACATGAACTGCGTGGGCCACATCCAGCATGGGCTGTGGGCCCACCCGCGGGATCGATCGACTGAGTACAACACCTTGTCTTACTGGACCGATCTGGCGCGCACGCTGGAGCGCGGTCTGTTCGACGGCCTGTTCATCGCCGACATCCTGGGGGTGTACGACGTCTACCAGGGCAATGTGGACGTGACCCTGCGCGAATCAGTGCAGTTGCCCGTGAACGACCCGCTGCTGCTGGTGTCGGCCATGGCGGCGCACACCCGGCACCTGGGTTTTGGCGTGACGGTGAACCCGCTGTCGGAGCTGCCCTACCTGCTGGCCCGGCGCTTTTCGACGCTGGACCAGCTGACCCAAGGGCGTTTCGGCTGGAACATCGTCACCGGCTACCTTGACAGCGCTGCCCGCGCCCTGGGCCTGCCGAACCAGATCGCACACGACGAACGCTATGACCGGGCCGATGAATTTCTGGAGGTGCTCTACAAGCTGCTCGAAGGCAGCTGGGAGGATGGGGCGGTGCGCCGCGACAAGGCGGCCCGCGTGTTTGCCGACCCGGCCCGTGTGCACAAGGTGCGCCACCAGGGCCGCTACTACCAGGTGGAGGGCTACCACCTCAGCGAGCCCTCGCCCCAGCGCACCCCGGTGCTGTTCCAGGCCGGCACCTCGGGGCGCGGCCAGCTGTTTGCTGCCCGCCACGCCGAGGCCGTGTTTGTCTCGGGGGGCGACAAAGCGCAGGTGCGCCAGTCGGTGCAGTCGCTGCGCGAGGCCGCCGTGCGTGCTGGCCGCCGCCCCGAAGACCTGAAAATCGTGCTGGGCGTGACTGCGGTCACAGGCGCCACCAGCGCCGAAGCGCAAGAAAAACACGCCGACTACGTGCGCTACGCCAGTCCTGAGGCTGGCCTGGCCCACTTTGCGGCCAGCCTGGGCCTGGACCTGTCGCACTACGACCTGGACGAGCCCATCGACTTCAGCCCGCCCACCCAGTCGATCCAGTCGGCCGCTGCTGCTGCCCGGCAAAAGGGCTGGACGCGCCGCCAGCTGCTGGAGCAGTACAAGCTGGGCGGTCGCCACCCGGCCCTGGTGGGTGATGCCTCCCAGGTGGCCGACGCTTTGCAGTCGTGGGTGGACGAGACCGGCGTGGACGGCTTCAACCTCAGCCGCACCGTGGTGCCCGAGAGCTTTGTCGACTTTGTCGACCACGTGGTGCCCGAGCTGCAGAACCGCGGCATTTACAAGACGGCCTACACCGAGGGCACGCTGCGGCACAAACTGTTCGGCCGGGGCGATCGCCTGCCCGATCACCACGCGGCAGCCCAGTTCCGCCACCGGGTGGAGCAGGCCAGCGCACAGGCTGGCAGCGAAGCCGCCTTGGTCTGAAGCCCTCTTCGCCGCACCGCTGCCGCAGCGGTGGCAGGCAGATCCACGCCCCGGTCATTGACGCGGGGCGTTGCTGTTTCTGGCGCAGAGCTGGCCCGCCACCCCCTGTTGTTCATGTGTTGATATTTATCAACATTTAGCAGATATCCATCCGCCTTTTTAGTGCTTCTCCTTCGAACCCGCGCTTTCTAAAGTGGGTCTTGTCCTGGTCGACGCGCCGGGCTCGACACCCTTGAGCCCAGCGGGCCGGCTTTCCCTGTTCAGGCCCGAGTGGGTCAACCCGAGGAATTGCCATGTCTGTGTTGGATCCCCTGTCTCCTACAACCCCGGCTTCAACCCCGCCTTTGACGTCCGCCCCCGCGTCGGCCTGGAGCCGGCGCCGCGCCCTGGGCACGCTGGCTGCAGGCGGTGTCGCGGGTGCCGCCTTGGTGGGCGCGCCCTGGGTGCGCGCCGCCGGCGGCAAGAAGCTCACCCTGTCCTGGAGCGGCACGGCTCTGTGTCTGCTGCCCGTGGTGGTGGCCCGTGACCGTGGCTTTTTCGAGAAAAACCAGGTTGATGTGGACGTGATCAATTTCTCTGGCTCCACCGACCAGGTGCTGGAGTCGCTGGCCACCGGCAAGGCCGATGTGTCGCTGGGCCTGATCCACTCCTGGCTCAAGCCGCTGGAGTCGGGCTTTGATGTGAAGGTGGTGGGGGCGGCGCATGCGGGTTGTATCCGTGTGCTGGCCGGGCAAGACTCCAAGCTGAGTTCGGTCGACAAGCTCAAGGGGGCTGTGATCGGCGTGGGCCAGCCCAATGGCTTTGGCCGCCAGTTCATGTCCACCTACCTGGCGCGCAAGGGCATCAACCCCGACACCGAGGTGGAGTGGAAGACCTACCCGCCCGACACACTGGACGTGGCCTACAAAAAAGGCGAAATCAACCTGATCGTGGACGCCGACCCCAACCTGTTCTTGATCGAGCGCCGCAACCCGGGCCAGTTTCGCGAGATCGCCAGCATCCTGACCGGCGACTTCAAGGACCGCCTGTGCTGCCTGATCGCCGCGCGCGGCGCCCTGGTGCGCGAAAACCGCCCCCAAGTGGCCGCCGCCGTGCGATCGCTGACCGAGGCCGCCCTGTTCATCGCTGAAAACCCTGGCGAGGCCGCCAAGGTGGCCCTGACCTACCTGCCCCAGAAGGTCACCGCCGCTGACATCCGCAGCATCCTGACCACCCAGCTGGGCTACCGCCATCACCCGCAGGGCGTGGCCCTGCGCAACGAGATCGAACAGTACGCCGCCGACCTGAAGAACGTGGGCGTGCTCAAGAAATCGACCGACCCGGCGCGCTTTGCCAGCTTTCTGACGGTGGACGTGCTGGGCTGAGCCCGGCCTTGCAAGGAGAAACTCACCATGAGTCAAGCATTGAAGGTGCTGCCCCTGCCGGCAGCGGATCTGGCTGCAGCCGCTGGCGAAGTGCAAGCCCATGCGGCCTCGGCACCGGTGCAGGCAGCGGCTGCCGAGCCAGCCTCGGCGCGTTTCTGGCGCACCGGTTTTCTGGCGGCCGCTGCCTGGATCATCGAAGGCCTGCTGGTGCGCTTCTGGCCCAACCAGGTGGCCGGCTTCACCGACTGGGCCTTCACCGATGAATTCGGGCTGGCCAATGTGGCCGTGGGCGGGGTCATCCTGGCCCTGGCCTTGTCGTACGGGCGCCTGGGCCGGGTGCCGCATCTGCGCGAGGGCCTTCGTCTGGGCGGGCGCTGGCTGGTGGCCCTGCCGGTGCTGCTGCTGGTGTGGCAGGTGCTGACGGCCAAGCTGACCATCCTGCCCGGGCCGTTCTTCGCGCCGCCGCAAAGCCTGGTCGAGGTGTTTGCCGAAGACTGGAGTCGTCTGGGCCTGTCGGTGGCGCATTCGGCGCGGCTGCTGCTCAACGGTTTGCTGCTGGGGGCGCTGGTGGGGTTCATCACCGGCGTGGCCATCGGCTGGTCGCGGGAGGTGAACTACTGGGTGCACCCAGTGCTGCGCTTTCTGGGGCCGGTGCCCTCGTCGGCGCTGCTGCCGATTGCGTTCTTTCTGGCCCCTTCGAGCTATGCCGCCGCGGTGTTCCTGGTGGCCTTGGCCACCTTCTTCCCGGTGGCTGTGCTGACCTGGTCGGGCGTGGCCTCGGTCAACAAGTCGTATTACGACGTGGCACGCACGCTGGGGGCTTCCAACCTGTTCCTGGTGTGGCGGGTGGCCATCCCGGCCGCCCTGCCACAGGTCTTTGTGGGCCTGTTCATGGGCTTGGGCGCCTCGTTCACCGTGCTGGTCACGGCCGAGATGATGGGCGTGAAAGCCGGTCTGGGCTGGTACCTGCAATGGGCGCAGGGCTGGGCCGCGTATTCGAACATGTTTGCCGCCTTGCTGGTGATGGCCGTGCTGTGCTCGGGCCTGATCACCTTGTTGTTCACCTTGCGGGACCGTGTGCTGTCCTGGCAGAAAGGAACCGTGAAATGGTAAGCCTCGCCTCCCTCCGACCGACCTTGCGCCGCGTCCCCCAGCCCGCCCCAGAGGCCTCGGCCCTCCAGGCTTCCCAGCCTGCACCCCAGGCGGTGCGCGGCGTGGGCTCGCGCATTGACATCCGCGATGTCAGCCATGCGTTTGAGACTCCCGGCGGCCTGCTGCCGGTGCTGGACCACGTGAACCTGACCGTCGAGCCCGGCGAGTTTGTGGCCCTGTTGGGGCCCAGCGGCTGCGGCAAATCCACCTTGCTGCGCCTGGTGGCCGGCCTGGAGCCGGCCCGCTCGGGTGACATCACGCAAGACGGTGCGCCCATCACCCGGCCCGACCCCTCGCGCATCGTGGTGTTCCAGGACCCCACTCTGTTCCCTTGGCGCCGCGTGCGCGACAACGTGGCCCTGGGGCCGCAGGCCCGCGGCCTGCTGGCCCAGCAGGGCGAGCGGGTGGACGAGGCCTTGCGCCTGGTGGGCCTGTCGGAGTTTGCCCGCTCTTACCCGCACCAGCTCTCAGGCGGCATGGCCCAGCGCGTGGCGTTGGCCCGCGCGCTGGTCAATGACCCCGAACTGCTGGTGCTGGACGAGCCCCTGGGCAAGCTCGACTCGCTGACGCGACTGCAGATGCAGAGCGAGTTGATCAACCTGTGGCAACGCAAGGGCTTTTCGGCCCTGCTGGTGACCCACGACGTGGAAGAGGCGCTGTTTCTGGCCCAGCGAGTGGTGGTGTTCAGCGACCGACCCGCCCGCATCAAGGCGGAGTTTGTGGTGGATCGCCCCTACCCGCGCCATCG
>Ga0209913_1000792_pt1 | contig 22473 bp, 16 predicted proteins | sample PersoiDNA2013203_FD_185805 | JGI IMG/M metagenome (GOLD analysis project Ga0209913, IMG submission 185805) | Permafrost soil microbial communities from the Arctic, to analyse light accelerated degradation of dissolved organic matter (DOM) -... | ecosystem: Environmental > Terrestrial > Soil >... | reverse complement strand
CTGACATTTGTACAGATTAAAGCGCAGTAATATGTTTGCGGATCAAACGAAAACACGGATACTTGAACTGCTGTCAATTTAGTACCATTCTCACACAATCGGCTATATGTAAGCTCCGAGAGGCAACTGGCTGGCAGTGACGAACGAGGTCCTGACGGTATCTCACTTTAATACTTTTGAATTTCTGACGTATTGCATTGATATCATTAAATTGCGCCCTGTAGTTTTCTTGTATTTTTAAAGCCGAACGCTTCTTCTGTATTATCTCGCCTTCGATCTGATGGTTCTTTCTGACGTTTTTTAAAACCCAAAAGGCAATCAAATTAGTGATGAGCCCTGTAAGCGCTAAAACAAATCCTAAAAGATGGTAAGGTGACTGAAAAATGAAATTCACTTCTTTTCCCCCCTTGTTTAACTTTATCTTCAAATTCCACTTCCACTTTTAACGACTTGCCTGTTTTTAAGACTAGATCGACCTACCGATCCACAGTGAACTTATCAAAGCGCTGATATACGATATTGGAGACCACTTTGTAGTTAATCGCTAACTGATCTGCAACTTGATCTTTGGTAAGATTGTTTTCTTTGATCCATTGCGTTAATACATTTAATAAATATTTCTTAATTTCTAGTTTCATGAGATTTACCTCTGATAGATCGTCAATGATTTCCGGATCATCATTAAAGTAATAGTTGATCAAAAGTACTCCTGCGGAAATTAGCAGCAATACAATACATATAAATAACACCCCAAACAAAGCCTTATTCATCAAGTTTTCCTTGTAGTTAAAATTACAAGTTAGCATGAAAGTTTTTTCATGTAAGTTTTCGAATTGATAAAGGAAATGCTAAAAAAATGATGAGATAAGGCATATTCCTATGAAAAATGAATAATAAATTGTCTGGATAGGACTGGTGGGGGTGATGTCTTGATAAGACTTGAGGTAATTCAGCAATTAATTGTCAGTTTGAGTCTACCTCAGCTGACACCCTAGATTTACCAAATTCATTGTCAGATAGAATCAAATTACCTAGATTTGACACAATGTCATTGCATGCTATAAATCTTAATAGGCAATCAACTATGAAAGATGAGGAATAAAATGACAGGTCAGCAAGTAGGCTACATTCGAGTTTCAAGTATAGATCAAAACACCATCAGACAACTGGATGGCATCAGTCTTAACAAGACTTTTACCGAGAAACTGTCGGGTAAGGACACGCAACGCCCTATTCTTCAGGAATGCCTAGCGTACATTAGGCATGGCGATACTTTGCATGTCCATTCCATTGATCGGCTAGCGCGCAATGCTAAAGACCTGCTGAATCTGGTTGAACAGATATTAGGGAAGGGAGCTACGGTGAGTTTTAATAAAAACAACTTGATATTCTCCCCTGAAGGCAAAGACCACATGGCCAAACTGCAGCTAACCATGCTAGCTGCATTCGCTGAGTTTGAGCGCGAACTAATTAGAGAGCGTCAACGTGAAGGTATTGCAATTGCTAAAGCCGATGGTAAATACAGTGGTCGTCGTAAAATTAGCGATGAGTTACTTGAGCAGGCAAGAGCAAGAACAGCAAAAGGAGAACCCTTATCCAGAGTTGCCAAAGATTTAAAAATATCGCGAGAAACACTCTACAAATATGGGATTAAATCAGTGCTACCTTTTGGTAATCATGCTCAAGACTAACGGCTTGGTATGTTCGTGCGCATAAATATTGCCTAAACTTGCGCGAATTGAATGTTGTGATAGTTTGAATTTAGACATCAATGAAATAACAAACTTCACTGGTTTCAAAACTATTTATTCATTTAAGGAAAACAAGCATGCGATTATTACTAGCAATTTTTTTACCATTTGTTTCATTTTTCACTATCGGGAGACCTCTAGCGGGCACTGTCTGTTTATTTCTGCAAATTACACTGATAGGCTGGATACCTGCAGCTATTTGGGCCGTATTTGCATTAAGTCAGTATAAGACTGATCGGAAAATTGAAAAAGTGCTCATACAAAGCCAAAGTAGTGGCTCTGTAAACTAGACTAACTTAGGTTCTCATGAAGACTGATTAGATGAATTCCTGCAGTATTCATGAGAACTTTTTTACTAAAAGCGGTAATTAATGAATTTTAGGTTTTTCATCAGACAAGTTTCAATCAAATAGGGCATTCACCACTTAAGAGCGCATGACTGCTAAATCCAATAACCGATCTTTAACTACAAAGGTTCACCTACCGCAGCTGCTACTGGTGTTGTAGGCTTTGCCGCGGCTTTAATTGGAATAGCGGTAGCTGAATCTGTAAACCACTTTTCAAACGGTGCTGAGTTCATTACTTGCGGTCATACCATTGTTTAGACTCAGCGTTCTATCTAGCACCCAATGCTTTAGCTTGGTCTTTTTCGTTAAAAGGTACTTTGAGGCTGATATTAGGTTCTGCGATAATGTTTTTCCTGAGGTTTTGCGCTAGCCAGCACTGGAATAGAAAAAGCCCCACATCGCTGCAGGGCTTTTAGTATTTGACTCACCAACGCAGAGAAAACTGAGAACTGGGCCGTGTCAATTTTAGTCACTTAGACATTACTAACTAGAATGGGCGCTATGCGCCCATTTAATTCAAAGTAACAACTGATCTTAATTGACTTTGTCTTTTAGTGTTTTACCAGCTTTGAATACTGGGGCATTACGCGCAGCAATTTGAATTTTTGCGCCAGTAGCAGGGTTGCGGCCAGAACGGGCAGCTTTAGCTGTTACTTGAAATGTACCAAAACCAACGAGCGCAACATTGTCGCCATCTTTTAGCGCGTTACCAATAGCGTTAGTAATTGCATCTAGCACACGATTAGCTTCAGCTTGGCTCACACCAGCTTCCGCTGCAATTTTTGCAACAAGTTCAGATTTATTCATATTGATTCCTAATTTTAAGAGTAGTGAAATTATGTCCCAATTCGAGCTATATCAGGCCATACAGACATAAAACATTATGCTAGCACAACTATCAGATGAATTATCTGTTATGCCTATTTTACATTGGTAGCGATTGCAGCATCATTTTTATGACTTGTCCATCTATCGAATATGACACTCCTTGTTAAATTGTACATTCAATTAGCCCATCTTTTACATTTGCCGATTCTCGGCAAATGCGTTGCCACAATTAATCGTATTCACTGAAGATACTCCCCTTGCTGTATCAGTTTGCGGCGACGATTTATCTCTACTACTCAACCAAATAATTAAAGTCTCACCACGTTACGTGCCATACCGTTGATAGCCAGCCATAAGGTTGGCTAGCTAAGCATTTCCTTATGGCTTGATAGCTACTTTCCCAATATCCACGATTGCAAAGTATGTATAGATTGCTAATTGCCAAGCAATGCCAATGCCGTTTTTTCTTAGGTGGCGTAATTAAGCCCATCGTAGGGCTGTTTGCCATTGTCGGGCTGTTTAACAGGGCTGTAAATTTAATCTCCTGGAGGCAGTGTGGCGGCAGCTAATATGGAAGTGTGTGTTTAATTTTCTTTAAATTTGGTATGAGATGACGATGAAGCTTACTGCACTAAAAAGTATGTTCGAGAGGAATGTTGTCTCCGTTGTGGGGATGGCGTCATTAGCTAATACCTGCCATTTTCAGATAAATGTTGAGGTTATTTAAGATGAGCATCTTGGATATTTTTTTGATGGTTTTTGGATTACTTGTGACATTAGTCAGTGTGATCTTTACTAAAAAACGTATGAGGCAAGTGGGTGCAACTCCTGTTGAGGCAGCGCAGGCCCTGAAAAGAATTGCCGCTGGTGATTTTTACAGTCATATCCAACTAATCCCAGGCGACACCACGAGCATGATGGCGACGATGAAGCGCATGTCTGACATGCTAGCTACGCTGCAAGCCGATGTTGACAACATGCGTGTCGAGCATTGTGTCGGCAATACTGATGTGGTGGTGGATGTCAGTAAGTTTTCAGGCGCATACCGAGCACTGGCTACTGGCGTCAACGATATTGTGAATGAGCATCTTGTTGTGAATAAAAAGGTGATGTCGTGCATTCAAGAACTAAGCATAGGCAATATGGATGCAGTGCTAGAGCCATTTCCTGGTAAACGCGCTTTCATCAACCATGTGGTTGAAAGTATGTGCAGCAATCTCAATACGCTGATTGCCGACATTCAATACATGTCTCAAGAGCATGATGCTGGCGCTACCGACGTCATGCTGGATCCCAATAAATATCAAGGGTGCTTTGGCGCTATGGCTGGCTACGTGAATACTATGGTGATGGGACACATTGCCGTGAATAGTCAAGCCATGGCTTGTATCAAGAAAATTGCCGAGGGTGATTTTAATGCACCACCGGTGCAATTTTCTGGCAACAACGCCTTAGTTAATCACACGGTAGATCAATTGCGCGTAAATCTGAACGCGCTGTCGGTTGATACCGCTGCGCTAGCTCAAGCCGTTATATCGGGAGAAATGGCCGCCAGTGTTAATGCTGGCAAGTATCAAGGCGGCTATCTGCAGATTGTTAAAAATATTAACGCCACTGTGGATGCGGCAGCTAAGTCGCTAGCAGTATTGGAACGTCAGCAAGAAGCGCAGCTGTTCGAACAGCAACAAGTGTTAGAAGCTAGTCAGGCAAATGAATACAGCGGTTTTAATCAGTTGTGCCAGCAAGTATTGCCCGTCTGGTCAGGTCAGGTGGTGCTTGCACGGTCACACATGGAAGAGCAGGTGTCTGCGCTCACCACCAGTTTCGCCAATTTAATCCGACAACTTGCAGTAGCATCCGCCGCGCATCAAAGCACAGCCTCTGTGATTGATGATGGTTCTGCTGGTGGCGTTGTTGCGCTTTTCAATGACAGCCAAGACAAACTCAATTCTATCGTAGCGTCTTTGCGGCTAGCTACGGAGATGCAAAGCAGCTTGATGCAAGAAATTATCAGATTATCCAGCTTTACTGACGATTTGAAAAAAATGGCCAGCGAAGTACGCGGTATTGCTAATCAAACCAATCTAGTCGCCCTGAACGCAGCCATTGAGGCGGCTAGGGCGGGTGAGGCTGGCCGTGCTTTTTCTGTCGTTGCCAGTGAGGTGCGCAAGCTGTCTGCGCTTTCTGGCGATACTGGTAAGCGCATTAGTGAAAAAGTTGAAGTGGTCAACAACGCGATTGCCGCCACCATGGCAATGTCTCAGAAGCATACGGAGCGGGATGCTGAAATGGTGGCCAATTCCGAACAACTGATTAAGCACGTCTTGGATCAATTGCGCTCAACTACAGATAGTTTAAGTGAAGCTGCAACCGAATTCCGCAATGAAAGCGTTGTTATCCGGCACGAAGTAGAAGGCGCTATGGTTGCATTGCAATTTCAGGACCGTGTTAGTCAGATGCTAGGCCATGTCTATCAGGATATAGACAAGCTCAGTAGCCGTCTTGCGGCTGAAAATGTAGCGGACATTCATAGTATCAATGCTGATGAATGGCTGGGCGACTTGGCCGGTACTTACACCATGGCTGAGCAATTAACCGTTCATCACGGTGATGGGATGCCCGTTCTATCTATCGTTCAGAACATAGCAGCAGAATCAGAAATCACATTTTTTTAGGAGCTAATGATGGCAAAAACAATTTTGGTAGTAGATGACTCCGCTTCATTGCGACAAGTCGTCAATATCGCCCTTACCGGGGCTGGATACGATGTAATCGAAGCCTTTGATGGCAAGGATGCGCTGACCAAACTCAATGGTCAAAAAATTCATCTCATCATCAGTGATGTCAATATGCCGAACATGGACGGTATTGCCTTCGTTGCAGCATCCAAGCAACTGCCCGCTTACAAATTCACCCCGGTCATTATGCTGACCACAGAAGTCAATGAGTTGAAGAAACAGGCCGGTCAAGCCGCGGGTGCAAAAGCTTGGGTAGTGAAGCCGTTTCAGCCAGCACAGATGCTTAATGCTGTTTCTAAATTAATCATGCCTTAATCGGCCCGAAAAAACAAAAAAGGAGAGGCTCATGGCTGTAAATGTTTTGCGTGTGAATGACGACCAATGCCGCATCGTGGTTGATGGTGAGATGACGATTTATACAGCAATGGAATTGAAAGCAAGCTTGCTATTCCCTTTGGCTCAATACAAGGAGCTGGAAATAGATTTGGCTGGTGTGAGTGAAATTGATACTTCTGGCTTGCAATTATTGCTGCTCACCAAGACCGAGGCGATAGCCGATGGAAAGATTATACGAATTACCGCTCATAGCCCAGCAGTGCTGGAACTTATGAACTTGTGTGACCTGGAAAGCTTTTTTGGAGATCCTGTCGTGATTTCATCACAGGCATAAACATATGAATTTAGACGACGCATTACAAACCTTTATCGTTGAAAGCCGCGAACTGCTTGAGAGCATGGAAAGTGCGTTATTGCGCATAGAACAGACGCCAGACGATGTTGAACTGATTAACGCCATCTTTCGTACCGCACATACCATTAAAGGTTCTGCGGGACTATTTGGGCTGGACTACATTGTGTCCTTCACGCATGTTGCCGAAAGCGTGCTGGATCGCGTGCGCACTGGCGAATTGAAAATTGAATCCGAACTGGTCGCGTTACTACTCTCTACTGGTGACCACATTTCAGCCTTGGTGGATCACACTGTGGCGGGTGGTGATCTCAGCGCTGAACTTGACGAAGAAAGCCAAACGCTCATCGGCTTTCTGGGTGCCTATCTCACAGAAAGCACTGGCGGTGCAACACCCCACGCAGCAGCTAAAGCCGCTGTGGTGACAGGAGCCGTGACCGTATCATCACAGACAGTACACCCGTATACCACAGAAGGCGGTGGCGAAGTAGAAACCGATCTTTGGCATCTCTCGCTACGTTTTGGTCGCGATGTGCTCAAAGATGGCATGGATCCGCTCTCATTTATACGTTACCTTGGCACGCTGGGTACTATTCACCGCATCGTCACGCTACTTGACGGCATACCAGCTGTCGCTGAAATGGATCCTGAAAGCTGCTACCTCGGTTTTGAGATCAGTTTCAAGAGTAATGCTGACAAAGCCACGATTGAAAGTGTGTTCGATTTTGTGCGTGAAAACAGCAATATCCGTATATTGCCGCCGAACAGCAAAATCAGCGAATACCTGCAACTCATTGCCGACTTGCCTGAAGAAGACCTGCGTATAGGTGAAATACTCCTACGTTGTGGCACGCTCACCCAAACAGAGTTGGACGCGGTGCTTAAGTTTCAACTCAGCGATGGCAATAGCCCAGTGCGTCCTATCGGTGAAGTGCTGGTGGAAGCACAAATGGTACAGCCTACGGTAGTTGAGGCTGCGTTGAAAAAGCAGAAGCAGGTTAAGGACAACAAGACCACCGAAGCCAACCTCATCCGTGTCGATGCTGACAAGCTTGATGAGTTAATCAATCTGGTGGGCGAACTTATTATTGCTGGTGCTGGCGCCAGCCTGATTGCACAGCGTGCAGGTATTTCAGAATTGCTGGAAGTTAACGCCACGGTATCCAGATTAGTCGAAGAAGTGCGTGACAGCGCGCTAAAACTGCGCATGGTGCAGATCGGTGGTACCTTCAGCCGCTTCCAGCGCGTGGTACGCGATGTCAGCAAAGAACTTGGCAAAGACATTCGTCTGGTGATTAGCGGTGAAGAAACCGAACTCGACAAAACCGTTGTAGAAAAAATCGGCGATCCACTCACCCACCTCGTGCGTAACTCCATGGATCACGGTATTGAACCTGCTGACGTTCGCCTTGCACGCGGCAAACCCGCGCATGGCACCCTCAAACTCAACGCCTATCATGATGCAGGCAGCATCATGATTGAAGTCAGTGATGATGGTGGTGGTCTCAACAAGGACAAAATCCTTGCCAAAGCCATCGAACGCGGCTTGGTCAAAGCCGACCAAGTGCTCACCGACAATGAAATCTACAACCTCATCTTTGAGGCCGGTTTCTCCACTGCGGATGCGGTCAGCAACCTCTCTGGTCGTGGTGTTGGTATGGACGTGGTGCGCCGCAATATTCAAGCACTACGTGGCACGGTCGACATTCACTCCGAACCCGGACAAGGCACGACCATGCGCATCCGTCTGCCGCTTACCCTCGCCATTATTGATGGCTTCCTAGTTGGCGTAGACAGCGCATCGTATGTTATTCCGCTCGACATGGTTGTGGAATGCATAGAACTCACCCAGCAAGACCGCGAAGCCGCCCAAGAAAACGACCGCAACTACCTCAACCTGCGTGGTGAAGTGCTGCCCTACCTGAGACTGCGTGACCTGTTTGAAACCGAAGGCCGTGCACCACGTCGCGAGAATGTGGTGGTAGTGCAGTACGCCGGGCATAAAGCCGGGCTGGTAGTGGATAACCTGATGGGCGAGTTCCAGACGGTAATTAAGCCACTGGGCAAGATGTTCAGTCAGGTGAAAGGGGTTGGTGGTTTCACGATTCTAGGTTCAGGCGAAGTGGCGCTGATTATGGATGTGCCACGGTTGATGCAGCAGGCCTCGGGCAATGAACAGGCTGTGTTGGCGGCTTAGTTTCTGCTGCAATTTTTAATGTAAGTGCTATTGGTTTAATGAAACATGCCTCTATGCGACTTTTATGTCAGGCATCTGTAGGAGCGGTCCGTGACCGCGAAAGCGTCTGTTCGCGGTCACGGACCGCTCCTACAAGGTGAATGCCGAAGGCAGAGAAACCGCAAGGTTCTTCTCCGCTGAACTACAAGGTGAATCACGAAGTGAGAGAGAGTCCCCTGGGGGGAATCCTCCGAAAAGCTCGGATAGTTCAAGCGCGAAGGGTGCCCTAGGGTGCAAGGTAAATATTATGTTTGGACTGACTTGCCTATCATCTAACTGAACGTAGTTCATAGGCATGTAATGAAATATCTATTCGTTTTTAGAGTTTTATAATTTATTAGGGGTAAGAGAAAATGAAGATGACCGTTGCTAACAAAATGATTCTGCTGGTACTCACAGCAGTGTTGGGGCTGATTGGGCTGGCCTGGATGGGACAGAACCGGATGGAGGCTGTGTATGAAAAAACCAATTACACTAACATTAATAGTGTGCCGAGTATTGTGACGATGGGTGAGGCCGCAGAGAATTTTGGTCGTCTGCGTGTGCGTGTCTATCGTCATGTGTTGAATACCGATGCAGCTGCAATGTCGGATATAGAGGTCAAGCTTAAAGAGTCGCAGGATGGTATTGCAAGCGCTCTTAAAAAGTATGAAACAGATGGCATGATTTCAGATGACAAGGACAGGCAATTGCTGGCCGATGACGCTGCCGCCTATAACGAATATCTCAACGGTGTAGAAAAGGTGTTAGTTCTTTCTCGTCTGAATAAGACTGAGCAGGCGCGTGATGTGCTGACTCAATATGCAGGTGCTGCTGAAAAGGTGAATGCTGCACTGAAAGCACACTCGGAATATAACGTTACTCTGGCGAAGAAGGCCTCTGAAGAGGCTGTTGTAGCTAAGACTGATGCAGCACGTATGTCTACGATTGTTGCGGCTCTTGTTGTTTTATTTACTGCGTTGCTTGGTTTCTTCATCACCCGCGGCATCACTCGTCCGTTGAATGAAGCCGTTAATGTTGCGAACAAGTTAGCAGAAGGTGATTTGACCGTGAATATTGAAGTTACATCTACCGATGAAATGGGTCGATTGCTGACTGCAATGAAAAATATGACGGCTAAACTTTCGCAAATCATCAGCGAAGTAAACAGCGCCGCCACCAACATCGCCTCAGCCTCAGAAGAAGTCAGCTCAACCGCGCAAAGCATGAGCCAGGCGACCAACGAACAAGCAGCCTCTGTAGAACAAACCAGCGCAGCCGTAGAAGAAATGGGTGCCAGCATCAACCAAAATACAGAAAACGCTAAAGTTACCGAAGGCATTGCCGCTAACGCAGCTAAAGATGCCAACGAAGGCGGCGAAGCCGTTAGCCAGACCGTAGCTGCCATGAAACAGATTGCTGACAAAATCAGCATCATCGACGACATCGCCTACCAAACTAACCTGTTAGCCCTCAACGCCGCAATTGAAGCAGCCCGCGCTGGCGAACACGGTCGTGGTTTTGCTGTAGTCGCCGCTGAAGTCCGCAAACTTGCAGAACGCAGCCAAGTTGCCGCACAAGAAATTGGTGAAGTCGCCAAGAGCAGTGTAGGTCTTGCTGAGAAAGCGGGTCACTTGTTAGAAGAAATGGTACCAAACATCAATAAGACCAGCGACCTAGTACAAGAAATCACTGCTGCCTCTGAAGAGCAAAGCACAGGCGCAGGTCAGATCACCAGCGCCATCAACCAACTCAATCAGATCACCCAGCAAAATGCCTCAAGCTCAGAAGAGCTTGCTGCCACTGCCGAAGAAATGAGCGCTAGCGCAGAGCAACTGCAAGGCCTGATGAGCTTCTTCACGCTTAATGACAGTGCTGCTGGTCAAGTCAGACAAGTAGCCCCAGCTAAACAGACTGCTAAAAAAGCATTCAAACCAGCCAAAACCACATTAGCACGCAATAACACTGATGTAGACGAAGGTGAGTTCGTGAAGTTCTAAACGCAGTTAAAAATACATTCCCTCCCCTTACAGGGGGAGGGCTAGGGTGGGGGTGGAATGTTTCAAGACTTCACCCCCATCCCAGCCTTCCCCCTTAAATGGGGAAGGAGTGAAAACCAGCTGCATGAGCCAAGCTAGCTAGGTTGGTACGCAACGCAGCCAAATACTGGCTTGTTGGTACGCTGGAAACACGAACAATCGACAGGAAGGAAACGTTATGGGAGCACTGGTTAAATCAAGCAACACTCAGCCGGCAATAGTCGCGCGCGAGGAGTTGCAGCAATACCTTACCTTTATGCTGGGCGGCGAAACATTCGCCATTGGCATACTTAGCATCAAGGAAATTATAGAGTACGGTCAATTGACCGAAGTACCGCGTATGCCGGAATTCATACGAGGGGTTATCAATCTGCGCGGTGCAGTGGTATCCGTTATTGACCTCGGCGCACGCTTTGGCAAACAAGCAGCCGACATCAGCCGTCGCACCTGCATCGTGATCATAGAAGTGGAACACGAAGGTGAGCAGCAGGTAGTGGGCGTGATGGTTGATGCGGTGAATGAAGTGCTGGATATTATGCCAGACCAGATTGAGCCAGCCCCCAACTTTGGCGCCAATATCCGTGCGGATTTCATTCAGGGCATGGGCAAGGTCGATGGCAAGTTTGTCATTATTCTCAACGTCAATCATGTGTTGTCGCTGGATGAAATATCTGCATTGGCAGCTGGCGTCAATAGTACCGGGACAGCACTCGCGGCGTAGCCATGATGGTTCGACAAGCTCACCAACCATGGTTCGACAAGCTCACCAACCATGGAGCGAAGCGGGAATCAAGGGGTAAATGCAACAGACCCCTCGATTTCATTGCATTTCATGGTTGGTTCGACAAGCTCACCAACCATGAAATGCAACGGAATCGAGGATGGTTTATGAGTAGTATTAAAAAGAATAATTATTTAAAGCGTTTAACTATAGCGCTATTAGCTTGCGGCTTAACGAGTGTGGTATGGGCAGCTGAGCCTGTTCAGGCAGAGTCACTGAGCGAGGCTATTACTGGTGGCAAGCCATTGGTTCAGTTTCGAGCACGCTACGAGCATGTCAATCAGGATGGTAAGTTAGAAGATGCGAATGCTTGGACGCTGCGTAGCCTGCTTGGCTGGCAAACCAAGCCATTCCACGATTTTAGCGTGACAGCACAGATTATTAATTTAACGCAACTGAACCATGCGTTTTATGACAATGACCGTGGTTTAGGGCTAGCCTCGTCATACCCGACGGTACAAGACCCAGAAATCACCGACATTAATCAGCTCTATGTTGACTATATCGGCCTGCCACAGACCAGAGTTCGCTTAGGTCGACAAATTGTACAACTAGATAACGTGCGATTTGTCGGTGATGTGATTTTTCGTCAGGATTCACAGGTATTCGATGGTATTTCTGTAGTCAATACTTCGTTACCAGATGTTGAACTGATGGCAGCGCATTTCGAAAGACTTAGGCAGACCACTACTAAGCTGCGCGACACAAGTCTGGATATGCTACATGTCAGCTGGAAATTTAGCCCGACTGAAAGTTTGGCTGGTTATGGATATTTTCAAGATCAGCCTGTTACTGGTCAAGCCACAGGTTTTGCTGACAACTCAAACCGTATTCTAGGAATGAGGTTAGATGGCGCTCATCAAGTAGATGCGCAATGGAAAGTGCTTTATACCGCCGAATACGCCAAACAGGACAATTATCAGAATGGCGATAGTCGTATTGATGCACATTACTCGCGTTTAGGTGGCGGTGCCAACTGGAATGGCTGGTATGCCCGTGTGGATAGAGAAGTTCTCTCCAGCAAGAACGGTTTATATGGCTTTCAGACACCACTGGCCACGTTACACCCATTTCAAGGTTGGGCAGACATGTTCACCACTACACCTAAGGATGGCATCAAAGATACCTATCTGAGCTTGGGTGGCAAGGTGCTGGACGTATCTTTATCTGGAGAGTGGCACAGTTTCGATGCGGACAACGACTTCGCCACCATCGGCGGTACCGCTAGTCATTACGGAAGTGAGCTTGATTTGGCTGCCGCCTACAACTTAAGCAAACAGCTGATTGGCAAGATGGAATACGCCAATTTCCACGAAGGAGACATTTATGGCACTACCGCGGCAGCATCAAGTCGCAAGCGTGATACCGAGAAGTTTTGGCTAACGCTGATTTACACCTATTGATGATTCAACTGATTTAAAGGGATAAAAATGTTCAAGAATATGAAGGTTACAACCAAGTTTGGCTTAGGTTTCGGGCTAGTGTTAGTGCTGCTGGCCGCCATTGTTATGACGGCTATTAACAATATGGCGGCGATGAACGAAAACGCCAGGCAGATTGTCGAGAATCGCTATGCCAAGATTGCACTAACGACCATTGCGATTACCAACACTTTCGATAACGGTCGCAGCCTGCGCAACATGTTGCTGGTCGACACCCAGGAAGAGGTTGAAAAAAACAAGCAGGCCATCCAGGAGCGTCGCACCAAGAACACCGAAGCGCTGAATACTCTCGACAAAGCCATCAATTCGCCCAAGGGGCGGGAGTTGATGGATAGCATTACCAAGCCGCGTAGCGAACTTAACCAGAAATACGATGTGTTCTATGGCTTGGCTGACACGGCCGCTAAAGATGCCAAGAATACCAAGGCCAAGGACGAAGCCAGGCATTATCTGTTGAAGGAGTTCGCGCCTGCCAACACCGCCTTCGTCAAGGCCATGCAGGCGATGGCTGATTTCCAGGACAGCAAGATGAATGAAGAAGCAAAAGCTGCTGCCGATAGCTATGCGCAAACCCGCCAGTTAATGATCGTGTTAGGCATTGCGGCTGTGTTGATAGGGGCTGCGGCTGCTTATCTCATTACGCGCGGCCTGATGAAGCAACTGGGCGGCGAACCCGGCTACGCAGCAGAAGTTGTCAGCGCGATTGCAAACGGCGATCTGACCGTACGAGTTGCAGTCAAACAGGGCGATACCACCAGCATGCTGGCTGCGATGAAAGTAATGGCTGATAAACTCTCTCAAATCATCAGCGAAGTAAACAGCGCAGCCACCAACATCGCCTCCGCTTCAGAAGAAGTCAGCTCAACCGCGCAAAGCATGAGCCAGGCCACCAATGAGCAAGCGGCAAGTGTCGAGCAAACCAGCGCAGCCGTAGAGCAGATGGGTGCCAGCATCAACCAAAACACAGAGAATGCTAAAGTGACCGAAGGCATTGCCGCCAACGCAGCCAAAGATGCCAACGAAGGTGGCGAAGCAGTAAGCCAAACAGTCGTAGCTATGAAGAGTATTGCCGACAAAATCAGCATCATCGACGACATCGCCTACCAAACCAACCTGCTAGCCCTCAACGCTGCAATTGAAGCTGCGCGTGCCGGCGAACACGGTCGTGGTTTTGCTGTAGTCGCCGCTGAGGTGCGCAAACTTGCAGAACGCAGCCAAGTTGCCGCACAAGAAATTGGCGAAGTCGCCAAGAGCAGTGTTGGTTTAGCAGAAAAAGCCGGTCATTTGTTAGAAGAAATGGTGCCTAACATCAACAAAACCAGCGACCTCGTGCAAGAAATCACCGCCGCCTCTGAAGAGCAAAGCACGGGTGCAGGTCAGATCACCAGCGCCATCAACCAGCTTAATCAGATTACCCAGCAAAACGCCTCAAGTTCAGAAGAACTTGCCGCCACTGCAGAAGAAATGAGTGCCAGCGCAGAACAGTTGCAAGGCCTGATGAGCTTCTTCAGGCTGGATGACAGCGCCGCTGGTCAAGTAAGAAGTGCTGCCCCTGCTAAAGCAGTGGTTAAAAAAGCATTCAAACCAACTAAGAGCAACGTCGCGCGTGCTAACACAGATGTCAATGAAAGTGAGTTCGTGAAGTTCTAAACGATAGCAAGGAACGTATTCCCTCCCCTTACAGGGGGAGGGCTAGGGTGGGGGTGGAATCTGGAGTAGGAATCGGCATTTTACCCCCATCCCAGCCTTCCCCCTAAATGGGGAAGGAGTGAAAACCAGCAGCATGAGCTAAGTTAGCTAAGTTGGTACGCTGGAAACACGAACAATCGACAGGAAGGAAACGTTATGGGAGCACTGGTTAAATCAAGCAACACTCAGCCGGCAATAGTCGCGCGCGAGGAGTTGCAGCAATACCTTACCTTTATGCTGGGCGGCGAAACATTCGCCATTGGCATACTTAGCATCAAGGAAATTATAGAGTACGGTCAATTGACCGAAGTACCGCGTATGCCGGAATTCATACGAGGGGTTATCAATCTGCGCGGTGCAGTGGTATCCGTTATTGACCTCGGCGCACGCTTTGGCAAACAAGCAGCCGACATCAGCCGTCGCACCTGCATCGTGATCATAGAAGTGGAACACGAAGGTGAGCAGCAGGTAGTGGGCGTGATGGTTGATGCGGTGAATGAAGTGCTGGATATTATGCCAGACCAGATTGAGCCAGCCCCCAACTTTGGCGCCAATATCCGTGCGGATTTCATTCAGGGCATGGGCAAGGTCGATGGCAAGTTTGTCATTATTCTCAACGTCAATCATGTGTTGTCGCTGGATGAAATATCTGCATTGGCAGCTGGCGTCAATAGTACAGGAACAGCGCTCGCGGCGTAGTCCTGAGATAGTAAACACGGTATCCAAAGACTTATTTAGTTGAGGATATTTCTGTAGGGATGGCGGCTCGTAGCGATGCAGTCTCACAAATCGCAAAGGGTCGCCATTGTTATTTACAAGGAAACATTGGCTTTATAGCAAAGGCCTTAAGTAATGGCAGTCACGTATCAGATTTTTTGTACCACAGGCACTCCGATTTTCTAAGAGATAAATCTCTTGAAAAGTCGTATGTAGGAGCGGTTACAGACCATTTCTATAGCTATTCCACTAAATAACCCGTCATTCCGTGTTTGACACGGAATCTAGTGACTTAAAGACTCTGGATACCGACTTTCGTCGGCATGACGATTGAGAGAAATTGGTTGTAACATCGGATTATTTAATAGAACAGCTATAGTCATGTATCAGGTTTTTTGTACCACAGGCACTCCTATTTTCTAAGAGATAAATCTCTTGAAAAGTCGTATGTAGGAGCGGTTACAGACCGCTTCTACAAAAGTTTTGGGTTGTTGTTTTTGAAAAATGTTCTACATCATGGTTATGGATTTCTATGACTTTAGCTTTTGGACGCAGGTTTGTATGTAAATGATAATTACGTGGGTTAGGAGGCAGGATGGCTGGATATAAAAGTAGTGCAGATGCAATGTCCGCAGGCGATAGATTACGCCAGATGTCGCGGGCAAATGAAAGATTGAAAGATGTACTGCGCTTGTCGTATCAGGTGGGCTTAGGCGCGATCAACGCCAGCCTGTTGGCTAGGCGTGCCGGCACGGCATCGCAGGGTTTTCGAGTAGCGGCGGCCGAGTTAGGAAACTTTAGCTGCAAAATGGACGAAGTGATGGCTGTAGTGGAAACAGCGATTTTTGAGGCGGTGAATGCCGCCGCTGGATTGCAGAAGATGGTGCGTCGCCAGCAGCTTTTACTGCTTGCATCAAAGGACTCAACGCGGGAACGGGAGCTGGCTTGGGTGGATGACTCAGGACGGAATCTTGCCCGTAATGTGCAGAATATAGAAACTGGCAGGGTGCAGTTGCTGGTCTTTCTGAATCGTGCCCGTGTACAGAGCAGCACGGGTAGAGTGACCGCTAGACTTGCCAGACTGGAAGCAGTACACGGCGGTAGTCTTGCACCAGTCATGGGTGAGGCTGTACTCGTTATCGAAGAAACAGTGACGCAGATCGTGGAAATTCTCCGCGAGTTAACCCGACAATTTGAGAACGCAAGAGTTGAGAAGGTACGACTATGAAAGCCATTGAAACCATTTTTGAACAGGGTGACCACAAGTGGGCTGTCGTGTCGCGCGACCCGGAACGTCCGGCTTACGTGATTGATACTAATGAGTATCTAGTCATGTCAGGCAAGGAAATGCTGCTGTGCGATCCTGGTGGTATGGAAATTTTCCCAGCGGTGTTTTCTGCCATCAGTAAAGAATTTGACCCAGCTGATATTCGCTGGTTGTTTGCTTCTCATCAAGACCCGGACATCATTTCATCGTTGGCATTGTGGTTGGATTTTAACCCGGAGATTCGCTGCTATATGAGTCGGCTATGGGCGACCTTTGTTCCGCATTTCGGTGGCACAGATAAAACGTTTATCGGTTTCCCTGACGAAGGCCAAACGATAGAACTAGGCAAGATCACGCTGGAAGCCGTGCCTGCACATTACCTGCATTCATCAGGTAATTTTCATCTTTATGATCCTGTGGCGCACATTCTATTTAGTGGTGACATTGGTGCGGCTTTGCCGCCGCCAGGGGCTGGTGAACTGGAACTGTTTGTGAAAGATTTCGACAAGCATATTCGTCACGCCGCTGGCTTTCATAAGCGCTGGATGGGCTCAAAAGAAGCGATCATAAACTGGTGTGAGCGCGTAAGTCGTATGAACATTGATATGCTATGTCCACAACACGGCGCGATTTATCAAGGGGCAGATGTGATGCGCTTTGTGAATTGGTTATCGGAACTGGAAATCGGTTCTGGCATACGTACCAATCTGGCGCTTGCTGGTGAAGTGGATAGCCATTGATTGATTTAGAACCGTTAACGCAGTGAGTTTAAGTTGTAGTAGTGAGCCCTCAATTCCATCGAGGCTACGGATTGCTTGCCATGTTATAGCTATTCCACTAAATACCCCGTCATTCCGTGCTTGACACGGAATCTAGTGACTTAAAGACTCTAGATACCGACTTTCGTCGGCATGACGATTGCGAGCAAGCGTAGCCTCGATGAGACCGTAAAGGTCTTCTCCACAGAATATATGAGCTAAAACTCATTATTCTGAGTGACAGTGCAACGGAATCGAGGATGGTTGCTGTAGGCTGGTGTTGAACCAGCATAACTCCACATAAATAATGTGCTTTTCCCTTAAAATGATTGATTATTCAGGTAACCATTGAAATATGAAAGCTTTGATTGTTGATCCATCCAGCACGGTGGCTTATACCCTGTCGTCGCTGTTCGGAACGTTTGGCATTGACTCAAGTGTGGCGAAAAGCGGGCATGAAGCGCTCAGCATACTAGGAAATTCAGCGGTGGATATGCTCTGTTTTTCCTATGAGCTTGGCGATATGAATGGCATCGAGTTTTTTGTCTCGGCAAAGTCGCATAAGCTATTGCATCAACAACCAGGGCTGATGTTTACGTCGACCCACAACCGGGCTATCACGAGTCAGGCGCTGGAGGCTGGGGTGACAGATTGCATCTCCAAGAGTAACCTAGAGCAGCTGGAACAGTTTATTGAAAAGTTTGCTGCTAGCCGCCGCAACCGTATTAGCGGCAAGGTGTTGCTGGTGGAAGATAGCGCTATAGCGACTATGTTTTACCGCCAGATTTTGGAGCGGCTGGGTTTGGATGTGGACATCTGCCAGTGTGCTGAAGTTGCTATCGAAAAGTTTACCGCCAATAGCTACGATCTAGTGGTGACCGATTATTTTCTGGCAGGCAGAGGAACAGGTTTTACCGTTATTCGCGCAGTACGGGATGCGGTAGGAAAAAAATCTGCAACGCCAATTTTAGCGATTTCATCTTCTGACGACATGGTTCGCAAGGTGGAAATTTTGCGTAATGGCGCCAATGATTTTGTCGCCAAGCCTGTGATGGCAGAGGAATTGGAAGTGCGTGTGTTTAATCTACTCAATATGCGCAGGCTGATGAGTAGGCTTGAATCACAGCATGAGGCGATAAAAGACTTAGCTATGCGTGACCAACTTACCTCACTCTATAATAGGCATTATCTGCACGAAGTAGCTCCGCGCTTGATTGCGGATGCGCATGATGATGGACAGTCGCTGTCTATTATGGTGGTTGATATTGATAACTTTAAGCAGATTAACGATAGATATGGGCATAAAACTGGCGATGTTGTGATTGAGCAGGTTGCCAAGGCTTTGCAAAAAATTTGCCGTAGTCAAGATTTAGTCGCGCGGGTGGGTGGTGAAGAGTTTGTTGCGGTGTTGCCGGGTGCCGCGATTGACGATGCGTTTACCAGAGGCGAAGCTTTTCGAGAAAAGATAGAAGCTCTAACGCCTGAGGGTGTTGCCATTACAGTCAGCATCGGTATTGCTGTTGTGGTTGATGGTGAAACTTATGATGATTTATTTAGTAGGGCAGATGGCGCCATGTACCGTGCCAAAGTGGCTGGGCGTAACCGGGTTGAGGTGGTTGAAACAGATTATATTTAGTATAGTTAGACGCAAGGGCAAGATTAAGCAAGCTACGTTCACTGGCAGCCCAGAATGACGGAATAAGAAAGGTTTAATAAAATTTTGATTGCGTTAACTGAATGAAAAAACAAGACATATCATCACGCCCTGTTGAGGGATTGGCCTCCGACCTTTGCCAGCACATAGCGGAGAGTGCCGTCGCCCCGGCCATCTTTGTGGTTAACCCCGAAGCTGAATACCAGCTGCTCCATGCCAGCCGTGCCTGTCAGTACTTCGGCATCAATTTTGATGCGCAGCCGGGCATGCTTTTGACGGAGTGTATTCCTACGCTCAGCGTGGCTCAGCTTCATACATTTTGGCAGTTGGTCGGCAAATCCGGCAGGGCATCCATGGAAACCGAGTACCACATGCCCACGGGCCAGCGTGTTGCGGTTGAGTTGACTTTCAGCCAGTTTGAGCATGCAGGGCAACAGATGATGGTCGGTTACCTGCGCGACATCAGCGAACGCCGGGTATTGCAGAGTGAATGCCAGCGCCTGGGGGACCAAATTGCCGGGCATGAAGTTGAACTGCGCTACCGGGAGATTTTTGAGAACGTCACCGACGGCATCTTTTTGCTGGATGTGGAGGATCGCAGACGCTTCCGCCTGACAGACCTCAACCCGGCACTATCGCGCATGAGCGGGCTGATTCGCATGGAGGTTTTGGGCCTCTATATCGAAGACATCCTGCCGGAAAAAACTGCTGCAAAAATGGTCGCCAATTACCGCCGTTGCCTGGAAGTGGGCAAATCTATCCAGTACGAAGTTGAACTGGATTTGCCGACTGGCCGGAAACTTCTGGCCTCAACGTTAATCCCGGTGCGGGACGGCGCTGATCGTATCCACCGCATCATAGGCTTGACCAGCGACATCACCGAGCGCAGAAAAACTGAGCAAGAAATCAACTTCATGAACTTCTCGCTCAACCAGATGCACGATGCGGTGTTTTTGGCCGATTCACAGTTCCGTTTCCGCTACGTCAACGACCGCGCCTGCCAGTCGCTGGGCTACAGCCGTGAGGAACTGCTGACCATGGGTGTGCTGGATATCGATCCCGGCGTGAATGAGGTCATGATGCAAGCGATTCAAGAGCAAACATTCGAACAGGGTTATATGCGCGTCGAGACCTCCCACCGCACCAGAGAGGGCCATGTATTTCCGGTGGAAATCAGCGCGACGATGTTCGAGTTCTACGGCGAGTCCATGGGCCTTGCTGTGGTGCGCGACATCAGCGAGCGCAAGCGCATGGAGCAGTCCATTACCACCAGCGAGCAGGAGTTCCGCAGCCTAGCGGAAAGCTCGCCCAATTCCATCATCCGTTATGACCGCGCCGGCCGCATTCGTTACCTCAATAGCGGGCTGGCCCGCGCGATAGGGACGTCTGTTGACGAAGTGCTTGGCAAGTTGCCCAGCGAGGCTTGGCCGGACGGACGCTATGATGAAATCCAACGGGCCGCCGCGCAAGCGGTGGAGATGGAAACCGAAATCTGCATCGAACTCTGTGCCAAGAGTGTAGGTGAACCGGATTTCTTTCAGATTCGCGTCGTCCCCGAGCGAGATGCCGCAGGGCAGGTGATCGGCAGCATTGCATTCGGAGTGGATATTACCGCCCACAAGCGCTACACGCAGTCGCTGCTGGAGCAGGCCAAGCTGGAAGAGCAGCTCTCCGGCGTGGCGGCCAGCGTGCCGGGGTTTATTTTCACCTTCCGCATGACAGCGGATGGGCATACCAGCTTCCCGTATGCCAGTGCCGGCGTCGAGGATTTGTTCGGGCTGCGCCCTGAGGAAATCCGGGACGACGCAGCTGTGCTGCGCGCGCGCTATCACCCGGAAGACGTGCCGCGCTCGCTAGCCCTCATGGTCGAAAGCGTGCAGTCGTTGTCGCCGTTCCATATTGAGCTCTGCATTTTCCATCCCGAGCGCGGCATGCGCTGGATCGAAATCCGCTCCATGCCGCAACGGCGTGAAGATGGCAGCACCGAGTGGCACGGGTTGATGATAGACATCACCGAGCGTAAGCTCATAGAGGCCGAACTGGTCGGCCAGGCGGAGTTCCGGCAATCCATGCTGGACGCCATCTGTGATGTCGGCATGCAGATAATGGTGGTCGAGAGCGGCAGGATTGTCCATATCGGCAATCGCGAACTAGCTCGCGGGTTCGGTTATACGGATGCGGAGCTCGATGCGCATCCCGCACTCGTTGACATTATCCATCCCGATGACAGGGCGATGGCGATGGATTACCACCGTCGTCGGCTGGTCGGCGAGGCGGTTCCTGCCAGATATGAGTTGGGGATGGTCACGCGCGGCGGAAAGCGGCTCGAGTACGAAGTCGCCGCTGCCGTTGTGCCGAGCACCGATCCCGTGCATATTGTCACCATCGGCCGGGACATCACCGAGCAAGTCCGCCTGCGGCAAGCGCTTGCCGCAGGCGAACGCGAATTCCGCGCGCTGGCCGAAAACAGCCTTGACCCCATCTACCGTTACGACAGGGATTGCCGCCGTCTCTACGTGAATTCGGTGGTGGGCCGGATGCTTGGCAGGCCGGTCGAGGAACTGATTGGCAGTACGCCAGCCGATGGCCTGCTGCTCGTCTCCGAGCAGAGCCGCAAGCTGATGGAGGGCATCCGTCAGGTGTTCACCAGCGGCGAAAACGGGCATCTCGACATTGACTTCATCGCCCTCGACGGCCGACACCACGATTACCAGATGCTGCTGGTGCCGGAATACGATGCCACAGGTGAGATTGCGACCGTACTCGGCATGGCGCGCGACGTTACCTCCATCCGCGATGTCGAGCGCCGCTTGACGAACTTCGTCGCCAATTTCCCCGGCTTTGCCTACACCTTCCGCCTGTCGCCCGATGGGCATTTCAGCTTCCCCTTTGCCAGCCCCGGCATCGAGAAACTCTATGGCTTGCAGCCCAAGGACGTGCAGGACGATATGGCGCCGCTGCATGCCCTGGCTCATCCCGACGACAGGCCACGCATCGAAGCCGTGATTGCCGAGTCAGCGCAGACGATGGCACCTATTCAGATGGAATTCCGCGTATGCCGCCCCAGCCAGCCCGAGCGCTGGATCGAAAGCCGCTCCATGCCGATGATGGACGCCGACGGCAGTATCGTCTGGCACGGCCTCATGCTTGATATTACCGAGCGTAAGCGGGCTCATGAAATTGCGCTGAGGTATCAGGAAATTTTCGAGAACGTCACCGATGGCGTTTTTGTGCTGGACGTGGAGCGGGATGCGGAGAATATCCCGCATTTCCGCTTTGCCGAAATCAATCCGGCCATGGTGCTCATGGGCAAGCTGTACCAGGGTAATGTTCTCGGCCGCTATGTCGAAGACTGCGTGCCGGAAGATGCCGCCCGGAAAATGAATGCCAATTATCGCCGATGTGTGGAGGCAGGCAAATCCATCCGCTACGATTTCGAACTGGAATACTCTGGCGGCATGATGAATTTCGATTCGGCGATAATCCCGATGCTTGACAATAAGGGCAGCGTCTATCGCCTTATCTGCGTGACCCGCGACATCGCCGAACGCAAACGCAT
>Ga0209913_1000790_pt1 | contig 22567 bp, 20 predicted proteins | sample PersoiDNA2013203_FD_185805 | JGI IMG/M metagenome (GOLD analysis project Ga0209913, IMG submission 185805) | Permafrost soil microbial communities from the Arctic, to analyse light accelerated degradation of dissolved organic matter (DOM) -... | ecosystem: Environmental > Terrestrial > Soil >... | reverse complement strand
CCGTGTGGTTTTTCAGGGTGTTCCAGTAAATCATCAGCACGTAGCGTTCCGGCGATTCAATACCTTTTTGTACCTTGTGACCCAGGTAGCCGGTGGCCTTGACGATGACCTGGGCGATGCCGCGTTGAATGGCTGCTTCGAATTCGTCTTGTTTGCCTGGTGCGATGCGGATATCGGCAAGTTCCAAAATCATGGTTGTCTCCGTGGTGTGTAAGGAAATATTGGAAGTATAGGTAGACCGGGATTATTACATTTTCCCAACGACATTGCTGATGCACGGCCCCTCCCAAAATGGTGAAAGTGGCTGCACCCGCGTGAAAAGTTGCACCGTCACGCAGCATGGTCGCTATGGCACGTATTTTTTTACCAATTAATGGCTATTTGCAGGTGCTTGCCAATTGTTATTTGCATCTTGCCTCAATACACTAGGGCCTGTTAATAACAAGCCGCGCGCCCTTGTGCGTGGCGACCAATAAACTTCGGAAGGGCTTTCATGGCTGGTTCTTATTTTCCTCAGTGGCGTGTGCGCAGCAGCATCAACGATGGACAAGGACAGGTGATTTCTACGGATGAGCGTTTGCCGATGCCGCAGACGGTCGCCATGGGAGTGCAGCATGTGGTGGCGATGTTCGGATCGACCGTGCTGGCACCCTTGTTGATGGGTTTTGATCCGAATCTGGCAATTTTGATGTCGGGCGTGGGTACCTTGTTGTTTTTCTTGCTGGTGGGCGGGCGCGTGCCGAGTTATCTGGGCTCCAGTTTTTCCTTCATCGGTCTGGTGATCGCCGTCACAGGTTATGCCGGACATGGCGCCAATGGCAACCTGGCCATTGCTCTGGGCGGCATCGTTGCCTGTGGCGTGGTCTATACCTTGATTGGTGTTTTGGTCAGCGTTATTGGTACGCGCTGGATTGAGAGTCTGATGCCGCCGGTGGTGACCGGTGCGGTGGTGGCGGTGATCGGACTGAACCTGGCACCGATTGCCGTCAAGGGCGTCACCGGCAACAGCTTCGATGCCTGGATGGCGCTTGGTACGGTCTTGTGCGTGGGCTTGGTGGCGGTATTTACGCGCGGCATGGTGCAGCGCTTGCTCATTCTCATCGGTCTGCTGTTGGCCTATTGTATTTATGCCATCTTGACCAATGGTGCCGGCTTGGGGAAACCGATTGATTTTTCCGGTGTTGCCAACGCTGCCTGGTTTGGCCTGCCAGTATTTGCAGCACCGATATTCAAGGCCAACGCCATGGCCTTGCTGGCGCCGATCGCCGTCATTCTGGTGGCCGAAAATCTGGGGCATATCAAAGCCGTCAGTGCCATGACGGGCCAGAACCTGGACAAGTACATTGGCCGCGCGTTTATTGGTGACGGTTTGGCAACGATCCTCTCTGGCAGTGTGGGCGGCACCGGTGTGACAACCTATGCCGAGAACATCGGTGTGATGGCTGTAACCAAGATTTATTCGACGCTGGTGTTTGTGGTGGCGGCCTTGATTGCGATTGTCCTTGGTTTTTCACCCAAATTCGGCGCCGTGATTCTAACCATTCCAGGCGCTGTGCTGGGTGGTGTGTCAATTGTGGTGTTTGGTCTGATCACGATTTCTGGGGCGCGTATCTGGGTTGAAAACAAGGTGAATTTTTCCGATAATACCAATCTGATCGTGGCGGCAGTGACGCTGGTTCTTGGTGCCGGTGATTTCACCTTGAAGCTGGGTGGTTTTGCGCTTGGTGGCATTGGAACCGCCACTTTCGGTGCGATTATTTTGTATGCCTTGCTTAGAAAACGGGGCGCTTGAACGTTGTGGGAGTGCTAATGCGGCCGCTGGTAGCAGTTTTTATTTGGCATTCTCATCAAAACTTGTCGAATTCCCATTGAGCAATTATCACCAGCTTACTATACTCGTGCGACTCGCATGGTCAGGTGTCTGAAAACAGATCAAGAGAGGTTTAGCCGTAACATGTCTGCGGTCACTCTGACCGTCAATCAAAGAACAGGAACACCCAGTATGAGCACTGATTTCAAGTATGTTGTTTTATTGTGTCTTACCGGGACTTTGCTGGCGGGCTGCGATGCATTCGCCGGCAAGAAAGACTATGCCTATTTCCGTGAGCATGTGGATGAAGCCAAAGCAGTGTCTGATGAGTGTCAGTTGAACGGTACTTCCGGTATGAAATCGGACAAAATTGCTCAATGTGATGCTGCGCGTCAGGCTTATGGCAATCGTAAGCAAACCTATTGAGATAGTCGCCGTCGGACCAGCAAGAACAACGCGCAGACAATAAAACGCCCGGCATGCCGGGCGTTTTATTGTCTGCGCCAATAGCGCGACGCTTAATATGTGCCGACGAAATCACCCTTGCCAATTTCCACGCCGTTATGGCGCAGGATATCGTAGGCAGTGGTGAGGTGGAAGAAGAAATGTTGCATACCGTAGTGCAGTAGATAGGCTTGACCGGTGAAGCGTTTTTCCTTTGGTGTGCCTGGACGCAGCACGATCTCGCGTTCCGCTGCACCTTCAAATTGTTGCGGCTGCAAGCCGTCGATGAATGCCAGTGTCTTGTCCAGTCGCGCTTGCAGATCGGCGAAGCTGACTTCATTGTCGTCGTAAGGTGGTACCTCGACGCCAGCCAGACGCGCCGGTACACCCTTGGCAAAATCAGCAGCGATTTGTACCTGGCGGATCAGGTTGAACATGTCCGGGAACAGGCGTGCAGTCAGCAACGCAGCGGCGTCAATGTTCTTGGCTGCAGCATGTGCTTCGGCTTTGCTGAGGATTGCCTTGAGGCTGTTGACGCCTTGCTTGAAGACGGGCACGGAAGCGGAGTAAAAAGAGATGGTCATGATTTTCCTTAGGAATGACAGAGCAATGGCGTCATGTGACGACGCCGGGATTATTTCTGGTATTCGATTTCCAGTGAGCTGAACTTGGAGTAGAGCCACAGGCCGCAGGCAAACAGTGTGCCGAGAAAGCCGGTAAAAATCAGCGCCAGCATGATGCCGACGAAGGGTGAGGCGATCAGGCCCATGAGGCCGGTCAGGTGCTGACCGTTCCAGACGATGGTCGGCGCTCCGAAAAAGGCGAATAGGCCCATCAGGACTGCGACCGGGACCAAAGAGAAGCTAGAGGCGATGGCCAGGATCTTATAGATGGTGCCAAAGGAAAAACGCCTGATTTCAAGGGTTTCAAACATCATGTTTCCAGAAAATAAGCATGGCCGATTGACGGCCGGTTTGCGGAGCCGGTTGCGTTACCGGCCGTGGTCCGTATTATTTGGCTACCCAGCTGTCTTTCAACGTGACTGCGCGGTTGAATACCGGCTTGCCAGGCAGTGAATCGATGCGGTCAGCAACAAAGTAGCCATGGCGCTCGAACTGGTAAATCGCACCGGCGACGGCATCCTTGAGGCTTGGTTCTAGATAGGCGCTGATGATTTCTTTGGAGTGGGGGTTCAGTGCCAGCTTGAAATCCTTGCCGCCGGCATCTGGATGTGGGTCGCTGAAGAGCCGGTCGTACAGGCGGATCTCTGCGGCCAGCGCGTGTTCTGCGCTGACCCAGTGCAGGTTGCCTTTGACCTTGTAGTTGGCGCTGCCTTCGGTACCGCTTTTGCTGTCAGGGAAATAGGTGCAATGGACCGCGATGACGTTGCCGTTTTCGTCCTTGTCGCAGCCAGTGCATTCGACCACATAGCCGTAGCGCAGGCGTACCTTGTTGCCAGGGAACAGACGGAAGTAACCCTTGGTCGGCACTTCCATGAAATCTTCTTTTTCAATCCACAATTGCTTGCTGATCGGAAAGTGACGATGTTCGCTGTCGTGCAACGGATGCGCCGGGGGATACACCGGTGCACTGCATTGCACGCTTTCATTTTCGGGGAAGTTGTCGATGATCAGCTTGAGTGGGCGCAGTACAGCCACGGCGCGCGGCGCCTTAGGGTCGAGATCGTCGCGCAGAGCACCTTCCAAAATGCTGTAGTCGATCCAGCTATTGTTCTTGGAGGCACCGGTACGTTCACACATCAGACGGATTGCTTCAGGCGTATAGCCGCGCCGGCGCAGGCCAACGATGGTTGGCATGCGTGGATCGTCCCAGCCAGCCACGATGTTTTCGTCCACCAGTTGCTTGAGCTTGCGCTTGCTGGTGATGATGTAGGTCAGATTGAGACGGGCGAATTCATACTGATGCGGCAAAGGTTTCTTGAACAGACCTTCAGCGGCCAGGCGTTCCAGCACCCAGTCGTAGAACGGACGCTGGTCTTCGAATTCCAGGGTGCAGATCGAATGGCTGATGTTTTCCAGCGCATCTTCGATTGGATGGGCGTAGCTGTACATCGGATAGACGCACCATTTGTCGCCGGTATTGTGGTGGGTGGCGTGGCGGATGCGGTAAATGGCCGGATCGCGCAGATTCATGTTGGGGCTGGCCATGTCGATCTTGGCGCGCAGGATCAGGCTGCCGTCGGCATGTTTGCCGTCGCGCATTTCTTCAAACAGACGCAAGGATTCATCGGCTGTGCGATTGCGCCAGGGCGAATCGGTGCCGGGCTCAGTCAATGTGCCGCGTGTGACGCGCATTTCATCGGCGCTTTGCTGGTCCACATAGGCATGACCGGAGCGAATCAAGGCCTGGGCGCCGGTATACATCACATCGAAATAATTACTGGCGTAGTACAGGTGTGAGTGGCCGTCATGTTGCCAGTCGAAGCCCAGCCATTTCACCGAGTCGATAATGGTATCGACGTATTCCTGATCTTCCTTTTCCGGATTGGTGTCATCGAAGCGCAAGTGGCAGCGGCCGTTGTAGTCGCGCGCCAGACCAAAATTGATGTAGATCGATTTGGCATGGCCGATGTGCAGATAGCCGTTGGGCTCGGGTGGAAAACGCGTCACGACTTGCGGCAGCGGCTGGCCCTGGCTGTCATTGCGGTTGCTATAGGTACCGGAAACCAGATCGGCTTCGATGATGCCGCGCAAGAAATTGGTAGAAGGGGCGGGGGTGTGACCGTTTTTCAGTTCGTTGCTCATGGATGACGGATAGGTGCTTATTTGGTATAGAAAGACATTTTACCGCAGCAAGCTGGAATGAACGGCGTTTCCCGGCATTTGGGGCGGGTTCCGCTGAGCGTTGCATAGGAAATATTTGATTACACTTGATACGGCTGCGAATTACCTCTGTCTGGGCTTTGTCGTCAAGCTGTGCTCCATTGCCAAGCCAAAGGAGCACAAATGAAGAAGTTGATCAAACTTGCCGTTGTCGGCATTTTGCTCGCAAGCACGTTGTCGGCTTGTGTGGTACTGCCGTTAGGGCCTGGCTACTACCGGCCCCACCATGAACAATATTATGGCCGTTAAGGACGATTGTTTAGCTGGCAAGCTTAGCTGCGGTTAGAATGCCACGCTTCACTTTTTTACAGGGAGTCAATCACATGAAAAATAGACATATCCGTCTCAAACAATTGTCCTTGCTGGCATTATCGTTGCCGCTGCTGTCCGTAGTTACTGCCATCTCGGCACGTGCGGACGAGCCAGGTCGTCATCCTTTTTATGCCCATGCAGAGGCAGATCTGCATCAAGCAAAATGGTTGATTTCCCATCGCCCTGGCGACAATTGGGAAATGGGGCGCAATGAGCAACGTGCGCTCGAAGAAATCGGACGGGCCGAGCAGGTCGTCATGCAACTGGGGCTGGATGTCGGTAAGGATATGTACCATCCCGAACATAGTGATATCCATCCTGATCGTCGTGGTCGCCTGCATGATGCCATCGATACGTTGGAAAAGGCGCACGATGATCTGGCACATGAAGAGGATGATCCACGTGTGCGCGGCATGCAGCGCGATGCCTTGCATCATATCGATGATGCCATCGATGCCATCCGACACGCCATGCACGACGCCGGTTACTGATCGTCGTGGTTTTAACGCGCCTTGCCATCGATGTTTTGTTAGACGCTCTTATTTTGAACCGCTGATCGCTGCTCGCAGCAGCCAGCGGTTTTTTATTATTCAGAAGTTGCAGGTTCTATGTCTGACGAGGTCTAAACAAATGCGCAAACAGACGGCTGACGGCTAGTTTTTCGGGACGTTGGTGCAAATTGAGGAAGAGCTTGCCGTTGGCCTCGCGTTGCGCCGAACGGATTGCATCAACCCGCACAATCGTGCTGCGATGGACTTGCCAGAACTGCTGCGGATCCAGTTGCACCAGTAACTCCTTGAGGCTGGCACGGATCAACACCTCACCATCGACCGTGACGACATTGAGATATTTGTCTATGGCGGAAAAATAAACAATGTCGTCAACCGAGATCAATCGGATCTGGTTTCCCACGGTAGCGCGGATCATGCGCAGACGTTCTGGCGCTGTTTTCGGCGTGATTGCGCGCAGTTGCATGAGTGTTTGCACCATGATTTCCTCTGCATTGGCTACTCCAGTGCGATTTTTCAGGCGTTCTTGCAGGCGAGCAATGGTCTGACGCAAGCGTTCCTCGTTGACCGGTTTGAGCAGGTAGTCGACGGCAGCTTGTTCAAAAGCCTGTATGGCGTGATTGTCATAGGCAGTCACAAACACCAGCAGCGGCAGAGTTTGATTTTCCGGCCATTGATCGGTCAGCTCACATGCGGCATCCAGGCCGCTCTGGCCGGGCATTTTGATATCGAAGAAGAGCACATCCGGCTGCAATGTCAGGGCTTGTGTGACCGCATCGAAGCCGTTGCTGGCAATTCCAATCAATTGCATTTGCGGCCACAAGCGCTGCAGGCTGTCGGCCAGCGCACGCGCTAACAGCGCTTCATCTTCTGCGATCAATACGCGGATGGGTGTGTTCTCTTTCATGTGGCGGGCGCAGGTTACTCGGCCAGCAGCACTTGCATCGGTAGCGACAGTTGCGCCATTGCGCCGGAAGGGATGTTGTGCGTCAGAGTCAGTTCCGCCAGCGGACCATACAGAGCATCAATGCGTGAGCGAATGTTTTCCAGGCCGAGATGCGTGCTGGCCGGCTTGTTGTAGGCCGCATCACTGTCAAGACCCATGCCGGTGTCGATGACGCTGATGATCAGCATGGTCTGCTGTTGTGTTACCTGGACGGTGCAACTGCCGCCACCGATTTTGGGTTCGAGGCCGTGACGGATGGCATTCTCGATCAGGGGTTGCAGCAGCATGGGTGCAATCGGTGTTTGCCGCAATTCGTCGGGCAAGTGCAGCGCATAGGTCAGGCGCAGCCCCATGCGCAGTGACATCAGGCCTAGATAGGCTTCCATCAGCAGAAATTCCTGCCCTAGTGTGGTTTGTTCGCTACGTGAGGTCGATAGCGTGGCACGCAGGTAGTGGATCAACTGATCAAGCATTTGCTGCGCTCGCAGCGGTTCGCTGGAGATGAGCGTTTGCAGGGTCGCCAGTGTATTGAACAGCATATGCGGCTCGATCTGTGCCTGCAGCATTTGCAGTTGCGCTATCACGGCCTGTTTTTCAATGGCAGTATTGCGTGCTTGCAGGCTTGCCATTTTCTGGCGATTCCAATAAAACAGCGTGCCGCCGACGCAGGCCAGTAGCGTCAGTACGATGAAGCCGGTGGTATTGTGCGTTTGACTGATCGCTACCAACGAGGCCGGATGCCCCTGCAAGGATGCGGCAATCAGGCTACCAATAAAAAACGACAACGGCGCCAGTAAAACCAACATCAAGAGGAAGCCGAGTTCGTGCGGATTGTCTTTGCCCCATAACAGCAGACGGCCGCCATCAATGAGCAGCATTGCAGTCAGGCCAATACACATCGCGTAGAGCAGGTTCTCGCCAAAACCGGTGCCAACGTGCATCAAGTAAGTGACTAACAAGGCGCAGAGCAGATTGATAATGAGCGTTGGTACCAAGCTGCGCGGCAATTCCCGGGCGAACAGTTGCAAGCGTGAAGCGGAAAGGAGCATGACTTGTTGGTTCTCGATTATTTTCCAATCATGCGTGGTCTTTATGGGGAAGCCAGTCGCATGTACACCTTCAAACGCTGAAATAGTAACCCGATTCCCCTATTGCGTAACGCATCGCAATGCAGTCTCTTCTGGCGCTTGCTCATCCGCCGCGGATGTTTGAATAAATGTCATTGGGAAATATTTCCTTTTGGGAAATTTATTTTCATCATTTTTGATTTTTTTAAATCTTTTTGGACTGTTAATGAATGTCTGTCCGACATAAAATGTCGCCAATAAAATTGGTACAAGGATCAAGCATGTGGCCCTATCCGAAAGTTGCCGCTCATCGCGGAGGTGGCACACTGGCACCGGAAAATACGCTGGCGGCATTTCGTTGCGGTATGGAATATGGCTTTCGGGCGGTTGAATTCGACGTCATGCTCAGTGCCGATGAACAGGCCATTCTGATGCATGACGCACAGTTTGGTCGGACTCTGCCAGGTGTGGGCAAAGTAGCTGAGCACAGTTTGCCGCAGTTGCAGCAGCTCGATGCCGGTGGCTGGCACAGTGCGCAATTTGCTGGCGAGCGTGTCTGTACGCTTGATCAGGCATTGCACTTCTGCCGCGACAATGGCATCTGGATGAATATTGAAATCAAGCCCGCCGGCGATAGTTATGCTGAGCGTACCGGCGAAGTGGCTGCCGCGCAGGTGGCGGCATTCTTTGCTGATGCACTAGCGGCGTATGTGCCAGGGCAGAATGATCGCAGTCTGCCTTTGTTCTCTTCATTTTCGTTCGTTGCATTGATGGCGGCAAAACGTACCGCACCCGGTATTGCGCGGGGCTTCCTGCTCGATAAAATTGATGGTGACTGGCGCGAGCAGATGCGGGCGCTGGAAGCGGTTGCGGTGCATACCAACCATAAAAATTTGACGCCGGTGCTGGCACAGGCAGTCAAACAGGCTGGTTATGGTTTATTCTGCTACACCGTTAATGAGCTTTCTCGCGCTGCAGAAATCCTCAGTTGGGGTGTTGATGGATATTGCACCGATCGTATTGATTTAATTGGTCCGGCATAAAATTCTAACGAATAATCAGAGAAGCAGGGAATACCGCATCATGAAAATCCGCCGCATGCATCGCATGCTTGGCGCGCTATTGCAAGTAGTCGCCGTCACCGTGTTTATCACCGTCCCGCCGCTTGTGCTGGCTCAGGGTAGTCAGCACAAATATGCCGATGATGCCATTGTGCGCGATCTCAAGGCCGGCAAGCTGAGCGTACGTCAGGCACAGACATTACGAGAGCAGCGTGAGCGTACTGCCGTGACACCACGGCGCAAGCCGAAGCATAAGTTTCATTCCCATGCATCAGGCGGCAAAGCATTAAAAAGCGCGACCTCCAGAGAGCATAGGGCAGCAGCGCCGATGCGATCATCGCGTGTGCCGCATGGTAAAAAGGAGGTGGTGCAGGTGAATACATCGCATCGCCTTGGCGGCAAGTCAGTCAGGCACAATGCCAAGCCGCACGAGAAGTTGCTCAAGACAGGTAAGGTGCGCAAGGGTAAGGCACCGCAGGGACGTAATAGTCGCGCCAAGCATGTCAGGAAATTCTGACTCGAAAAAGCCCTCGGCTCCCTCGCCATGCTGTATTGGTCCCGGCAACGTTGTGCAAGAGTTGTGTTGAAGTGTCAGAAAATCCTGATGCCGGCGGGCGCCGATACCGTTAAAATGTGTCAACGCAATCTGAATTTGGAGCGTTAAAATGGGCATAGCGCGTAGGTAATAACCGCTCCGTCGACATGACGTCATGGATTTGGTAAAAATGTCAGCGTACTTGTGATGAATTGAACTAACTAGAGAGGAAAACGATGAAACTGAATAAACTCCTGGCAGCTGTACTTGTTGCTGCTTTCGCTATGCCGGTGTTGGCTCAGAACGCGCCTGCGTCTGCTCCGGCAGCAGCTTCGGCACCAGCCGCCACGCCACATGCCAAGCACAAGAAACACCATAAGCACAAAAAGCACAAAAAACACCATAAGCATCATGGCAAGAAAAAAGCTGCTGATAAGACCTATCAGGGCGCTTGATTTACCGGAGGGGATGCAAGCCGTGCAAGGTGTCTGCGAATTAGTCCGGCGAAAGCGGGGCAAGCAGGTTTAACTGAGGCAGGTTGATATCACCTTAACCCGTTGGGAGCAATCCGAACGGGTTTTTTTACGTCTGTACGGTGCGATGGGTGCGTACACGTGTGCGCACCGTGATTGTAATGGGGCTTCTCACGTATAATCATCGGTTCACAGCATTTTTTTTGCACCGTTTTCTTTCTACCCTCGAACATGAACTCAGCCGAAATCCGCGACAAGTTTCTGAAATTCTTTGAATCCAAGGGACATACCATCGTCCGTTCCTCCAGTCTGGTGCCGGGCAACGATCCAACCTTGCTCTTTACCAACTCAGGCATGGTGCAGTTCAAGGATGTGTTCCTGGGCACGGACAAGCGCAATTATGTGCGTGCGACTTCAGTGCAGCGTTGTCTGCGCGCTGGCGGTAAGCATAACGACCTGGAAAATGTCGGCTATACGGCGCGCCACCATACCTTTTTTGAAATGCTTGGCAACTGGTCCTTTGGTGACTATTTCAAGCGCGACTCTCTCAAATGGGCTTGGGAATTACTGACCAAGGTCTACGGTTTGCCTGCTGACAAGTTGTGGGCCACCGTCTACGAAACCGATGACGAAGCCTACGATATTTGGGTGAATGAAATCGGCCTGCCGAAAGAGCGTGTGGTGCGCATCGGCGACAACAAGGGCGCACCTTACGCCTCCGACAATTTCTGGCAGATGGCCGACACCGGTCCTTGCGGCCCTTGCTCGGAAATTTTCTTCGACCACGGTCCCGATGTCTGGGGCGGTCCTCCGGGTAGTCCGGATGCGGACGGTGATCGTTATATCGAAATCTGGAACAACGTGTTCATGCAGTTCGATCGGCAGATCGATCCGCTCACCGGAGCCGCTACGCTCACACCGCTGCCAGCGCCGTGCGTTGATACCGGCATGGGATTGGAGCGTCTGGCCGCGATCCTGCAACATGTGCACAGCAACTACGAAATTGACCTGTTTGCGCGTCTGATCAAGGCCGCTGCACGCGAAACCAATACTGCTGATCTGACCAACAACTCGCTCAAGGTGATTGCCGATCATATTCGCGCCACCTCGTTTCTGATCGTTGATGGCGTCATTCCTGGCAATGAAGGTCGTAGCTACGTGTTGCGCCGTATCATCCGCCGCGCCTTGCGTCATGGTCACAAGCTGGGGCAGACCCAGCCGTTCTTCTACAAGCTGGTCAAGGATCTGGTGACCGAAATGGGTGCTGCCTATCCGGAGCTGCCGGAAGCGGCCGCGCGGGTGGAGCAAGTACTCAAGCAGGAAGAAGAGCGTTTTGGCGAAACCCTGGAACATGGCATGAAAATTCTCGAGGCCGCACTGGCCAAGAATGCTGCCAGGCTCGATGGCGAAACCGCTTTCACACTGTATGACACATTCGGTTTTCCGCTCGACCTGACTGCCGACATCTGCCGCGAACGTAATGTTGAACTCGATGAAGCCGGCTTTGCCACGGCAATGGAGCGTCAAAAAACGACTGCGCGTGCCGCCGGTAAATTCAAGATGGCCACTGCCATTGACTACAGCGGCGACAAGACCAAGTTCGTCGGCTACGAGGTATTGACCGGACAATCCAAGGTCGTTGCACTGTATGTCGATGGCAGCGCAGTGAGCAAGGTTGACGCCGGGCAGGATGCCATTGTTGTGCTCGATACCACACCGTTCTATGCAGAATCGGGTGGGCAGGCGGGTGACGCTGGTGTGCTGGAAACGCCTGCAGCGTTGTTTGCTGTGGCCGACACACAAAAAATTCAAGCTGATGTATTCGGACACCATGGCAGTCTGATCAAAGGTGTGCTGGCGGTGGGAGACAGTATTGCGGCCAAGGTTGACGTCGATCAGCGTGCTCGCACCGTGCGCAATCACTCGGCGACTCACTTGATGCACAAGGCCTTGCGTGAAGTTCTGGGCAGTCATGTGGCACAAAAAGGTTCGCTGGTTGACGCGGATAAAACGCGTTTCGACTTCAGCCATAACGCCCCGGTCACGGCTGATGAAATCCGTCGCGTGGAAGAAATTGTTAATCTCGAAATTCTTGCCAATGCAGCCACCGAGGCGCGTCTGATGGGCTTTGACGATGCTGTGGGCGCTGGTGCCATGGCCTTGTTTGGTGAAAAATATGGCGATGAAGTACGAGTCTTGTCGATCGGTTCCTCACGCGAATTGTGCGGTGGCACCCACGTCAGCCGTACCGGTGACATTGGACTGTTCAAGATTGTTGCTGAAGGTGGCGTTGCTGCTGGCATTCGCCGGATTGAAGCGGTCACCGGTGTTGGTGCGCTGACGCTGGTGCAGGCGCTGAGCAATCGGGTCAATGAAGCTGCTGCCGCTCTCAAGGCGCAGCCGGAAGAACTGACTCAACGTATCGTTCAGGTCCAAGATCATGTCAAGGCGCTGGAAAAAGAATTGTCGTCGCTGAAGTCCAAACTGGCCTCCAGTCAGGGTGATGAACTGCTGTCGCAAGCGGTCGATGTCAACGGTGTCAAGGTGCTGGCGGCAACACTGGAGGGCGCTGACGTTGCCACTCTGCGCGAAACCGTGGACCGACTCAAGGACAAGCTCAAGACGGCAGCTATCGTGCTGGCCTCGGTCAAGGATGGCAAGGTCAGTCTGATTGCCGGCGTGACGGCCGATGCAACGGCCAAGGTCAAGGCCGGTGAGTTGGTCAATTTCGTGGCTCAGCAAGTTGGTGGCAAAGGCGGTGGCCGTGCTGATATGGCGCAAGCTGGCGGCACCGATCCTAGCAACTTGCTGCAAGCTCTCGAAGGCGTGCCGGCCTGGGTCGGCAGCAAAGTCTGAGGCGCGCGTGAGCGACTTCAAGTTCTGTCCCGTTTGCGCCGTCGCGCTAGTGCTGCGCGCAGACGAGGATGAGTCCGGCAAGCTCAGGCAAGCTTGTCCCGATGGCCACTGGACGCATTGGGATAATCCGTTGCCGGTGCTGGCCGCGCTGGTTGAAATCGACGGGAAAATGTTGTTGGCGCGCAATGCTGCTTGGCCAGAAGGGCGTTTTGCCTTGATCACCGGTTTTATGGAGCGTGATGAAACCCCGGAGCAAGGTATTGCCCGTGAAATCAAGGAAGAAACCAATCTTGATGCCGGCGCAATCGCCTTGATTGGTGTCTATGAATTCATGCGCAAGAATGAGTTGATCATTGCGTATCACGTCAAGGCTACTGGCAACATCAAGCTGTCACCCGAATTGTTGGAGTTCCGCTTGGTAGAGCCGCCGGATTTGCGGCCTTGGCCGGCTGGAACCGGCTATGCAGTGGCGGACTGGATGCGGCGCCAGAACCTTCCGGTACAGTTTGTCGAATTTGCAGGATCATCGACTCCGCTAATTACTCCTGCACAACAGTAGTGCGCGAAATACAACAGGGTATGTTGCGACGCACCAAGGCAGTTCATGTTGGAGTAGAATTCCTGCATGATTACTAGGAATTTATGATTCGCGGTATGGTTATTGAATTTCACAGAGAGTTGGATGCGCGGGGCTTGAATTGCCCGTTGCCGATATTGAAGACCAAAAAAGCGTTAGCTGATATGGCCAGTGGAGAGGTCTTGCGAGTTACCGCAACCGACACGGGCTCAGTGCGCGATTTTCAGGCATTTGCCAAGCAGACTGGCAATGATCTTTTGTCCCAGTCGCAGGAAAATCAGGAGTTCATTTTTTTCATGAAGCGAAAATAATTCACTTACTTTGCCAAGAGCGCATTGGTAGTGCCAACAAAAACGCCCGCAGACAGCGGGCGTTTTTGTTTCCGGCGGGACTTAATCAAAAACTGTTGCTGATTTCGGGGTGAAAGCTGGCCGCACGTGCGATGGGCCAATATTTTTCATAGACCTGATAGCGATAATTGCCGCTGAGTAAATCGCCCGGCTTTAGATATTCAAGCATATCGGACATCAAACTGATCTGATAATCGTTGAGGCGATGGACAATGTGGAACGGCCGCAGTGCTGAGGTATGTGGCAATCCGGCGGCTTGCACCAGTTCTTGCAGCGCATGCAAGGTGCTTTGGTGAAAACGGTAGACGCGCTCGGCTTTGTCCGGTACCACCAAGGCCCGTGCACGGACGGGATTTTGCGTCGCCACCCCGGTCGGGCAGCGGTCGGTATGGCAGCTTTGTGATTGGATGCAGCCGAGTGCAAACATGAAGCCACGTGCCGAATTGCACCAGTCTGCTCCCAGCGCCAATGTGCGCGCGACGTCGAAGGCGGTGATGATCTTGCCGCTGGCACCGATTTTGACGCGCTCGCGTACACCGATGCCGGTCAGCGTGTTGTGTACCATCAGCAAGCCTTCTTGCAGTGGCATGCCGACGTGATCGGTAAACTCCAGCGGTGCCGCGCCGGTACCGCCTTCTGCGCCGTCGACGGTAATGAAGTCTGGCAGGATGCCGGTTTCCAGCATGGCTTTGGCGATGCCGAAAAACTCCCATGGATGGCCGACACATAGTTTGATGCCGGTGGGTTTGCCGCCGGACAGATTGCGCAGTCGTTCAATGAATTGCAGTAAGCCTATCGGTGTCGAGAATGAAGAATGTACGGCGGGTGAGATACAATCGACACCCATCGCAATACCGCGCGTAGCGGCAATCTCAGGTGTGATTTTGGCCGATGGCAAGACCCCGCCGTGGCCAGGTTTTGCGCCTTGCGAGAGCTTTATTTCGATCATTTTCACTTGCGGCGCTTGCGCCTGTGTGACAAATTTTTCTTCGTCGAAACTGCCGTCAGGATGGCGACAGCCGAAATAGCCAGAGGCAATTTGCCACACCAGGTCACCGCCGAATTCGCGGTGATAAGCTGAAATCGACCCTTCTCCGGTGTCATGCGCAAAGTTGCCCTTCTTGGCACCTTGATTCAGAGCGCGGATGGCGTTGGCTGAGAGCGCACCGAAGCTCATGGCGGAGACATTGAATACCGACATCGCATAGGGCTGAGCCCGGTCGGCACCGACGATGACACGAAAGTCGTGGCTGGCCAACTTGGAAGGGGATAGTGAATGGCCAATCCATTCATAGCCAGCCAGTTTGACATCGAGCTCAGTGCCGAACGGCCGACTATCAACATCGGCTTTGGCGCGCTGGTAGACTAGGCTGCGTTTTTTGCGCGTAAAGGGGGCGCCGTCGTTTTCGCCCTCAAAGAAGTATTGGCGCAGTTCAGGGCGGATTGCTTCGAACATGAAGCGGAAATGACCGATCAGCGGATAGTTGCGTAGAATCGCATGACGCGACTGCACGATGTCACGTACACCGATGCCGCTCAGCACCAGCGGAATTGCCGTCCACCACCAACTGCTCAGGTGGCCTGCGGCTAGCGTTGCCAACGCGATTGTCAAAAACAGCACTATCCATAAAATCAGGTAACGAGTGGCCCACATACCAGCATCCTCTTTATTGTTTGTCAGCGGTGTTGCGATTCTACTGCGGCAGGTATGACGGTATTGATGGAAAAGAGCGGCTTTTGGTCGTATTGGCAGAAATTCAATGTGACATGGCTATGCTCTGTTTTCAGATTTTTCAGGGCGCCCATGCATACAGTGGCATTGTTATTGCTTGTTGTTTAAAGCTATTGTTATCAAAAAATGTATGTATGCGACCGCGTATCGTCATTCGTTTGCAGGATAAAGTCATTTTTTTGCCCCTCATTGGTTGCTGCTAAGTATGCTTAATATTTGTCATTTATGAAAATCGTCGCTTCCTCGATACCATTCGATGGTGCCGCGGCAATCAGTTCGATTGCTCGGCCGCCACGTCTGCTTGAGACACTGCTGTCCCATTTGGATGGCATGGTATATCGCTGTCGCGCCGATGATGACTGGACCATGGAGTTCGTCAGCGAAGGCTGTATGGCCTTGACCGGCTACGAGCCGAAGGCCTTGTTGTTTAATTATCACATTTCCTACGAGCAGATCACGCATCCCGAAGATCGTGCGCTCGTGCGTCAGAAGGTAAATGCAAGTCTGGTTGCCAAGCAACGCTTTGAGCTTGAGTATCGTATCGTCCGCGCCGATGGCGAGGTGCGCTGGGTATGGGAGCGAGGTGTGGGTATTTACCACGACGGCGGTGTCGACGGTCTGGAAGGGTATGTGCAGGATGTAACGGCGCGCAAGGAGGCGGAGCAGGCATTGCTGGAGGCTGAGCGGCGCTATCGGAGTATTTTTGAAAATGCCATCGAAGGAGTATTTCAGTCAACCACCGATGGCGGCTATATTGCTGTCAATCCGGCGCTGGCGCGCATCTACGGCTATGCGTCGGCACAAGAACTGATTGTTGGTCTGCGCGATATCAAGCATCAGTTATATGTCGAGCCTGAGCGACGTACCGAGTTCATGCGCATGATGGCTGAAGTCGGCCTGGTGTCGAATTTTGAGTCGCGTGTTTATCGACGTGATGGCGAAATCATCTGGATTTCGGAGAACGCCCGTGCGGTACATGATGAGGCTGGCAATTTGATGTTTTATGAGGGCACGGTAGAGGCGATCACCGAGCGCAAGCTTTACGAAGCGGAAATTCGCCATCAGGCCGACCACGATGCCTTGACCGGATTACCCAACCGCACCATGCTGCACAACTACCTGCAACGCGTGGTGCAGGAATCGCGGCAAAATGAAAATGGCGCATTGACGGTGGTGGCGTTCGTCGATCTGGATCAGTTCAAATTCATTAACGACAGCCTCGGTCATCAAATCGGCGATGAATTGCTGAAAACAATTGCACAGCGGTTGGTTTCCTGTGTGCGCGATACCGATATGGTGGCGCGCCAGGGGGGCGACGAATTTGTGCTGGTATTGCGCAACCAGGCTGACGAAATCAGTGTGACAGAAGTACTGCAGCGTATCCTGACGGTAGTCTCGCGGCCCTGGGTGGCCGGCGATAGGGAGTTTCACATTACCTGCAGTATCGGTGTCAGTCGCTGTCCCAGTGATGGCTTGGATGTCGAGACCTTGCTCAAGAATGCCGACTCAGCCATGTACAAGGCCAAGGAGTTGGGGCGCAACAATTTTCGGTTCTTTGCGGGCTGGATGGATGAGCAGGTCAGTAATCGCCTGGAAATGCTGGTCAGCCTGCGGCGTGCACTTGAGCGCAGTGAATTCATGTTGTATTACCAACCCAAGATTAGTCTGGCCAACGGTCGTATCATTGGCGCCGAGGCTTTGATACGCTGGAATACGCCGGAGCAGGGTATGGTGCCGCCGGATCGTTTTATTCCATTTGCCGAAGAAGCCGGCTTGATTGTGCCGATTGGAGAATGGGTGTTGCGTACCGCCTGTGCGCACAATAAAGCCTGGCAGAATGCCGGCCTGGCGTTCATTCCGGTGGCCGTCAATCTATCGCCGCGCCAGCTTGACGCTCATTTGCCTGAGTTCGTCCGGCAGGTGTTGAGCGAAAGCGGCATGGCAGCATCCTGGCTCGAACTGGAAATTACGGAGAACGTGGTCATGAAAGACGCCGAAAAGACCGTCGCCACACTCAATGCGCTCAAGCGTCTGGGATTGCAGATATCGGTGGACGACTTTGGTACCGGTTACTCCAGTCTCAGCTATCTGCGCCGTTTCCCGGTGGATGCGTTGAAAATCGACAAGTCTTTCGTACGCGACATCGCCCTCGATAGTGACAGTGCAGCCATCGTCAAGGCGGTTATCTCGTTGGGGCACATTCTCAACTTGCGCGTGATCGCCGAAGGCGTGGAGGATAGGGAGCAATATAATTTCCTGCTGAACAATGGCTGTGATGAAGTTCAAGGTTATTTTCTTGGTAAGCCCATGCCCATGGAAGACTTTACCCGGCGCCTTGAGCAGGAGAAGCTGGCCACACGTTGAGTTATCGGATTTTTACGGCAGACGTAAATTAATGTGTGCTCTCTACAACGAAGCGCCAATCCAGAAAGTCTTTGTGCTAAACTCGACGCAGTATTTTTGGTATTTTGCCTGCGACCATCCGAGTATCCATGCGGCGGCGCTTGCAAGGTCAGCAGTTGAAATGGTGCGAGAATCTGGGAGCGCAAGATTCTGCTTTCGCAACCTAGTCTTATTTCCCGCTCATATTTAACCTCCTATAAACGAGCGCCGGGAAGCAGCACCAACAGCATCAAAGCATTTTCAGGTTCAGCAACCTGCAGGCATCGTTGGCGCTGTGATGTAACTCAACCCGTGCAGCCAGGCTTCGTATTGGTCAAGCCGCTTTTGTTAAACAAGTCGCACAAGAGTCGTACATGAATACTATTGAGGCTAAGAAAGTCCTCGAAACAGCATTGCTATGTGCCCACGAGCCATTATCAATCAACGATCTCAAAAAGCTTTACGTACCCGAAGAGGGTGCTGAAGGTGTGATCACTGCTGATGCTATCCGGCAAATGCTAGGCGAACTGCGTGAAGACTGGATCGATAAAGGCGTAGAAGTGGTCAGTTTGTCGACTGGCTGGCGTTTTCAAAGCAGGGCCGAGATGAAGGTCTATCTAGACCGTCTGAATCCGGAGCGGCCGCCGAAATACACACGTGCTACTCTGGAAACATTGGCAATTATTGCCTATCGACAACCGGTTACGCGTGGTGATATTGAGGAAATTCGCGGTGTCACGGTCAGTTCCCAGACGGTCAAATTGCTGGAGGATCGTCATTGGATCGAAGCGATTGGTCATCGCGATGTGCCGGGTCGCCCGGCGTTGTTTGCAACGACCAAGCGTTTTCTCGATGATCTTGGCCTGACTTCGCTGGATCAGTTGCCGCCATTGCAAATGGTGACCAAGGATGTGGTCAGCCCTGGCGCATTGCTTGAGTTGCAGGCGCTGGAGGTAGAGATGCAGGTCAGCCTGCTTGCTGATGTGGCAACCGAAGACCTTGCAGTGTTGGCTGCGGCGGAGATATCGGTGGATACTGGGAGTGATGCAGGCACGGTAGTAATGCCTGGTGAAGACGCTGTGATGACGGAGGTCGCCGTGGCAGTTGATCAGGAAAACGGTCAAAAATACATTGAAAACGACGTGGATATCATTGCACCAAGCGTCGCCAACTACGAAGAAGTGCAGGTCGAAAGCCCTGCTTCTGCTGAAGCAATTCACACCAAGGACCTCGTCTCCGGTCATGCAAATGATGCCGCGCCCGGTCTGAACAACCAAGATTCAAACAATGAAACCATCTAGTTCGAATGATGATCAGCAGATTGATCCGTTCAATGCTGCTGCCGACAATGCCGATACTGTTGCCAAGACAGTTCGCAAGCGCGCAAAAAAAGTCGTAGCTGACGCGCCCGCGACTGAACTTGCCGCGCAAGAGGCGCCGCCAGCCAAAATCGTCAAGACGCGGGCGTCCAAAGTTGCCAAGGTTGACGCGCCTGCGGCGAGTGAGTCCGGTGATGCTGGTATGACTGAGGCACCTGCTGCTCCAAAGAAGCGCGCGCCGCGTGCCAAGAAGGTGATGGCTGATGCGTTGGTGCCCACGCCAGAAGTTGTGCCGCCGACAATTGCTGTCGAGATGCCTAAAATCATCGTTACCATCGGTGAAGAAGTGACTGCCGCTCCAGTCTTGCTGGATGCGCCAGTTGATGGCTCGCAGCGGACCAAGCCAGCGCGTCGCGGTGTGCGTGGGCCGCGTGCCTTGCGCAATAATCGTGTGGCACAGCGTTCCGCCGACAGTGGTGAGGCTGCTAATCAGTCTGCAGTCGTTGTCGAAGATGGTGGTGTAAATACGGTTAACGCCAATGCGCCCATTCCTGTTGCGGATCAGGCAATGGCAGAGTCGCGTCGCGATGGTCAGGGGCAGCATCGTCAGCAAAAGGGTAAAAAGCCTTTCGTCAAGGGTGGTGGCAAGCCGAAAGCACCGCAGCTGGGCTTGCGTTCGCAAGACGCCGGTGATGAGGTGTTCTCCTTCGTGACTTCGGATGCGTACGACAAAGAAGATGGTGCCCGTGGCGGCACCCGCGGTCACCAGATGCGCGGCAAGAATGGTCGCCGTGATTTGACTTCGGAAGATGATGCTCCCAAGCTGCATAAGGTGTTGGCTGACTCGGGATTGGGTTCGCGTCGCGATATGGAAGAGTTGATTGTGGCTGGCCGAGTTTCGGTCAATGGTGAGCCAGCACATATCGGTCAGCGCATTTTGCCGACCGATCAGGTGCGTATCAATGGCAAGTTGATACAGCGCAAGGTGAGCAGCAAGCCACCGCGGGTGCTGGTCTATCACAAGCCGGCCGGTGAAATTGTAAGTCACAATGATCCTGAGGGTCGTGCGTCGGTGTTCGATCGCTTGCCCACGATGAAGGCTGCCAAATGGCTTGCTGTTGGACGTCTCGATTTCAATACTGAAGGATTGCTGTTGTTTACCACCTCGGGTGATCTTGCCAATCGGTTAATGCATCCGCGCTACAACATCGAGCGTGAGTATGCGGTACGCACCCTGGGTGAGCTGGAAGAGGGTATGCGTCAGAAGTTGTTGCATGGCGTCGAGCTCGATGATGGTGTGGCGCAATTTTCCAAAATCGCCGACGGTGGCGGTGAAGGTGTCAATAAGTGGTATCGCGTGACTATCGGTGAAGGCCGTAATCGCGAAGTGCGCCGCATGTTCGAAGCCATCGGGCTGGTTGTTTCGCGACTGATTCGTACGCGCTACGGTGCTATGGCTTTGCCACAAGGTCTCAAGCGTGGTCGCTGGGAAGAGATGGAAGAAAACGCAGTGCGTAATTTGCTGGCTGCTTGCGGCATGGAAAAACCGGCTGGGCAAGAGTCGTCAGGCAAGGGTAAATCTGGTGGCAATAGTAATGGCCAGCCGCGCAGCAATGCTAATGCCAATCCCATGCATTCGAATGGACCGCGTCGTGAACCTTGGCAGGGGCAAGGTCAGGGGCAGGGTGCACGTCAGGGGCAAGGTCAGGGCGCACGGCAAGGGCAGGGACAAGGAAGTGGGCGACCACAGAGCAAGAGTCGTCAGCCAGATCCTTTGCAAACTGCGTTGGGATTTCCAGATGCCGGTCAGCGCAGACACAATCGTCCGCAACGTAGTGGTGTGGCGGGACAGGGGCAAGGTACTGGTGCGGGTGGTATGCAGCGTCGTCGGCGTGGATAAGTCATTGATTGTTCGGTAGTTTCCCTGCTGAAACATCGTCTCATTTGCGGTATGCTCGGCAATCATGAATTGCTGTGCATACCGTAATCAGTTATAATGCGCAAGTTATCGGAGCGGTCCATCTGAGAGGGTGGGGTCGCTCGGTTGAAATAAACGATAAGAACGATGGGCGGATGCCCATTTTTTTTTTGCTGAACAAATTGACGTACTCACGTCAACAGTGCGGAGAATTTTCCTTGCAATTGCTGGATTTGATTGAAACCACCTTGTCTGGGATGGGGTACGAACTGGTCGACTTCGAGAAGGCGGCGCGCGGTCTGATGCGTGTGTTTATCGATTTCCCGTTTGATGATGCAGGCAAGGGGCCGATCATAGTCGAGGATTGCGAGAAGGTGACACATCAGTTGTTGCACGTATTCACGGTGGAAAACGTTGATTACGAGCGCCTTGAAGTGTCTTCGCCGGGTCTGGATCGCCCCTTGAAAAAACTGAGCGATTATGTGCGCTTTGTTGATCAGGAAGCGATTGTCAAGCTGCGCATGGCTATGCCGGGAGCGGCAAATCGCAAGTCTTTTCAAGGCATCTTGCGCGCACCCGAAGGCGAAAACTTGAAACTTGAATTTGAAGCAAACGATGGGTCGGCAGCGGTGTTGGATTTTACACTGGCCGATGTGGACAAGGCACGCCTGGTGCCGAAAGTGGATTTTAGGAGTCGCAAAGCATGAGTCGCGAAGTTTTATTGTTGGTCGATGCGCTGGCGCGCGAAAAGAACGTCGATAAGGATGTGGTCTTCGGAGCACTAGAGCATGCGCTCGCGCAAGCTACCAAGAAGCGTTATGAAGGCGAAGTCGATATCCGCGTGTCTATCGACCGTGAAAGCGGCGAATTTGAATCGTTCCGTCGCTGGCATGTGGTGCCGGATGAAGCAGGTTTGCAATTGCCTGATCAGGAAGTGCTCCTCTTTGAAGCCTTGGAACAGATCCCCGATATTGTCGTCGATGAATACATCGAAGAAGTGATCGAATCGGTCGAGTTCGGCCGTCGTTTTGCGCAAGACACCAAGCAAGTCGTACTGCAACGCATTCGTGACGCTGAGCGTGAGCAGATTCTGGCGGACTTTCTGGAGCGTGGCGATTCGCTGGTGACCGGCACGATCAAGCGTATGGAGCGTGGTGACGCGATAGTCGAATCGGGCAAGATTGAAGCCCGCCTGCCGCGTGATCAAACCATTCCTAAGGAAAATCTGCGTATCGGCGACCGTGTGCGTGCCTATATCCTGCGTATTGATCGCAATGCACGCGGCCCGCAAGTGATTCTCTCGCGTACTGCACCCGAGTTCATCATGAAACTGTTTGAGCTGGAAGTCCCAGAAATCGAACAGGGTTCACTGGAAATCAAATCGGCTGCGCGTGACCCCGGTGTGCGTGCCAAGATCGCTGTCTACACAGCCG
>Ga0209913_1000789_pt1 | contig 22574 bp, 38 predicted proteins | sample PersoiDNA2013203_FD_185805 | JGI IMG/M metagenome (GOLD analysis project Ga0209913, IMG submission 185805) | Permafrost soil microbial communities from the Arctic, to analyse light accelerated degradation of dissolved organic matter (DOM) -... | ecosystem: Environmental > Terrestrial > Soil >... | reverse complement strand
AGGGTCGCGAGGCACTTGGTGATGGCAGCAGTCAGTGTCGTCTTGCCATGGTCAACGTGACCGATGGTTCCGACGTTGACGTGCGGCTTGTTACGCTCAAATTTCTCTTTCGCCATTACAACCTCCCGTGAGATGTGCTCTCGTATACACAATAAGATGGAGCCCACGACCAGAATTGAACTGGTGACCTTATCCTTACCAAGGATACGCTCTACCAACTGAGCTACATGGGCTTGGTCGCGGGGGACCGATTTGAACGGTCGACCTTTGGGTTATGAGCCCAACGAGCTACCAGGCTGCTCCACCCCGCATTCCTCACTGTCGTTGTGCATAGGCACACAAACAGCAGTATGTATACTACTCGAAAAGCACAAGAAGTCAATCACCATCGGAGCACCGAATGCTCCGTAGGAGGTGCCGCACTTCAGAAGCTGCCCGAGAGGGCATGCACGATCCTCCTGAAGGAGGAGTGCAGCTCCAGTTGAAACGCTGGAGCGGGAAACGGGATTCGAACCCGCGACAACCTGCTTGGAAGGCAGGGGCTCTACCGCTGAGCTATTCCCGCCAGTGCAATGGTGGGCAGGGAGGGATTCGAACCCCCGTAGGCATTGCCAACAGATTTACAGTCTGCCGCCATTAACCGCTCGGCCACCTACCCACACTGGAGCCGACGACCCGAATTGAACGGGTGACCAGTTGATTACAAATCAACCGCTCTACCAGCTGAGCTACGTCGGCCTGCATCGCAGCTAGTATAGGTACAAAGCCACGTCTGTCAAGCTGTAGAGCGGGGCAGGCCTATAAGAGCGCTTTCCCCAACTTCCGCTTTGCTCTCGCGAGTGCATTCGAAACAGACGCTTTCGACATCTTTAATGCGGCAGCAATGACCTCAAGCGTCTCCCCTCGGAGACGTCTCTCGAAACACGCGCGCTCACAATCGCTGAGTGTGACAGCGAGTGCTACCATGTCGGGAACCCCTGCCTCTGCAGGGTCGCCGAGAGAACTCCCCCATCCGTCGAGGGTGCCCGACAGTTCGACGCGAGGTCCAGCAGCCCGACGTGCCATGTCGATGAGTCTGTGCGAGGCGACAGTGGCGATGTACCCGTCGAGACTGCCCCGATGGACATCGTAGGTACGAATAGCACGCAGAAAGCCCAGAACAGCCTCGGCGAGGCAATCGTCTCGTTCGTCCCGCTCGGTGCAATATTTGCGGGCAACGAACTTGAGGAGAGGCAAGTACATCCCCAGCAGCTCCTCAAATGCTGTGTTATCGCCCGCCAGAAAGCACTGTCTCAGCGATTCAACGTGCTCCGGTGAGCGACCGATTCTAGGACTCGATGGCACGGAAAAGCACGACCGCGAGCGCCGTGGAGACGTTCAGCGAGTCGACACCAGGCCTCATCGGAATCGTGATGAAGAAATCCGCATTCTTCCTGGTGAGTTCACGCATGCCGGCGCCTTCGCTGCCGACAATAAAGGCAGAAGGACATGCGTACTTTTCCTTCCGGTAGTCATGGCCGTCTGCAGCGTCCAGCCCGTAAAGCCAATAGCCGTCCTTTTTGAGTCGTTCCATGGCATATGCCAGATTTGCTACAACGGCAATTGGAAGACCAAATACCGTCCCGGCCGAGGCAGATACCGCCGCTGGCGAGAACGGACTTGTCCGGTCCTTCGTGACGATGAGGCCACCGGCCCTGGACGCAGCGACCACGCGTATAATCGCTCCCAGATTGTGGGGATCGGTGACCTGATCCACAAGGACGACTGAACGGCCAGCGGGCTCAGGAGGCATCGCACCCATGAGAGCGTTCATGTCCAGTAATCGCACTCGTGCGCACTGAGCAGCGATGCCCTGATGAGGGACATCACCCAGACTCTTCTGGAACCACGATCCGACCTTGTACTCCATCGGCACCTTCTGCCGTGAAGCTACATCCTTGATCATCCGGATCCGGTCATCTTTGTCGCTACCGGATTCAAAGATGATTTTCTCGACCGGATGCTCAGCGGACAGCGCACCCATAACCGAGTTCTTACCATAAATAAGCATACCTTCCGGTCTTGTTCTATCACTATTAGCCATGGATGCGATACCTCACACCATCAACGCCGTCCTCCAGAGCGATACCAACACCCTTGAGGCGCTCCCTGATCTGGTCAGCCACGTCGTACTGTCCTGCCTCACGAGCGACTCGACGCTTCATGACAATCGTATCGAGAAGATCACTCGTGGAGTTGTGATCGTCCACAGCAACTCCAACCTCTGCGGCAACGGCCATGAGCGCATGCTGCTTGCCGGCAAGAAGACTGGTCTTGTGTCCAATATAGTCGTTCGTCTGGTCGAGCCCAAGCACCCAGAGCGCTGACCGGAAGACCTCGAGCGCACGAGAGGCCTCTGATCTACCAAGCAGCCGCTCCGAAGCCGTACGACGCACTCGAGTCATGAACTCGTAGACGGCAGCGAGTGCGCGGGACGTGTTGAGATTGTCTGCCAGCGAAGCGTCAAACTCGCCGAGAAAGCCGGAACATATGCTCTCAAACTCCGGCTCGACGCCATCATGGGAGGCCTGACCCAATCCTTGCAGAAATGCCTCGAACTCCGCCATGCGCTCATAGTTTGTGAATGCCTGTCCGAACCCCGAAATGTTGAACTTCAGCGGTTTCTCGTACGACGTCTGCAGAAGATAGAGCCGGACGACCTGCCCCGGGTATTGCTCCAGCAGTTCGCGCACGGTCATGACATTGCCGAGTGACTTCGACATCTTCTCGCCGCCCATGTTGACCATTCCGGAGTGCATCCAGTAGCGAACAAACTGCTGTCCGCCTAAGGCTGCTTCGCTTTGTGCTATCTCATTCTCATGGTGAGGAAAGATGAGATCCTCGCCTCCCCCGTGAATGTCGAACCCTGCCCCGAGATGCCTCAGACTCATCGCCGAACACTCAATATGCCATCCCGGACGACCCTTTCCCCAAGGGCTGTCCCATGAGATCTCGCCAGGTTTGGCAAGCTTCCATAGGGCAAAATCCAGGGGATCCTCTTTCGCTTCGTTCACTTCTACGCGAGCTCCGCTGCGCATCTCGTCGACAGAACGTCCTGAAAGACGACCGTAGTGGCTAAACTTGCGAACAGAGAAGTAAACTCCGTCTGATGAGACGTAGGCATAACCATTTGCGACAATGTGACCAATGAGATCAATGATGTCCTGAATGCTTTCGGATACCCTCGGCGTGATGTCGGGAGGAAGAACATTGAGTGCCGCCATGTCTTGCAGGTATTCACCGATGTAGCGAGCAGATAGATCGAGGGGCGCAATCCCCTGCTCCTGGGCACGCCGGATGATCTTGTCGTCGATGTCCGTGTAGTTGCTGACATGGGTCACCACATATCCGGCGTGCCGGAGGTAGCGTTTCAGGAGATCGTAGACGACAGCGGTCCGCGCATGCCCGATGTGTGCCGAGGCATACGGGGTAACCCCGCAGACATACATCGTGATTCTGCCTGGTTCACGGGGCACGAGTTCGACGGTCTTTCGCGTCAGCGTATCGTGAATCCTCATCGTTGGTTTCCTCCACTACGTAAGCGTACCTACAGGGTATCAAAAAAGGCAGCAGGCACAATGTCCCGCTGCCCAGTAAAATGCGAGAAGTCTGTCTAACGTTTCCTGTACTGAGTAGCCTTGCGGGCGCCCAGGAGACCGTACTTCTTGCGCTCTTTGATGCGAGCATCGCGCGTCAGAAGCTTGGCCTTCTTCAGAACCGGCTTGTTCTCCGGGTCCTGCTCAACCAGCGCACGAGCAATCCCATGGCGAACGGCTTCGGCCTGGCCATTGAAGCCACCACCGGCAACGCTCACAATCGCATCAAACGCAGGCGTACCTCCCATGGCTGTAAAGGCGGCCATCGTTTTCATGGACACCGTCTGAACTGGAAAGTAGACCTCGACCGGTTTGCCATTTACGACAATCTTACCGGTTCCGGCAACGAGATGAACGCGCGCAATAGCAGTTTTTCTCTTACCTGTTCCCCAAATCTGAGTGGTTGGCACAGCATCCTCCCTAATTAGCCTTGAACTCAACAGGCTTCTGAGCCTGATGAGGATGCTCGGGCCCCTGATAGACACGCAGGTTGCTGAGCAGTTCCTTGCCAAGTGTGTTCTTGGGCAGCATGCCGCGAACCACACGCTTGAGCAGGAAGTCTGACCGCGTCTCAAGCATCTTGTTCCAATTCGTGGCCTTCAGACCACCTGGGTAGAACGAGTGATGATAGTGCATGGTCTGCGTACCCTTCTTGGGGTCGATTGCTAACTTCGAAGCGTTGATGACGATGACATTGTCGCCGACCATAGCATTCGGTGTGAACTCTGGTCTGTCCTTGCCACGAAGAATATTGGCAATGATCACCGAAAGTCGTCCAACACTCTGGTCTGTAGCATCAATCAGAATCCAGCGACGGGTAACTGTCTCTGGTCTAAAAAACGTTGTCTTCATTCATATCCTCCTGGTGAATTCCTTAGTAGATTACCATAAACCCGCGATTAGTCAACGCCTTGAGGCTGCAAACGATGGTGAACCCATACGCCCGGAGAGGGTTCGGGCAGATGGCCACATGCACCGCGCAACTGCTATCAAGCGTAATCAACAGCAACCAGGTAGAGGCCGCCAGCCGCCATCACCTGCCGCGTATACGGGACGTCGGGTCCAGCAAACGCATTGTTCCACGTTTCGACACCGATCCTCCCTTGCCCGGCCTTGAGGACGAAGTACGCCATGCGGCGCACCATATGATACAGGAAATGATCGCCCGAAACCATGAAGATAACCGCCTTATCCGTTTCAACGACATCAGCCGTGCTCAGCGTGCACGTCGTGTCCCGATGCGGCCTGCTTGAATCGATGTTTCCAAACCCCTTGAAATCATGCGTTCCAAGCAGCGCATGCGCAGCCTCATTCATCGCAGCGGTCTTGACGGGATACTCGAGTCGATACGCATAACGAGCAAGGAATGGGGTCCAGCCTCCTTCCTTGATGAACACGTAGGCGTAGGACTTCCTCACTGTAGAAAACCGAGCGCTGAAGTTGGCGCTCTCACGAACACAATTACGAATGGTGAGCCACTCAGGCATCATGACGGGAAGGCGCCGTACAACGCGCTCATAGAGAGCATCGTCGCGCAGAACGAAGCTCACGACATTGTGAAGGGCGTGGACGCCTCTGTCGGTTCGTGATGCCCCAACAACAGGAATGTACGATCCACAAACGGCCTTCAGCGCTCCCTCGACGGTACCCTGCACACTCACCAGAGACTCCTGTTTTTGGAAACCGTAGGTGAAGGAGCCATCGTAGGCTATGTCCATACGCACCATTACAGGAACAGGCGCCATAGGATGACCCCGGACAAAGCAGCTGCTGTTCCAAGAAGAATGAAAGCATCGAAGGACTGAAAGTGGCGTGCATGATATCTCGTTCGGGGACTCCCTACGCGAAAGCCCCTTGCCTCCATCGCGACAGCCAGGTCGTCTGCCCGGCGAAAGGAGGAAACAAACAAGGGAATGAGGATCGGGATGAAGCTCTTCATGCGCACCACGAGGCTGCCTTCCCCGATCCGGGCCCCTCGCGAGACCTGAGCACGTATGATGCGTTCGGTTTCCTCGAGAATCGTAGGCACAAACCGCATGGCGATGCTCATGACAAGAGCAATTTCAGCGGAAGGCACGCCGATATGGCTAAGGGGCTTCAGCAGATCCGATACAGCATCGGTCAACTCTATGGGAGAAGTACTCGCGGTGAGCAGAACGCTCACGAGTGTCAGCAGGACCAACCTGCAGAGAATGAAACCGGCCAGTCCCAATCCCTCGCGCGTGACTCGAATAAACCAGAATTGCCAGATAGGCGTGCCGGGAGTGAAGAATATCTGCACCACGACGGTGAGCACAATGAGGAACAGGATAGGTTTGAGGCCGCGAACAAAAAAACGCAGCGGTATTCTCGAAACCCCGATACCGGCGACCAAGAGAAGGACAATAGGAACGTACTGCACTGTCTTCGTCGCGACAAAGACACCAATCATGAGAACAATAGTCGAAACTAGCTTCACCAGAGCGCTAGACCGGTGCACGACTGAAGTCCCAGGGTAGTGCTGACCAAGAACAAAACTGCGAGACAGCGCCACTATGCTCCTCCCTGGTCAGAGACGCACAGCCTCAACGAGTCCAGCATCCGACCCGTCGAGCACTCATTCACTGTGAGGGTGCTTCCGCACTCCTTGAGTGCACGGGCAAGGTGATAGCTCTCAGGAAGTTCCAGACCCGTTTTGTCGACCAGGTCTGCGTCACGAAAGAAAGCATCGGTCGATCCCTGAAACGCCACTGTTCCGCCATCAAGGACAATCACCTGCTTGCAGAACTCGGCAACCTCGTTCATGTTGTGGGACACAAGAATCACGGTGACATTGGCGGTCTGGCGCAAGGACTCCAGCTCGGCCAGAACAGCGAGTTTGGAGCCAGAGTCAAGTCCCGCCGTGGGTTCATCGAGCACGATATATTTCTGACCCATCGCAATAACCGAGGCGATGGCCACGCGACGCTGTTCTCCCCCGCTCAGCTGAAAGGGAGACAATGGCAGGAAACGCTCTGGATCAAGACCGACAATGCTCATTGCCTTGTGAACGCTTTCGTCGACCTGCTCTTTGCTGAACCCATAGTTGCGGCAACCAAAGGCTATCTCTTCAAAGATGGTCTCAGCAAAAAACTGATCCTCAGGATACTGGAACACAATGCCAACTCTACGGCGTACCTTGGCAAGCACTGTCCGCTTGTTGGAGACGATCTCATCATCGACAAAAACATCACCCCGTGTCGAAAACAGGAGCCCGTTCAGGTGTTCAACCAGCGTTGACTTGCCCGAACCCGTCCTTCCCACGATGCCGACGAAGGCACCATCGTCGATGTGCAGGCTGATCCCCCGGAGCGCGAAGTACTCGAAGGGCTCACCACTGTCGTAGACATAGTCGACGTTCTTCAGATCAATGGACATGTCGCTCTCGCAAATTCCTCCGGGGTCAGACACAACGGAAAGTCCGTCCAGCGCTCTTGCATAACGAACGACGCTCGGGCACTCAGTGGAAGCACCAAGTCTCCCAACTCCACGACCGCAGGATTCGAGAAGATGGCACGCGGCGAGTCCCAAGCCGCGAGCTCTCCGTTTGCCAGTACGCCTACGCGCGACGCAACGAGCACTTCGTCCAGGAGGTGCGTGACCATGACGATGCCAATTCCCAACTCATGGTTCAGACGGAGCACCGTCTGCATGACCTCGCGGCGATTCGTCGGATCCAGGAGAGAAGTTGCTTCGTCCAGAATGAGGAACGAAGGCTTCATAGCAAGCACTCCAGCAATAGCCACTTTCTGCTTCTGCCCGCCGGAAAGGCGATGAGGGGGGTAGTCACGGAACTGTTCCAAGCCAAGGAGGTGCAATGCATCCTCAACGCGCTGTACCATTTCGGCGTGAGGAAGCTCGAGATTCTCGAGTCCAAAAGCGATATCATCCTCCACGGTCGTCGCCACCAGCTGGTTATCCGGATTCTGGAACACAAGGCCGATGTCAAGCCCAGGACGAACATCCATGGCCGTTTGAATGTCGGCGCCGGGCAGCAGATGCACACTGCCGGACGTCGGACGCAAAAGCCCGCTGACAAGGCGGGCTAACGTACTCTTGCCGGACCCGTTGGGACCGACAATCGCGGAGATTGAACCATCTGGCAATTCCAGGTCTATGTCACGAAGGACCTGGACAGCCCCCGCGGAGGTCTCGATTTGATACGAGACCTTGTCGAGGCGAATCATCTACTTCTCTACAAACTCCAGGACCGCCATGTTCGCTGCATCACCCTTCCGATATCCGGCCTTGATGATACGCAGGTAGCCACCCGGGCGCGTGATGTAGCGATCCTTGGTCAACTTGAAGGCTTCGTCGACCGCTTCCGGCGTCAGAAGGTAGGCGTGCAGCTTGCGCCGCGTCGTCAGATCGTCGACCTTTGCAGTTGTGATGAGTTTCTCCACCACACGCTTTACTGACTTTGCACGAGTAATTGTCGTCTCAATGCGACCTTTCTCGATCACTGAGGTCGAGAGATTGCGCAACATCATGCTGCGTAAGCCGCTGTATACGCCAAGCTTTTTCAGCTTTCTTCCATGTCTCATAGCAAGAATACTCCTCTCGTCACGTTCGCGCTTACCATCGGCTGCGCGCTAATCTTCTGGGACGCTGATGCCGACATCTCTGAGGGCTTCGTCAACGCTCTTGCGACCGGCCTCTCCGAAACCGAGGACACCCTCTCCACGATGCTCTAGATAGTCAGCCACAGTCTCGACACCCGCATCCTTGAGAACTTTTGCCCAGCGGCTCTTGACGCCATCCACATTCTCCAGACTCTTTGACATCACGTTTTCGTTCGACGTCGTTGCCTCCGAAGCACTGTCTACAGAACCCTGCGTCGTCAAGCACGCAAGCAACTGTTGCGCATGGCGATCCACGATATCAAGAGCCTCTTCAAGCGCATCGCGGGCACTGGTTGTCGGGAAATGCGTAATCTCGACGATCAGGCGCTCAGAGTCAGCCTTCTGCTTGATTCTTACGGGCTCAACAGTGAAATTGGCTGTTCGTACAGGAGAGTAGATGCTGTCGAGTGCAATCGTGTCGACCGTTCCACTCAGCAGCTCATGGTTCTCCTCGTTACTGACATATCCTATCCCGGTGCGCAATAGCACCTGAAGATCAATAGCGCTGTCATCTGCGGAGAGTTCTGCGATCTTCAGCTCCGGGTTAAAGATCTTCACCAGTGAATTTTTCTCAAAATCCTCGGCCTTCACCACGCCCCTCCCCTGTCGCTTGAGAGAAAGGGTAGCTTCACTACCATCGATAATGGAGACCTGCAGGTTTCTGATGTTGAAGATGAGCTCCTGAAGATCCTCCTTGATGCCAGGCAATGACGTGAACTCGTGAAGTGCTCCGTTTACCTTGATTGCCACAGGCGCACTCCCCCGAATGGAAGACAGGAGAGCGCGGCGAAGTGCATTACCCATCGTGGTTCCATATCCATGCTGCAATGGCTCGAAGACGAACTTGCCATATTCGGCGGTCTCTTCAGCAGATGTCAGTCTGATACCTTCAAGCCCTTCTATCATGGCAGGCTCCTACTTCGAGTAGTACTCGATGACAAGACGGGTATTGATGGGAACTCCAATCTGCTCAGCTGTCGGAATCGTGAGCACGGTGCCCTCAAACTTGTCAGGGCTGAACGACAGCCATTGCACAGTGGCTGGTTTGCTAGCAACAGACTCCTGTACACTGATCATGGATTTTCCGGTATCGGTCAGAGTCACAATATCTCCCACTCTGACCTGGTATGAGGGAATGTCGACGCGGTGTCCATTGACGAACACGTTGCCGTGGCATACCATCTGGCGAGCGGACTTGCGACCCGGCTGGATCCCCATGCGGAACACAACGTTGTCGAGACGCCGCTCGAGAAGCTCCAGCAGCTTGCCACCTGTGGGGATCGCTTTCTGGGAATTCGCGAGAGCGAAGTAGCCCCTGAACTGGCGTTCTGCCAGACCATAGGCTAGGCGAAGGCGTTGCTTCTCCTTAAGGTGAAGTTCGTAGTCGCTGTCCTTGCGGAACTTCTGGTCGACTCCATGCTGACCCGGCCCCATCTTCCCGCGCTCGATCGCGCACTTGCCGCTGGAACAGCGAGAGCCTTTGAGGAATAGTTTCGTATTCAGTGCACGGCACTTCCGGCACGACGCATCAATATATCTGGACATAGTCGCCTCCTATACCCTTCTGATCTTGCGCGGCCTGCACCCGTTATGCGGGATGGGCGTAACGTCCTTGATGGACGAAACGTTGAGGCCAGCAGACTGCAGAGCACGGACAGCGATCTCACGACCCGAACCAGCGCCCTTCACAAACACGTTTACTCTGGACATTCCCATGGCGATAGCCTTCTCTGCTGCTTTCTGTGCGGCCACCTGGGCAGCAAATGGGGTCCCCTTCTTGGAACCCTTGAAACCGCTGCTTCCAGACGAGCCCCAGCATACAGTGTCACCCTGGGCATCGGTGATCGTTACAAGTGTGTTGTTAAACGACGAAAAGACATACGCCTTTCCCTCGCCAACTACCCGTTTCTCTTTCTTGCGCTTCACTACTTTCTTCTTAATGTCTGCCATACGATCCCCTTTGCCTATACCTTGGATGCCTTGGAACCGACGGTTTTCTTCGGTCCCTTGCGCGTGCGGGCATTCGTCCTGGTGCGTTGACCGCGAACGGGTAGTCCTCTCTTGTGACGGACGCCACGGTAGCAGTTAATCTCCATGAGCCTGCGGATGTTGGTCGAGACTTCGCGGCGAAGATCGCCCTCGACAACGAGATTGTCATTGATGGCCTTCTGGATTGCGAGAATCTCGCTCTCCGTCAGATCCTTGACCTTCTTGTCCTCAGACACTCCTGCAACACTGCAGATCATCTTATAGTTTGACTTGCCGATGCCGTAGATGTAGGTCAGGGCAATCCCGACCTTTTTCCCGGCAGCAAGATCGATACCACTAATACGAGCCACTATTCCTCCTTTACTTACCCTGGCGCTGCTTGTGTTTCGGGTTCTCGCAGATCACCATGATCGTACCGTTGCGCTTCACAATCTTGCACTTAGCACAGATCTTCTTTACTGACGGTCTCACTTTCATAGGTCGCTACTCCTTTCAACTCTTCGACAACTACAGTCGATAGGTGATACGTGCTTTTGAAAGGTCATAGGGTGTTATCTCAAGCCTTACCTTATCTCCCGGCAGAATCTTGATGAAGTTGAGCCTCATCTTTCCGCTGATGTGAGCTAGCACAATCTTGCCGTTGCCCAGTTTCACGCGGAACATCGTCCCCGGGAGCGTTTCCACTATGACGCCCTCTGTCTCTATGACTTCTTTCTTGTTCATAATTGTGTCAGGATGACAGGGCCCTGGGCCGTGACGGCTATCGTGTGCTCGAAATGAGCACTCTTTTGCCCGTCAACAGTAACAACCGTCCAATCATCGTTCAGAACGCGGACAGCGCTGCTGCCAGCGTTGACCATGGGTTCGATCGCGATCACCAGTCCCTCCTTAAGAGTAATTCCTGTACCGGCTCTGCCGTAGTTGGGAACTTCGGGATCTTCATGAAGTTCCTTTCCCACGCCATGACCAACGTAGTCGCGCACGACACTCATACCCTGGGCCTCAGCCACCTGTTGAACTGCATGGCCGATGTCTCCCAGACGAGCTCCCACATGCACGGCGTCGATGCCGGCGTACAGGCTCTTTCGGGTCGTCTCGATAAGCTCCTTGTCTCGGGGTACAACCGGCCCACAGGCAACAGTAATGGCCGAGTCTGCATAGTATCCTTCATAGATAAGGCCGAGATCCAGCGAAACGACGTCTCCTGCATTCAGAACGCGATGCCCCGGAATGCCATGGATGACCTGTTCGTTGATGGAGACACACAGCGTTGCCGGATAGCCGTTGTAGTGCAGGAATGCCGACTTCGCTCCGAGTTCACGGATCCGAAGTTCTGCCGCATGGTCCAGTTCACGAGTCGTCACGCCGGGAGAAACCATCTCTCCTATCTGGCGCAACACCTCACCGAGCTTGGCCCCGGAAACACGCAGGTGCTCAATGTCCGAAGCGGACTTAAGCCGGATCATCAAGAGCTCCCTGTATCCTGGCAAAAACGACATCCGGAGCACTGGTTCCATCAACAGTGATGAGCTTCCCCTGATCGCCGTAGTAGACGGTCAGAGTCTTCGTCACCGCTTCGTACGTACTCATCCTTGTTCTGACACTCTCCTCGCGGTCGTCTTCCCGCTGGATGAGGGGTGCACCACAGAGGTTACAGAGTCCCTCCCTCTCTGGCTGCGAATAGTACACGTTGTACACACTGCCGTCGGCAGGGCAGACGCGTCGTCCCGATATGCGGCGGAACGCTGTCTCGACCGGCAGGTCAACATATACGGCTGCGGTCAAGCTAAGGTTTTGCTTTGTCAGATACTCGTCGAGAAAAGCGGCTTGAGCGACAGTCCTCGGGTACCCGTCCAGAACAAAGCCTGCTTGCGCCTCCTGGGTCGACAGAAACGATTCGACGACAATCATGTTGACATCCTCGTCGCTCACAAGACCCCCAGCATTGATCTTGGCCGAAACCTCGGCAGGCAGCTTGCCCTCCCGCCGAAGATTCCGGAAGTACTCACCACTCGAAAAGGCGGGCACTCTCCAGGTTTGCGCGATAAGCGCACCTTGAGTGCCCTTTCCCGAGCCCGGTAGTCCCAAAAGGATAATACGCGGGTGCTGCGCCATTATTTCATGAACCCCTTGTAGTGACGCATCATCATGTAGGCTTCGATCTCCTGCACGGTCTCCAGTGCTACGCCGATGATGATAAGCAGCGACGTGCCGCCAAAGGCAAAAGCCGAAATCTGCTGGTTCCGCATCGCGATGTTTGGCACGATGGCGAGGAACGCAAGGAAAACTGCAGTTGGCAGGACAATCCGATCAAGTACATTCTTGATGTACAGTGCTGTTGCCTCGCCGGGGCGAACGCCAGGCACATAACCACCGTATTTTTTGAGATCATCCGCAATCTTGGCAGGATCGTAGGTAATCTCTGTATAGAAGTATGTGAAGAAAATGATGAGGAAGAAGAAAACGGTATTGTGCGTCAACGTGCTCGAACTCGTCAAGGGCTGTGCAATATGAACATAAAACCAGGACGTCGACCAGAACTGTGACACGGTAGCAGGAAACATCAATACGGTCGAAGCGAAAATGATTGGGAGCACACCTGCTTGCACAAGCTTCAGAGGGATATACGTAGACTGACCACCATAGACCTTGCGGCCAACGATACGCTTCGCATACTGCACTGGAACCTTGCGTTCGCCTTCATAAGCGAACAGGACCAGAAGGAGGAGCACGATTGCACCCAGAATACCACCGACGAGACCAAGAACACTGAGTGACTTGGCCTGGGTCAACCTGAAGGCCTGTGCCACGCCGACTGGAATGCGGCTCACAATACCTGAGAAAATGATAAGTGACACCCCGTTACCAATCCCTCGCTCGGTCATGACTTCTCCAAGCCACAGCACAATGTAAGCCCCGGCTGTAAGACTCAGAACGATTAGGAGTTTCACGAAGAATCCCGTACTCGAGAGGTACTTCTGGAAGATGGCCACGACGCCAAACGACTCGATGACCGCCAATCCAAGAGTGAGATAGCGAGTGTACTTGGCAATCTTCCGCTGACCTTCCTTGCCGCCTTCCTTGCGGAGCTCCTCGAGCGCCGGGATAACCGAGCCGAGAAGTTCGATGATGATGGAGGCGTTGATATACGGAAGGACACTTAGCGAGAAAATGGCGAAGTTCGCAATGCCACCACCTGAGAACAGGTCAAGGAGACCCAGAAAACCTCCCTTGCCAACCAGCTGTGCCACGGCCGCACGGTCGATACCAGGCACCGGGATATACGTCCCGAGCCTGATAACGACAAACATCATGAGCGTGAACAGAATCCTGTTGCGCAGCTCTGGAAGCCTGAAAGCCCTCCTCAGCGTCTCAAACATCAGACGACCTCGCAGGTGCCGCCAGCCTTCTCGATCTTCTCGCGAGCCGAAGCCGAGAAGCCCGACGCCCGCACCTGAACCTTTGTTGTCAGCTCACCGTCTCCGAGTATCTTCACCGGACCATTGTAAAGCGCATTCAGATCAAGGGGCATTTCGCCTTCATATCCCTCGAGCGCGCCGATATTGACGGCAACGTATACTGTCCTGACGTGAGGTCTGAATCCCTTCTTCTTCGGAAGGCGGCGATACAGTGGAGTCTGCCCACCCTCGAATCCAACGCGCTTGCTGCGCCCAGAGCGAGCTTTGGCACCCTTGCGGCCGTAACCGCACTGTTTGCCTTTGCCACTCCCAGCTCCGCGGCCAATGACTTTCGGACTGTCGATAAAACCTTCCGGTCTGACCATCTCGTTGAGTTTCATTGACGAGCCTCCGTAGCGCGCGGCTCGGCATTGATACGGTCCTGCCGACGCAGGTTACGCATCAATGTCATCTGCTCGATATCGCGCAGTCCATCGATCGTAGCCGCAGCAAGAGAAATGGAATTCGAGCTGCCGAGGGACTTGGTGAGAACATCCTGGACTCCAACCTTCTCCATAATCTGGCGAACTACGCCGCCAGCAACAATACCAGTACCAGTGACAGCGGGCTGAAGATATACCCAGCCTGCACCGGTACGGGTCTTCGTTGAGAACGGCAGCGTCGTGCCCTTCAGCGTGAAGGTGACAAGGTTGCGCTTGGCAGCCGTGATTCCCTTCTGGATCGCCAATGGGATTTCGATGGCCTTGCCGATGCCAATGCCGACCTTGCCCTTCTTGTTGCCGACGACGACAAGGACCCTGAATTTCATCTTCTTACCACCTTTGACGACCTTCGTAACGCGGTCGATGCTGATGACCGATTCTTCGTATTCTTTAGGTTCAAACGAACGTCTTGCCACAGCTTCCTCCTAGAATTCCAGTCCCGCAGCGCGCGCGGCTTCGGCAAGCGCCTTGATGCGACCATGGTAGGAATGCCCACCCCGGTCGAAGGCTACAGTCTTGACACCCATCTGGAGTGCCTTGTCGGCTATCTCCGTGCCAACCATCTGACAAGCGACCGTATTATTGGCCGCCACTACCTGGCCGTCCGCCTTGCGCTTAAGGTTCGACGCGGCAGCAAGGGTAATGCCCTTGTCGTCATCGATAAGCTGAGCATACACATGCTTCAGACTGACGAAGACGGCAAGCCTTGGTCGCTCTGCGGTTCCTGCCAGCTTCTTACGAATCCGGTCATGCCGCCTCTCGCGAGCTTCTTCTCTATCGTGTCTGCTAATCATTGTTCCCCCTACGCGCCAGACAAGGCCTTCTTGCCAGCCTTGATCCTGACTTTTTCGCCAGCATACCGGATGCCCTTGCCCTTGTAGTGGTCAGGCACACGCACCTTGCGAACATTCTGTGCAAACTGCCCCAATCCCACGGCATCGGCACCAGTTATCGTGATCTTGACGTTGTCGGTCACTTCGACTTTGATGCCCTCAGGAATCTTCATGGGTACCGGATGCGAGTACCCGACAAACAGAGTCAGGTTGCTTGCATCGACGGCAGCCTTGTAGCCAACGCCAACGATTTCGAGACGCTTGACGAAGCCCTCGGTGACACCTTTCACAATACCCGAGAAACGCGCCGACGTCGTGCCGTGCATGACATTGAGCGTCTCTTGGAAAGCCGGATCAAGGACGAATCGGACCTGATCTCCCTCGACGGTATAGTCAATGTGCTCAGGAACCCCGAGCGTCAGTGAACCGCGAGGTCCCGTGACTGTCAACATGCGATCTGCCTCCGTCACAGTGACGCCGGCCGGAATCGTAGTGAGTCTCTTGCCTATTCTAGACATGCATTCCCCCTTACCAGACGAAGCAGATGACCTCGCCGCCAAGCCCTTCCTTGCGAGCCTGTACGTCGGTCATCAACCCCTGCGGGGTGGAGATGATTGCCATGCCGGCGCCCATGAGAACGCGCGGCACTGCATCCTTCTTCACATAGATGCGGCGGCCTGGAAGACTGATACGCTTCAAGCCGGTAATATAGCGACCACGAGTCTTTGTGTACTTGAGATCAAGCTTCAAGTACTTGCGGTTGTCGCGGATGATCTCCGAGACACCGCCAACATAGCCCTGTTTCTTGAGAATCAGCGCAAGTGCACTGTTCATCTCAGAATACGGGGCGATGGTAGAGTCATGGTAGACCAGGTTTGCATTTCTCACCCTGGTCAAGAAATCCGAAAGTGCGTCAACTCTGGACATGTCTCCTCCTCTACCAGCTAGCCTTCTTGACGCCCGGAAGCTTCCCTTCGAGTGCCATCTTGCGGAAGCAGAGCCTGCACAGGCCGAACTCCCGATAGTACCCGCGGGACCGCCCACAGATCTTGCACCTGTTGTGGGCCCTGGTCGAGAACTTGGGCTTACGAAGAGCCTTATTGATCATAGCCTTTCTTGCCATAGTGTCTCCTTACACCCTATCTCTGCCTGAATGGCACGCCGAACGCTTCAAGCAAGGCCTTGCACTCTTCGTCATTCTGTGCAGTCGTGGTAATGGTGATGCTCATTCCACGGGCCTTGTCCACCTTGTCGTAAGAAATCTCAGGGAACACGAGCTGTTCCTTGAGCGCAAAGGTATAGTTGCCGCGACCGTCGAAAGACTTGGGAGAGAGTCCCTTGAAGTCTCTGATACGTTCAAAAACCACCGTAACGAGCTTCTCCAGGAAGGCATACATCCGAACGCCTCTCAGCGTAACGGCGACACCCACAGGGGCGTTCTTCCGAATCTTAAACGTCGCGATAGACTTCTTCGCCAAGGTGACGATGGGCTTCTGCCCGGAGATCAATCCGATCTCCTCGACACTGCTGTCGATAACCTTGGGGTTTTCGGTCGCCTCACCAATACCACGGTTAATCGTGATCTTCGCGATGCGCGGAATGCGCATAACGTTAGTGTAACCGAAGCGCTTCTGAAGGCCCTTGCGGACCTCATCCTCGTACTTCACCCTGTAAGCATCCGAGAAGCTGGTAAGCTCGCGCTTCGCCAGAACCTTGGTCTTTGCCGGCGCCTTCTCCTTCTTGGCAGGGACTGCTGCAGTTGTTGTTTTTTTTGTCGTTTCCTTGGCTGCCATAGCGCGTCTCCTTACACCTTATCGATCGTCTCGTTGCAGACTCTGCACGAGCGAACGGACTTGTCACCCTCGACAAGGCGATGTGCGACCCTGGTCGGCTGGTGGCAGCTTGGGCAGATAAGCATGACTTTGCTGGCAAGAATCGGGGCTTCACGCTTGGCAATCTTTCCCTGCGGCATCGCCTGCGTGGGGCGAAGACTCTTGGATACCATATTAATACCTTCAACCAGCACCTTTCCAGCAGTCGGGACCGTCCTGATAACCTTGCCCTTGTTGCCCTTGTCCTTACCTGAAAGAACGACGACTGTATCGCCTTTCCTGATATTCAAGAACTTTAGAGTGCCCTTCATGGTCAACTCCTACACAACTTCCGGTGCGAGCGAGGCAATCTTGAGATAGCCCTTGTCACGCAGCTCCCGGCAGACCGGCCCAAAAATACGCGTCCCTCTTGGGTTGCCATCGTCGTCAATAAGAACGGCAGCGTTCTGGTCGAAACGTACCAGACTACCGTCGGGCCGACGAACTTCTCTCTTCGTCCTCACGATAACACACTTGACGACCGCGCCCTTGATGACTGCTGCGTTTGGAGCCGCCTTCTTCACAGTAACCACGCACTTGTCGCCAACATGCCCCACCTGGTGCTTGTTGTTTGTGAGGACCGTGATGATTCTGACTTCTTTCGCGCCAGAGTTGTCGGCAACGATCATATGACTGTAGGGTCTAAGCATTCTGCGCCCCCCCGACAGTCGTTCCCACCTTGGTTACGACCTCAACAAGCCTCCAGCGCTTGGAGCTGGAAATCGGATGGGTAAACCTGACCACAACTGTGTCGCCAACAGAGGAAATGCGTCTGCTGTCGTCGGCATACAGCTTGGTTGTGCGCACAGTGATGCGGCCGAAGCTGCCCCGAACCATGCGTTTGACCCCAACGACGACACGCCCTTCCTGTGCCTTAAGCACTATTCCCTTCTCGACAATCTCTCCAGCCATTATTTGACCTCCTGCTTCTTCAACGCGAGACCCATCGTGCGCTCGTGCTCGACCGTCAGAATTTTGGCAATATCATGACGGACTTCCTTCACGCGAGCCGTGTTCTTGAGCTGGCGCGTCGCAAGCTGAAATCTCAAATTGAACAGCTCTCGACGAAGGTTCTCCATGTTCACTTTGAGTTCAGCGTCCGACATGTCTCTCACTTTGTTGATCCTCATTAGCTCCCCCTTGATAAGAAGCGTGTCCTGACGGGCAACTTGAAGGAAGCCAGTCTAGTGACTCGACGAGCCTCTTCTTCAGTGATACCGGACATTTCAAAGAGGATTCTCCCGGGCTTGATGACGGCAGCCCAATGATCAACGTCTCCCTTGCCTGAACCCATACGGGTTTCCGCCGGTTTCTTCGTAATAGGCTTATCAGGGAAGATACGAATCCACATCTTTCCCCTCTTGTGAATGGCCGAAACCAGAGACAGACGAGCTGCCTCGATCTGACGGTCCGTCACTAGGGAGCACTCCATGGCCTGCAGCCCGAATTCGCCGAACGACAATTCAGCGCCACGAGTGGCCATGCCGCGCATCCTTCCACGGTGCATCTTTCTAAACTTGGTTCTCACAGGTAATAGCATGATGACCTCTCCTTGCTCAGTCTACGTCCTCACTGAAGAAGACCCTCTTGGGTGCATCTCCCTTGTAGAGCCACACCTTGACTCCGATACGGCCGAACTTGATGAGAGCCGGTTCATAGGAGTAGGTTACGTCAGCTTTCAAGGTCTGAAGCGGCACGCGCCCTTCACGATACCACTCGGTGCGGGCGATCTCGGCTCCGCCGAGACGGCCACTGCACTGAACCTTGATACCGCCTGCGCGAGCTCTCATTGCGCGCTTGATGACCTGTTTCATCGCGCGCTTATAGGAGACACGCTTCTCGATATCTGCAACAATGCTCTGTGCCAAAATCTTGGCGTCGAGATCAGGATGCTTGATCTCCTTGACATCGACGTGCAGGACTTCCTGCTTATTTGTGAGCAACTTCTTGAGGTTCGCCTCGATCTTCTCAAGTTCGGCCTTGTTCCGGCCGATAAGGGCACCAGGACGTGCGCTGTGCAAGCGCACAGTGACATTGAAACCCTTCCTCAGAATCTCGATCTCGGAGATGGCAAAGTCGCGCTCAATCTTGCCGATCTCCTTGCGAATGTGATAATCCTCCAGAACGAGTTCGCTATAGTTCTTCTTCGAAGCAAACCACTTGGATTCCCAGTCCTGGGTAATGCCAAGCCTGAATCCATACGGATGTACTTTCTGGCCCACCTAAGCCTCCTCTTTCTCAGCTACGCAGATATAGATCCGGGAGAGGGGCTTGCGGATGATATCCGCACGACCCATGCCTCTCGGGGAGACTCTCTTGACTCCACCCTGCCCGTCGATGAGAATCTTGGACACATACAGCGTGTCACGGTTCATCTTGAAATTGTTCTCGGCATTGGCAGCGGCAGACAACATAACCTTCTTGATGGTAACGGCAGGCCGATTGGGCAGCGAGTCGAGAATGGCAACCGCCTGGTCGATATTCTTTCCCCTGATAAGGTCAGCCACCAGGCGTGTCTTGAAAGGAGAAAGCCGAATGTGCTCAAGTTTCGCAAATGCTTCCATCTTGCACCTACCTCAATGCGCTCGTGCGCGCTGTTGGAACAGTGTGACCATGGAAGTTGCGGGTGAGGGCGAACTCACCGAGCCTGTGCCCAACCATGGCCTTCGAGATGTAGACGGGAACATGGGTCTTGCCATTATGGATGGCAATCGTGTGCCCCACCATCTCCTCGACCACGTAAGAACGACGGCTCCATGTCTTGACGAGCTTCTTCTCACCTTTTCGGTTCATTTCGAGGATTCTGCCGAGCAGACGTTCTTCGACAAAACCCTTGTTGGTCTTCGTATCGCTCATCGGCGTTCTCCTAGTTTATACGCTTCAAAATATACTTGTCGGACTGGTTCTTCTTCTTGCGGGTTTTGTAGCCAAGAGTCGGCTTGCCCCAAGGAGTAAGAGGTCCAGGATGTCCAACAGGAGACTTGCCTTCACCACCACCATGCGGGTGGTCGACGGGGTTCATGGCAACACCGCGCACCGTCGGACGAATACCCCGGTGACGGGAATTGCCGGCCTTGCCGAGGACTTCCTTGTTGTGATCAAGATTACCCACCTGTCCAATAGTGGCTCTGCAGTCCAAGGAGAACTTCCGGATCTCGCCCGATGGCATGCGGACCTGTGCCCAACCGGCCTCCTTGGCCAGAAGCTGAGCTGAGGCGCCAGCAGCACGCGCTACATGAGCGGACTTGCCAGGGAACAGTTCAATGTTGTGAATGGTCGTTCCCAACGGCATTTTTGCAAGCCTGGTGTTGTTGCCTGCCCGAATCTCGACGTTGTCACCGGACATAATGGTCTCGCCGACTTTCAGGCCCTCCGGCAGAAGGATGTACGTCTTCTTGCCGTTGGCATAGTGTACAAGAGCAATCAGGGCAGAACGGTTCGGGTCGTACTCGATCTCGGCTACCCTGCCCGGAACGTTGTCCACGTCACGTGCAAAGTCAATAACACGATAGAGTTGACGGATACCCCCACCCTGGTGACGAACCATGATCTTGCCCGTGTTGTTTCGTCCGGCCTGCTTGCGCAAGCCAAAGGTCAGGGACTTCTCAGGAGTGTCCCGGGTGACCTCGGTGTGAATGAGCGTCTTCCTGGAACGGATTCCCGGAGACGTTGGTTTATATGATCTCACAATACTCATGGGGCACCCTCTTAAATATTAGTGATAACGTCGATCTTGAACCCAGGCATCAGAGCAACAACGGCCTTCTTCTTCGAAGGCGTCATGCCGATCGAAGCCTTCCGCATCCTCTTCTTGCCGTGAGTCCTGAGAACGTTGACCCAAGCAACTTTCACATTGAACATCTTCTCAACGGCGTCCTTGATCTCCAACTTGGTGGAGTTTTTGACGACGATGAAGTTGTACCTGCCCTCTTCGGTCATGCTCATGCTCTTCTCGGTTACGATGGGGTACAACAGGATCTCTTTGCTCATGCATACACCTCCTCGGCGCCCTTCAGGGCCTCTTCGGTGAAAACAACCGTGGAATGCAGGAGCACATCATACGCGTTCAACTCCGAGAAATGAAGCAGGCCAAGCCGAGGCAGGTTGAGGCCGGAAAGGACAACTTCACCATTTTCCTCAGCAAAAACAAGCAACGCATTCTCAGGAATGGCCGCTGCCTTCAGCGCCGTCAAGAGCGCCTTCGTCTTGGGCTGCTCAAGCTTGAGCCCACGCAAAACCACAATCGCGTTCTCGCCAGCCCGCTGGGCCAGTGAACTAAGGATGGCGCTACGTCTGGTCGACTTGTTCAGGTCAAGTGTGAAGTCTCTGGCCTTGGGACCGAAGACAACGCCTCCGCCCTTCCACTGAGGCGCACGCTTGTTGCCCTGACGCGCATGCCCGGTACCTTTCTGTTTCCAGACTTTCTTCTTGGTCTTGTTGATCTCACTGCGACCCTTGGTATTTGCAGTCCCGCGGCGCAGCCCAGCCAAGAACTTCTTGACGCCCATATACATGGCCGTCTCATTGATGCTGCTACCAAAGAGTCCTTCGGCGAGTTCAACTTCACCAGCATCGGCGCCAGTAACATCAATCATCTTCACAGTGCTCATGTCTCTACCTCTCAAGCCCTGATCTTCAGGAGCGCGTTGTCTCCGCCAGGAATACTGCCCTTGACCACAAGCAGGTTCTTCTCAACGTCGACTGCGATCACCCTGATTCCTGTGACAGTCGTCACGTGGCAGCCCATGTGACCGGCCATCTTGTGATTCTTGAAAACGCGGCCAGGGGTCAGACGGCACCCAATGGCACCACAACGACGAAGTCCCTTCGACCCGTGACTCTTGAACCAGCCCGCGAAGTGCCACCGCTTAACGGGGCCCTGAAATCCCTTGCCTTTGGAGACAGCGGTAATGGTCAGCACTTTGAGCCCGTCGAGAACACCGACATCGACCTTCTGGCCCACTGAACCTTCCATGCCCCGGAACTCCTTCAGATGCCTCAACGCCGGTACGCCAGCCTTCTTGCAAACGCCTGTCTCCGGCTTGTTAATCAGGGACGCTCGCGCCTCTCCGTAACCAAGCTTGACACCCTCATAGCCGTTGCGCTCTTTGGTGAGCACGTCGACAATGAAACATGGACCGGCCTGTATGACCGTCGCGGGGACGAACTTGTCCTCATGAAACACACTGGTCATACCGATCTTCTTGCCGATTATTCCCTTGCTCATCTCTGCCACCAACCTACAGCTTGATCTCGATATCCACACCCTGCGGCAGGTCAAGGCCCATAAGCGCCTTGGTTACCTCTGGAGTGGGATTGGTTATCTCAATCAGCCTCTTGTGAATACGCATCTCAAACTGCTCACGCGACTTCTTGTCCACATGTGGCGACCTGAGCACCGTGAATATGCTCTTCTCGGTCGGAAGCGGAATCGGTCCCGAAACGCGAGCCCCCGCCTGCTGGATGATCTCAACGATCTTCCCAGCCCAAATGTCGAGCGTTCTGTGATCGTACGCTCTCAGCCTTATACGAACTTTCTGCTTCGCCATAGCAACTCCTTGGATGAATGACTGCCCGACTACTCCAGAATCTTGGTGACGACGCCAGCGCCGACCGTGTGACCACCCTCGCGGATAGCAAAGCGGAGGCCTTCCTCCATGGCGATGTGTGTCATGAGAGTAACAGTCATCACGACGTTGTCGCCA
>Ga0209913_1000786_pt1 | contig 22688 bp, 20 predicted proteins | sample PersoiDNA2013203_FD_185805 | JGI IMG/M metagenome (GOLD analysis project Ga0209913, IMG submission 185805) | Permafrost soil microbial communities from the Arctic, to analyse light accelerated degradation of dissolved organic matter (DOM) -... | ecosystem: Environmental > Terrestrial > Soil >... | reverse complement strand
ATGCTCGCCCAAGGCGACGTGGCCGTTGTGCACAGGATCGAAGCTGCCGCCAAGTACCGCAATACAGCGCCGTACCAGCTCTTGCGGCGCCGCCACTACAGCCATTCCTTGTGCACCAGAAAATCGCTGTAGAGAGCGGCTTCCGGGCTGCCGGCTTCAGGTTGCCAGTCATAGCGCCATTTGACCAGCGGCGGCATCGACATCAGGATGGATTCGGTGCGTCCGCCTGACTGCAGACCGAACAGTGTGCCGCGGTCCCATACCAGATTGAATTCCACATAGCGGCCGCGCCGGTAGGCCTGGAAGTCGCGCTCGCGTTCGCCGTAGGGCAGAGCGTTGCGTTGCTGCACGATAGGCGTGTAAGCCGCGATAAAGAGGTCACCGACGCTGCGCAGGAGCGCAAAGCAGTCGTCGAAAGGTAAATGGTTCAAGTCGTCGAAGAAGATGCCACCAATGCCGCGCGGTTCCTGACGATGTTTGAGGTAAAAATAGTCGTCGCACCATTTTTTGTAGCGCGCATGCAGGTCGTCACCAAACGGCGCCAGTGCTGCGCGACAGGTACGGTGGAAATGCACGGCATCTTCCGCAAAACCATAGTAGGGCGTCAGATCCATGCCGCCGCCGAACCACCATACCGGCTCCTGGTCGGCACTGGAGGGATGGGCAATGAAAAAGCGCACATTCATGTGCACCGTCGGCGCATATGGGTTGCGTGGGTGCAGCACCAGTGATACTCCCATGGCTTCCCACTCGCGGCCGGCAATCTCGGGCCGGTTGGCAGCAGCCGATGGCGGCAGGTTGCGACCCATGACGTGCGAGAAGCCGACGCCGCCGCGCTCGAACACATTGCCTTCTTCGATGATGCACGAGGTCCCGCCGCCGCCTTCGGGGCGTTGCCAGGTATCACTCAGAAAAGGTTTGCCGTCGATCTCCTGCAACGCCGCGACGATGCGCAGTTGCAAATCTTGCAGGTAGGCTTTAACGGCAGAAGAGGCGTGGTCGGTTGGTGTCACAGCACAAATTGGTAGCGAGGCATGGGTAATGAGGCGTGCCAGTGGCTCGCTATCATAATGATGATGAAGGACAAGGCAGGCGGTACGCGCAAGAAAAAATACCCCGCGATTGTACCCTGCCAGGCCGTCCGGGGATAGCCCGGACGGTTTTTGCGTTGACTGCGCGACTTATGTCTGCGGCACAGTGGAAATATGATGGGTGGCTGGCGCCGGCCAGCCGGCTTCGGCGCAGGTGGCGGCGATGACGCGGTTGGTGTCGTTGTAGACCTGACCAAAGCTTGGTGTTGGTGCATACAGGCGTACCGCTAGCAAGGTGCCGCTGGCATTGAACTCCTGAATCACCACGCTGGGTGTCGGCGTGCTCAGTGCATTGGGAATCTGTGCGACTTTTTCGGTCAGGCGTGCGATGGCATCGGCCGGGTCAACGCCATAGGCAATCTGACAACGCAGGTCTATGCGACGGGTCGGCTGGACGTTGTAGTTGATGATGATGTCGGAGAACAGCTTGTTGTTGCCGATGATGACGCGCAGATTGTTGTCGGTCAGCATGGTAGTGGTAACCAGACCGATATCGGTGATGTTGCCGGTCTGGCCGGCGGCGCTGATGTAATCACCTACCTTGAACGGGCGCAGCACCACCAGAAATACGCCGGCGGCAAAGTTCGACAACAGACCTGACCAAGCTACACCCAGCGCTACGCCGACGGCGCCAATCATGGCGGCAAAGGAAGTGGTGGGGATGCCGCATACCTCCAGGATGCCCATGATGAGCAGCACGCGCAGAAGTACTTGCAGGGCCGAGATGGCGTAATTGACCATGGTCGGTTCCAACTGACGCGTGGTCAGTACGCGGCGCACGACTTTGGCGAAGGTGTTGACCAGTATGCTGCCGATTACCCAGATGACGATGGCGGCCAGTACTTTGAGCCCGAACGGTACCAGGTAAGCGTTGATGAGCGTATCCAGATTGAGCAGGTGTTGTTGCATGGGATTTCCTTTTATTGCGATGGCATTGAGGTATTAGTGCAACTGATGGCAATTTTGTTGCTGAGTTGGTGCAATTTTATGGTTTGGGAGCGTTAAAAACCAAAAAACCTCGCAAAACAGGGGTTTTGCGAGGTTCCGGCGTATTTGCGCGCCTGTGACTGAGCAATCAGCGCTTGAGCGCGCGCCAGCCGATGTCGCGGCGCAGTTGCGCCCCCTCGAAATGGATCAGATCAGTGGCGGCATAAGCTTGCTTTTGCGCCATCTTGACGCTGTCGCCCAAACCCACCACGCACAGTACACGGCCGCCGGTTGTGGTCAGTTTGTTGCCGTTGAGTGCAGTACCGGCATGAAAGGTGACGCAATCGACGGTTTCGGACGGGATATCAGTGATCAGGTCGCCCTTGCGCGGCGCATCGGGATAACCGGCGGCAGCCATGACCACGCCCAATGCAGTGCGGCGGTCCCATTCCAGTTCGATGGTATCGAGCGTGCCGTTGACGGCATGTTCCATCACGCTCAGCAGATCGGTCTTCAGACGCGCCATGATCGGTTGCGTCTCGGGGTCGCCCATGCGGCAGTTGAATTCCAGCGTCTTGGGATTGCCGACTTCGTCGATCATCAGGCCGGCATAGAGAAAGCCGGTGAAATTGATGCCATCCCTGGCCATGCCTTGCACGGTTGGCACGATGATTTCGCGCATCACGCGTGCGTGCAACGCCGGGGTCACGATAGGCGCTGGTGAATAAGCGCCCATGCCACCGGTGTTGGGACCTTGATCATGGTCTTGCAGTCGTTTGTGGTCTTGGCTGGTCGCTAGCGGCAGAATGTTCTTGCCATCGACCATGACGATGAAGCTGGCTTCTTCGCCGGCCAGGAATTCTTCGATCACCACGCGCGCACCAGCGTCGCCCAGTTTGTTGTCCGACAACATCATGTCGACTGCTCCATGTGCTTCGTCCAGCGTCATGGCCACCACTACACCTTTGCCGGCAGCCAGGCCGTCAGCCTTGATCACGATTGGAGCGCCTTTTTGCGCAATGTAATCATGCGCAGCGGCGACGTCGGAGAAGGTTTGATATTCAGCGGTCGGGATGGCATGACGTTGCATGAAGGACTTGGCGAAATCCTTGGAGCTTTCCAGTTGCGCCGCTTCGCGTGTGGGACCGAAGATTTTCAGGCCGCGCGCGCGGAACAGATTGACGATGCCAGCCGCCAGTGGCACTTCAGGGCCGACCACGGTGAGCGCGACATGTTCTTTTTCGACGAAATCGGCGAGTTCATGGAGATCTGTGATCGCGACGTTTTCCAGGCGTTCGTCGAGCGCCGTGCCGCCGTTGCCGGGGGCGACATAGACAGTTTGAATACGAGGTGATTGGGCAATTTTCCAGGCCAGTGCGTGTTCACGACCGCCAGAGCCAACAACGAGAATTTTCATGGGAAGCACATCTCTATCTATAAGGGTTAGCCGGCTTACTCTTCTATCACGGCGTTGCTGAAAATCTCTTGGACGTCATCGAGATTTTCCAGTGCGTCGAGCAATTTTTGCATCTTGATGGCATCGTCGCCGGTGAAGACTGTTTCCGTAGCCGGTTTCATGATGACCTCGGCCATCTCTGCCTTGAAGCCAGCCTTTTCCATGGCGGCCTTGATGCTGGCCAGGTCGTGCGGCGGCGTCAGTACTTCAATGCCGCCTTCGTCGTCACTGATGACATCTTCGGCGCCAGCCTCCAGTGCCACTTCCATGACCGCATCTTCATTGGTGCCGGGCGCGTAGAGCAATTGACCGCAGTGTTTGAACATGAATGCCACCGAACCTTCGGTGCCCATGTTGCCGCCGAATTTGGAGAAGGCATGACGCACTTCGGCTACGGTGCGAATACGGTTGTCGGTCATGCAATCGACAATGATGGCCGCGCCGTTGATGCCATAGCCTTCATAGCGAACTTCTTCGTAATTGACGCCGTCGAGCGTACCGCTGCCGCGCTGGATGGCGCGGGTGACGTTGTCCTTGGGCATATTGGCATCGGCCGCCTTGTCGACAGCCAGACGCAGACGCGGATTGGCATCGGCATCGCCGCCGCCCATGCGGGCTGCCACGGTGATTTCCTTAATCAGGCGTGTCCAGATTTTGCCGCGCTTTTCGTCTTGTCGGCCCTTGCGGTGTTGAATATTGGCCCATTTGCTGTGTCCAGCCATGATGAATCTTTCCTGCCTTGATGAAACACCTTGCGTCCTGCTTTGCGCATTGCCGCCGAATTCCGTGCAATGTCGTAGATCGCCTTGGATCGGAGAAAGGTGTTCTAGTTATAATCGACCCGGAATTTTATCATACCGGCTACCCCCGACGCCGACTTGGGACGCTCTCTTTATTGGTTTTCATCATGTTCAAGCCGCTTGCCGATGTCTGAAGTCCGTGGTCGCTTCCAGCCGCGTCTTACCTTGCATACGCTCACGCGTGGCGACGGCGTGCTGGGTTTGCGTCCCGGTGGCCTGTTCGGACCGCGTGGCGGCAACGTCACCGTGGCACAAGTGGATTGGACCTATCAGACCGACTCAGGCCTGTACTGGGAAACTGCAGCGCCGCTCACGCTCATGGCGGATGCAACACCAGCAGCGCCGCTGCTGTGCGACGCCGCAGGGCGTCAATGGCGGTTGCAGCGTGATCTGGCAGCAGAGGCGGCGGCCTGGGATCTGCTCGGTGCCAGCGGTTTGCATGCGTTGCCGGCGCAGGCGTTGCAATGGCGCAGCGAGGACCTGGCAACACTGACGGACCCCTTGTGGTCGCAGTTGCAGGAAGAGCGCTTCGGCGATTTCTGGGCCGATCAGGTACCGCAGTTGCAGCAACAAGGCTGGCGCATTGTGGTGCGGCCCGGCTTTGCCCATGAAAGCGTCATGGTTGACGCCTGGCGTCTGGTGGTCAGTCCGGCCGACGGTGAGGTGTTGGGTCGGGAGCTGATCACCGTGCTGCCGCAGTCAGCGACCAGGCGCATCGGCGCAGTGGGTGGTTTGGGGGGCGCCGGGCGCGCCGCCTGGTGGTTGATTAGCATGGGGGTCGAGATCGAAGGGCAGCCTTGCGATCTGGTGCCGATGCTGGCCGATTTGATCGGGCGTGATGCGCGCTGGCTCGACCAGCGAAAAATTGCGGCGATTGACGATCTGGCGCTGATTTCCTTGCGAGCACCGGGCGGCAAGCGTGTTGATGCATCGGCTGCAGTGCTCAAGCTGATTGTCGCAGCCATGATCGATCTGTTGACCGACCCGCGTCGCAAGGAAGGCGCCTTGCGCGTGTCCGCCTGGGATGTTTGTCGCATCGATGACTTGTGTGAGCGCCTGGCTACGGGTGAGGGGACTTGGCAATTGCACACCCACGCTGACCTGCAGGCCTTGGCGCAGCGCCTGCGCGCGGCCGGTACACCACCACCGGTGGCGGCACCTGCCGGGTTGAATGTGCATTTACGTGCTTATCAATTACACGGTCTGGCTTGGTTGCAATACTTGCGCGCTCATGATCTGGGCGGCATTCTGGCCGACGACATGGGGCTGGGCAAGACCGCTCAGGTGCTGGCGCATATCCTGCTCGAAAAGCAAGCTGGCCGGCTCGATTGTCCGGCGTTGGCAGTGTTGCCGACGTCGCTGTTGTTTAACTGGCAGGCCGAAGCGCAACGCATGACTCCCGACTTGCGTGTACTAGTGTTGCAGGGCACGCAGCGCGAGCAAGACTTTACCCGGATGGCGCAATACGACCTGGTGCTGACCACCTATGCGCTGGTATGGCGTGATCTTGATGCTTTGTTGCGCCAGCAATTTCATCTGCTGATTCTGGACGAGGCGCAAACTGTCAAAAATGCAGGTGCCCGTGCGGCGCGGGCGGTACGTCGGCTGCATGCGCGCCACCGATTGTGCATGACCGGAACGCCGCTGGAAAATCATTTGGGCGAATTGTGGAGTCAATTCCACTTTCTGATGCCGGGCTTCCTGGGCGAGGCCAGTCGCTTCAAGCGTCTGTGGCGCAAACCGATTGAAGATAACGGTGATGGCGCGCGTGCGCAATTGCTGGCGCAACGCGTACGGCCCTTCTTGCTGCGCCGGCGCAAGCAGGAAGTCGCCAGTGAGCTGCCGGCGCGCACGGTGGCCGTGAAATTACTGCGCTTGCAAGGAGCGCAACGCGACCTCTATGAAAGCGTGCGCGTGGCCGCCGACTTGCAGGTAAAGCGCGCCTTGCAGCGCCGCGGGTTCACTGGCGTGCAGGTCTCCATCATGGATGCCTTGCTGCAATTGCGCCAGGTCTGTTGTGATCCGCGCTTGCTCAGGGGCGCTGCCGGCAAGCACATCGAGAGCGCCAAGCTGGCGCTATTGCGCGACATGCTGCCCACGCTGGTGGCGCAGGGACGGCGCGTGCTGGTGTTTTCACAGTTCACCACCATGCTCAAGCTGATTGCTGCCGAACTGGATGATTTGCAACTGCCATGGCTGTCGCTGACCGGGCAAACGCCTGTGGCGCAGCGCGCTCAAGTGGTGGCTGATTTTCAGGCCGGCCGTGCGCCGCTGATGCTGGTGAGTCTTAAGGTTGGCGGCATCGGCCTCAATCTGACTGCCGCCGACACCGTGATTCTGTTTGATCCCTGGTGGAATCCAGCTGTGGAGGAGCAGGCCATTGCGCGCGCGCATCGCATCGGTCAGCAGCAGGCGGTACTGGTCTACAAGCTGATTGTCGAAGGCAGCATTGAGGAGCGTATCCAGCAATTGCAGGAGCGCAAGGCGATTTTGGCTGAGGGTGTGCTGGGCAGTGATGCGGCGCTGGCACCCAAATTTGACGAGGCAGAATTGCATGCTTTGCTTTGCCCTTTGCTGGGGTGATATGCCATGCGGGAAGTGACTTGCCTCGATCTCAGAACAGATCACTGCATTTGGTTGCCCAATTGCAATTCATTGATTATGATGTCAAATTGGCAATATTCAAGGGGCCATTTTGATTGAGTGCAGATTTAAATTAAATGACAAGTCCATGAGTGTTTTTTCGATTGGAGCATCGTCTTTCCCAGCGTTTTCTGGCCTGGGTACAGATGTTAATCGACGAGCCGCCATGTGCCGTTCAGGTACAGGTCCAATTCCTCCTGGCAAGTACTATATCTTTGATCGCCAATCAGGAGGGATGTTAGGCCCGCTGTGGGACAGACTTGGAGGTAGAGATAAAAGAGCATGGTTCTCTCTTTATGCCATTGACGGAAAAATTGATGACTATCTAATTTGTGACCAGATTACACGGGGCAATTTCCGACTTCATCCAAAATGGATTTATGGAATCAGCAAGGGATGCATAACCATAGAAAACTATTTGGATTTCCAGTGTATCCGGGCGATATTGAAAGGCACGCAACAAGTTGCGGTTGAGGGTACTTCGCTCACAACCTACGGCATAGTAAGCGTTATATGAAAATGTGCTTTCGTGCTTTGCTTGGGTTATGGGTACTGGTGGCAAGCTGGTCATTATCATATTGGTGGCAAACTCATCCCGATACGGTATTGAATCTGCCGGGTTTCATCTGGGACTGGCTGGCTAATTTGTACGGAGTCGAGAATGCTGAACAAGTGGCCGATTTGGAGTTCATAGTGGCGCTTGTCGGATCTCTTATTGCTGTCTCTGCACTAACCTGGTTACTGTTTTTTATCTGGCGCCGATGTCGTTGGCGCATCATGGCCTAAGCAATATTCCGTATTAACCAAGCATCTTTGATCCCTAGAAGAATATGCGCGCACATCGCATTGGCCAGCAGTAGGTGTGCTGGTCTATAAGCTGATCATTGAGGGCGGCATCGAAGATGCGTATCCAGCAATTGCAGGAGCTCAAAGCAATTTTTACAGAAGGGGGGATATGAAAATGCGCTTTCGTGTTTTGCTTGGACTATGGGTACTGGTGGCAAGCTGGTCATTATCATATTGGTGGCAAACTCATCCCGATACGGTATTGAATCTGCCAGATTTCATCTGGGACTGGCTGGCTAATTTGTACGGAGTCGATAATGCTGAACATGTCGCCGATTTAGTGTCCATAGTGGCGCTTGTCGGATCTCTTATTGTTGTCTCTGCACTAACCTGGTTACTGTTTTTTATCTGGCGCCGATGTCGTTGGCGCATCATGTCTTGAGCAATATCCTGCATCAGCCAAGCATCAACGCACCAATCGAGGCAATGAACCGTCGGCAGTCCGCACGCAGACGGTTTACAATCGCCCGATGTCCACCATTCTCCTCTCGCACAACGCTGTTCAACGCCGCGCCTTTCTTACCGGACTGTCGTTTGCCGTGATCGGCGCCATTTTCTTTTCTGCCAAGGCCATTGTGGCCAAGCTGATGTATCGTTATCAGGTCGATGCAGTCATGGTGATTTCACTGCGCATGTTCCTGTCGTTGCCGATGTTTGCCGCGCTGGCTGTGTGGCAGGCGCGCAAGTCGCCGCCGCTGGCCAGAAGCGACTACGGAAAAATCGTGTTTCTCGGCTTGATCGGCTATTACCTGTCGAGCTTTCTGGATTTCCTGGGTTTGCAATACATTTCGGCCGGTCTGGAGCGGCTGATCTTGTTTCTGACACCGTCATTCGTGCTGCTGATTTCATTTTTCTTCTTCAAGCGCCGCGTCACGCTGCTGGAGTGGGGCGCGCTACTGGTGTCCTATGCCGGTACTGCACTGGTGCTGCTGCACGATCTCAAGCACGGCAGCAATGTGTTGCTCGGCAGCGCGCTGGTGCTGGGCGCCGCCGTGTCGTACGGTCTGTATCTGATTTTTTCCGGTGAGTTGGTGCGGCGAGTGGGCGCCATGCGGCTGGTGGCGTATGCGATGTGCGTGTCCTCAGTTGCCTGTATCGTGCAGTTTTTTATTCTTCGTTCGCCAGCGACGCTGATACTGCCGCTGGCGGTCTATCAACTGTCGTTGATCAATGCCGTGTTTTGTACCGTCTTGCCGGTGTGCCTGACCATGATTGCCGTGGCGCGCATCGGTGCTCCCAGCGCCGCCCAGGCAGGCCTGGTGGGGCCGGTGTCAACGCTGTTTCTTGGTGCACTATTGCTTAATGAACCAATTACACTGATTCAACTGATTGGCACGGCGCTGGTGTTGTCGGGAATTTATCTGCTGTCACGCAAGAAAATGTAATTTTTACCACAATCGATTCAGGAGACCGAAATGACTAAAGCGATCAGGATGTTCAAGACCGGTGGACCAGAGGTGATGGAATACGTCGACGTCGAAGTTGGCGAGCCGGGCCCAGGCGAAGTGCTTATTCGTCATGCCGCCTGCGGTCTCAATTTCATCGATGTGTATTTTCGCACCGGTTTATATCCGCAACCGCTGCCTGCCGGTCTCGGCCAGGAAGGTGCCGGCACCATCGAGGCGGTAGGCCCGGGAGTCACTGATTTCCAGATAGGTGACCGGGTCGCCTATGCTGGTCGCGGCAATGGCGCTTATGCCGAGGCGCGCGTGATCGCAGCAGATATTCTGGTCAAGCTGCCCGACGCGATCAACTTTGATACGGCTGCGGCCATGATGTTGCAAGGCATGACCGTGCAATATCTGCTGCGCCAGACCTATCCGCTCAAAGGTGGCGAAACCATCCTGTTTCATGCCGCCGCCGGCGGTATCGGCCTGATCGCCAGCCAGTGGGCGCGCGAGCTTGGCGTGACCATGATCGGTACCGTCAGCACCGAGGAAAAGGCTGCGTTGGCCAAGGCTAACGGCTGCACTCATGTGATCAATTACAAGACCGAAAACTTCGTCGAACGCGTCAAGGAAATCACCGGTGGCAAGGGCGTGCAGGTGGTATATGACTCAATCGGCAAGGATACCTTCATCGGTTCGCTCGATTGCCTCATGCCGCGCGGCATGATGGTCAGCTTCGGCAACGCTTCCGGTCCTGTGACGCCGTTTGGCCTCAATGAGCTGGTATCGCGTGGTTCACTGTTTTTGACGCGGCCGTCGCTGGGCCACTATGTCGCCACGCGCGCGGCGCTGGAAGCAACTGCTGGTGATTTGTTCGATATGGTCGCCAGCGGTCGCATCAAGATCGAAATCAATCAACGCTATGCCCTCAAGGATGTCGGTCAGGCGCATATCGATCTGGAAGCACGCAAGACCACAGGCTCGACTATCCTTGTGCCTTGATTTTTTGACAGGAGAGTGACGCATCATGGACCAAGCTGATTCTGACAAACAGCCCGCAGGCGAGAATGGCTCGCCTAAATTCGGTCGCCTGCTGATCGTATTGATGCTGGCGGTGCTGCTCATTGTGGCCATTACCTTGGGCAGCCAGGCGTATTACTCCTAGCGTCGGCCCAGACGCAGACGGCTACTGTATCTTCATCGTAATATGACGCAGTACGCCGCTGGGGCCAGGAAATTCGGCAAAGGCGCTGCGCACCATATAAGGCATGGCGGCGGGCAAGGTGCCTTGATAGCCGGCGCTATGGACGATGACGTCGTAGAGTTTTGGCCCATTCATGCTCAGTGCAATGGCAATATGCAGTTGGCGTTCAAACACCGGATAGGCGGTTTGCTGCATCGGTTGTGCCCACATGGGATTGTAGAACGGCCCCGGCGCCCGTCGCCATGGTCGGGCCGGACCGTACAGCAGCGGATCGTAGACGGGTTCGGTCACCACCAGCGTACCGGTCTGCATGCGGTAGTCAAAACTCACCTGCAAGGCCGCCGCCTTGGCCGGAGAAGCATCGCTGAAACCCAATCGCAGCAACTCAAAACGGATCAGTTGGGCATAGTTCTGGTATTCCGGATCGCCATCCTGCTGTGGCTCTGGCGCGAATGCAAAGGATTTGTCCTGCAGCACGGCCGGCCAGGCGTGAAATGCCGTGACGTCGCTGTTGATCGTGGTAGCGCATCCCGCCAGCAGCAGACTGCCGGTCGCAAAAAGGATGCCAAGCAAGCGTTTCATGAAAATCTCCGTGTGGTCGAGCGGCGCATATTGTCGCCGTTTTCTGCCTATTCTGGCGGTTGATTGGTAAAATCTCGTTTTGTTCCCGCTCCTCATTTATCGGATTTCTTCCATGCGCAACCCTACGCCCCCGACGATATACCGCAAAGATTATGCTGCGCCGACCTATTTTGTCGACACCGTTGAAATGGGTTTTGATCTTGCCCCTGAACTGACCCGGGTCGCTACACGTATTGTCATGCAGCGCAATCCGGCTGCTGCCGGCCAAGACATCGAGTTGTATGGCGAAGAGCTGGAGCTGGTGCAGTTGCGGCTGAACGGCAAGTCGCTGGCGGCGCACCAATACAAGGTGGCAGACGGCATCCTGAGCATTGCCGGGGCGCCGGCCAAGGTAGTGCTGGAGATCGAAACCACCAACCGGCCACAGCTCAATACCTCGCTGATGGGCTTGTATGTGTCGAACGGCAATTTTTTTACGCAATGCGAAGCCGAAGGTTTTCGCAAGATCACCTATTTCCCCGATCGCCCCGATGTCATGGGCAAGTACACCGTGATGCTACGGGCCGACAAAAAGACCTGCCCGGTGCTACTGTCGAACGGCAACCTGATCGAACAGGGCGAGCTGGACGACGGCCGTCATTACGCCAAATGGGAAGATCCGTTCAAGAAACCGTCCTATCTGTTTGCGCTGGTGGCTGGTAATCTGGTTTGCCAGGAAGAGCGCTATCGTTTGCAGTCGGGCCGCGAGGTCTTGTTGCAGGTGTGGGTGGAACAGGGCAATCTGGACAAGACCCAGCATGCCATGGACTCGCTCAAGAACAGCATCCGCTGGGATGAAGAGCGCTTCGGCCTGGAGCTGGATCTGGATCGCTTCATGATTGTGGCGGTCGGTGATTTCAACATGGGCGCGATGGAAAACAAGGGCTTGAACATTTTCAACACCAAGTTCGTGCTGGCCAATCCGCGTATTGCCACCGATATCGACTATGCCAACATCGAAGCCGTGGTTGGTCATGAATACTTCCACAATTGGACCGGTAATCGTGTGACCTGCCGCGACTGGTTCCAGTTGTCGCTCAAGGAAGGACTGACCGTGTTTCGCGATCAGGAGTTTTCCGCTGACATGATCGGCAGCGACAGCGGCCGTGCCGTCAAGCGTATTGATGATGTGCGTGTATTGCGTCAGGCACAGTTTCCGGAAGATGCCGGTCCGATGGCGCATCCGGTACGCCCCGACTCGTTTGTCGAGATCAACAATTTTTACACCGTCACGGTCTACGAAAAAGGCGCCGAAGTCGTGCGCATGATCCAGACGCTGCTTGGTCGCGATGGCTTCCGCAAGGGCATGGACCTGTACTTTTCCCGGCACGACGGTCAGGCGGTGACTTGCGATGATTTTCGTGCTGCCATGGCCGACGCCAATGGCCGCGATCTGAAACAATTTGAGCGCTGGTACAGCCAAGCCGGTACGCCTCGTTTGGCGGCGGTGTTGCGCTACGATGCCAAGACCAAGACGGCCGAATTAACCTTGAGTCAATCTTGCCCGGCGACACCGGGTCAAAAGAAAAAACTGCCCTTCCACATTCCGGTTGCGCTCGGCCTGCTCGACGGCCGTGGCCGCGACATGGAGCTGACGCTGGCGGGAGAAAAATCTGCCGACAACCATACCACGCGCGTGCTGGAACTGACCGAAGCCAAACAGACCTTCCGCTTTGTCAATGTTGCTGAGCAGCCAGTGCCGTCCATCTTGCGCGGATTTTCTGCGCCAGTGGTGCTGGAATACGAATACAGCGACGCCGAACTGGCCTTTCTGATGGCCCACGACAGCGATCCGTTCAACCGTTGGGAAGCTGGTCAGCGTCTGGCCATGCGTCGCCTGCTCAGTCTCACTGCGGCGGTGCAGTCGGCACGCCATGCAGGTAGCGTGGTCGCGGTCGACGCCTTCCTGAGCAATCAGCAATACGACAGCGCACTCATTGATGCCTTGCGCACCACGCTCAACGATGCTTCATTGGATCCGGCCTTCCGCGAACTGGTCCTGACATTGCCGTCCGAAAGCATGATCGCTGAACAGATGGATGTGATCGATCCGCAAGCCATCCATGCTGCGCGCCAGTTCCTGCGTCGCAGTCTGGCCGCTGCCTTGCGCGCCGATCTGCTGAGTATTTATCAGACGATTCAGAGCGCTCAAAGCCAGCAGGCTTACAGTCCGGATGCGACGGCTAGCGGCCAGCGCGCACTCAAGAATATGGTGCTGTCTTACCTTGCCGAACTCGATGATGCGCAAGTCCATGCGCTGGCGCAGCAACAGGACGAAGTTGCCGATAACATGACCGACCGACTGGCAGCGCTGGCAGCGTTGACCAATAGCAGTGCTTCAGGCAAGGCGGCGGCGCTGGCGGCGTTCTACGACGAATTTGAATACGAAGCACTGGTCATCGATAAATGGTTCACGCTGCAAGCCACGGCACGCACGGCCGATGTGCAAACGGTGCGCGCGCTGGCCGAACATCCGGCGTTTACGTTGAAGAATCCGAATCGTGCGCGCAGTCTGATTTTCAGCTTCTGCAACGGTAATCCGTCGGCCTTTCATGCTGCCGACGGTAGCGGTTATTGTTTCTGGGCTGAACAAGTGATTGCGCTCAATGGCAGCAATCCGCAAGTGGCGGCGCGTCTGGCGCGCAGTCTGGACCGCTGGCGCAAATACGCGCCGGCATTGCAGGAACGCATGCGCAACGCCTTGCGTCAGGTGGCCGATGCACCCACGCTGTCGCGTGACGTTGCTGAAGTGATTACCAAGTCGCTGGCCAATTGAATTGATTTTTACAGAGAGAGCATCATGAGCAAACGAATCAGCCTTACTCAGCATCTGATCGAGCAGCAGCGCCTGCACAACAAGATTCCTTCCGAATTGCGCTTGTTGATCGAAGTCGTCGGTCGCGCCTGCAAGAGCATCAGCCATGCCGTCGGCAAGGGGGCATTAGGTGAAGTACTGGGTAGCGCCGGCAGTGAAAACGTACAAGGTGAAGTACAAAAGAAGCTGGATGTGATTTCCAATGAAATCCTGCTCGAAGCCAACGAATGGGGCGGTCATCTGGCCGGCATGGCATCGGAAGAAATGGAAACCATCCATCCGATTCCCAATCGTTATCCCAAGGGTGAATATCTGCTGTTGTTCGATCCGCTTGATGGCTCCAGCAATATTGACGTCAATGTCTCCATCGGTACCATTTTTTCCGTGCTCAAGGCCCCTGAAGGCATGACCGAGCCGAGCGAAAAAGATTTCCTCCAACCTGGCGTCAAGCAGGTCGCCGCCGGTTATGCTGTGTACGGACCGCAAACTGTGCTGGTGCTGACCACCGGCGACGGCGTGCATTGCTTCACGCTGGACCGCGAGATGGGTGCCTGGGTATTGACCCAGCGTGACATGCAGATCCCGGCCGACACCAAGGAGTTTGCTATCAATGCCTCCAATGCGCGTCACTGGTATCCGCCGGTCACGCGTTATGTGGATGAAATGCTGGCCGGCACGACAGGGCCTCGGCAAAAGGATTTCAATATGCGCTGGATCGCTTCGATGGTGGCCGATGTGCATCGCATCCTCAATCGTGGCGGCGTGTTCATGTATCCGGCCGATGCGCGTGAGCCGGACAAGCCAGGCAAGCTGCGTCTGATGTACGAAGCCAATCCGATGGCCTTCATTGTCGAGCAGGCTGGTGGCGCGGCTACCAACGGCACGCAGCGCATCCTCGATATTGAGCCGGAGAAACTGCATCAGCGCGTGGCAGTGTTCCTCGGGTCGAAGAACGAAGTCGAGCGCGTGACGGCTTATCATCAGCAATAAACCGTACTAGCGCACAACGCAATGTGCAACGTGCAATGTGCCACGACAGAGAAAAGGAACTTGTCGATTGAGTTCCTTTTTTCGTTCCTGGCGCATCAATGGAAAATGCGCAGCGCCGGTTTGCCTTGCTTATGTCAAGCTAACACCCAGTAATATTGCCAGCCAAAAAACACGGCCAATCCCAGCACAATCGTCACTAGCTGGTGCCGTGTGACGGCGCAGATGATGATGGCCGCAATGGCAGCAATCAGTTGCGGATTGCGCCAGTTGAACTCAATCGATCCACCGTGCGGCGCCAGTATCATCGGCACAATGATGGCCGTCAACACGGTGACGGGGACAAAGCTGAGTGCTTCTTTGAGCGGCTTCGACAACACGATGCGGTTGCCAAGCACAAAGATGAGCGCCTTGATCGATATCGTGATGGCCATCATGCCAATGATCATCCATGTACTGTTCATGTTGCCTCCGAGATCAAGTTGTTGCGCCCACGCCAATGCCTGAGCATCATGCCGACGGCCACGCCGATGACTACCGCCAGCAGCAATCCCAGCTTATAGGGAGCATCCTTTAATACATAACTGAGCGCTCCTGCTACCAGAGCCGCCGCCAAATAGGGCAGGCGAATCAGTTGTGGAATGACGATGGCAATGAAAGTGACAACCATTGCAAAATCCAGTCCCATCGATTGCAGTCGTGGAAACACGGCACCGAACGCCAGGCCGATCAAGGTCCAGAGTTGCCAGTTGCCGTACATGGCGCAACCTGAACCCAGAAAATACCAGTGTCCGAGCGGGCGCATGGGGTGTTTCCGGTGATAGGCGTTCATGACGGCAAAGGTTTCATCGGTCAACAGAAACCCTAAGCCCCAGCGCCAGCGCACCGGCAAATCAGCCACTTGCGGCAATAGTGCTGCGGCATACAACATATGGCGCAGATTGACGATCAGGGTCGCCAGCCAAATCACCAGTATGCTGGCGTGTCCTGTCATCAGTCCGAGCGCAATAAACTGGCTGGAACCGGCAAATACACCCAGAGACATGAGCTGCCCCTGCCATGCAGCGAGTTGGCTACCGGCTACCAGAGAGCCGAAAATCATGCCGAATGGTGCCGCACCGAGCAACATGGGGATGGTATCGCGCGCACCGGCGATAAAATTGGACAGACGTGCCGCATGCACTACTTTGGATGACTGAGATGACGCCGACGGATTTGACATGACAAACTCCTTTGGCAAGCATGATACTGCCGTGCAAAAGAGTGGACTTGTATGTTCTTGCGCTCGCCGCGTTCAAGGCATCAATTATTTCCACCCTTTTGCCAGCGGCCTGGTGTGGCACCGAAAGCGCGTTTGAAATGTCGATTGAAATGGCTTTGATCGCTAAAGCCGACGGCGACGGCGACATCAGTGGCAGACATTCCGTGGCGGAGCATATCTTGGGCGCGGTTTAGTCGTAACTGATTGCGCCAGGCATGCGGAGGCATGCCTACAGTGCGGGAAAACAGGCGTGCGGTATGAAAGGGCGACAGGCCGACTACCGTTGCCAGTTCCGTCAAGGTAATCGTGCGCGAGAGTTCTTCCGCGAGTTTTTCCTGCAATCGTAGTAATCGCGGCGTGTCGGCGTGCAAAGTATGATCACGTGGTCGCGTGATCGAATAGCGCTTGAGTAACATCGAAAAAGCGGCTAGCAAGGCCATTTCGGCAGCCAGCGGATCGGCATGGGATTCCAGCATGCGATGTGCATGGGTGAGTCTGGTGGCCAGTTCTGCATCGTCAATGACGCCATCAACCAGCCATGGCATACCTGAGCGATAACCGACAACGTCGCTCGCCAGATTTTGCATCCAGGAGCAAGAAGGGTAAAACGCGCGATAGGCCCAGCCGCCTTCGGTGGCGCGCTCGCCAGTATGTACTTCACCTGGATTGATGGCCGCAATGCAACTGGTGCTGGCCAGGCAGCGGCTTCCCCGGTATTGATAGCTTTGCGCACCGGCTTGTATGACCGGAATCGAAAAACCTTCATGCCAGTGCGGAGCGAATTCGTGGTCGTAATATTGCGCAGTTAGCAACTCGGTGTCTGGCAGCAAGGGGCTGCGCCAGAAACGGGCGTCGTCGGAGAGTTTCTTTTGCATTCTGATCGCCAGGACGAATTCGCTACCTTGCTTAAGGTCTTGAACACTAAGGGATTGTTACGGCATACATGAGCCTCGATGCCAGTGTAACGCAGAGTCCATCGATGGGAGGCAAGCCGAGCAAGCATCGCCCTCCTGCGTGTCAGCGGCGTTGCATCAGCCGTACGCTATGGATAGCCGTAAACCCCACCGCCAGCCAGATCGGGACATAGGTTCCCAGTTTTGCCACCGTCAGCGACTCCTGCAACAACACAGTGGCGACGATCACCAGCAAGACCGGTTCAACATAGCCGAGGATGCCGAACAAGCCCAGTGGCAGCAGACTACTGGCGCGCAGGTAGCAAGCCAGTGCCAGCGTGCTCAGCAAGCCCAGCACCGGCAACATCAACCACAGCAATTGCGGGTGTTGCAGCACGCCAGTCAGAGTTGGGCTGGTGGCCAGGGCATAGAGCGATAGCGGCGTGAGCAGCATTATTTCCAGTGTAAATATCACCAGAGAACTCATGCCGATACGACGCCGCAGCACCAGATAAGGCGGATAGCCCAATGCCACTACCAGAGTGGGCCAAGAGAAGGCGCGGGTGATCCAGAGTTCATGCAAGACGCCGGCGAGGGCGCAGCATACGGCGATGCGCTGCCACAAATCGAGGCGCTCGTGATAGTAGAACCGTCCCACCAGAACCATCGTCAACGGCAGCAGGAAATAGCCCAGCGATACCTCCAGGGCGCGGCCATTGACGGAGGCCCACAGAAACAGCCAAGCCTGCAGACCCAGCATGGCCGCCATCACCATGAATGTCAGGGCCAGCAGCGGTCGACGCAGCAGCATGCCGATAGCGCGGAGCAAATCGGCAAGCTGGCCGCGCCAGGCCAGCAGTGCCAACACTGGCGGTAAGGTCCAAAGAATGCGCCAGGCGAACAGATCGAAGCCGCTCAACGGCGCCAGCCAGTGGGTGTAGGCAGACATGGTGGCAAACAGCAGTGAGGCAGTCACCGACAGGGCGATGCCGCGCGCTGTTTCAGGAGGAGTCATAGGGAAAGCTGGATATTGGGTGGGCACAAATGCGAGCGCAATTGTAGCGCTTACTAGCGTGTCATGCCGTCGCCATGGCTGGCATTAAGTGTGCTTATGTTGACCGCGGCCTAAAAATCATAGGCATGCTTGAACATGTTTGCACTAACTTGCAACCTAAGCAGGTTGACTGCGTTACTATGATGAAATTCAGCTTTTTCAGTTAATTTCCGTCAATCAACATTTATCGTGACGCATTGTTGTCGTTGCCGGTCTTATTCTGATTCTTCTTCCGTTGCTATTCTGATTGTCCATTTGAGGTTCGTCATCCTTGTATGAAACAGATTTTGCCACTTTCTCCTCCTGATCAAGCAAAGCGTCGTCCCATCATTCGTCTGGCTGAATCGGTCTATGAGCGTCTGCGTGCTGATATTTTCGCGTTTCGCCTGCTGCCCGGCGACCGCTTTGCTGAAAATGATGTCGCTGAGCGTTTGCAGGTATCACGAACACCGGTACGTGAAGCCTTGATGCGATTGCAAAGCGAAGGCTTGGTGCGCGGCTACTTCCGTAATGGCTGGGAAGTGATACCGATCGATTTCGAACGTTTTGCCGCGCTCTATGATTTGCGCGAAATGATTGAATTGTATGCATTGCGTCGGGTGGCACAGGCGATGAGCACGCAGGGCGCCACCCGTATCGCCTTGCTCGGCGAGATTGCTGCCATCTGGCGCGTGCCGCCAGCGCAGCGTGAGCGTGATGGCTTGGCGCTGGCAGCGCTCGATGAAGGTTTTCACCTGGCGCTGGTGGCGGCCGCAGGAAATACGGAAACCGATGCCGTCTATCGGCAAGTGACAGAACATATTCGCATCATGCGGCGTCTGGAGTTTGCCTACGGCGATTGTATCGATGCTACCTATGACGAACATATTGCCGTGTTGGCAGCGCTCGAAGCTGGCGATGCCGTCAGTGCCGAAGCGCTTCTGTTGCGGCATATCAAGGACAGTCATGCCATGGTGGAGAAAATCACCATTGACCGTCTTGAACAAGTGCGCACCGAGATGGCTGAACATGCAGGAGCAGCGCCGGGCCGGCGCAAGCGTTTCGGTTAAGAGCCTCCAGGCATAACGCCGCTAACGGCGTTATGTTCATTCCCTCCCATACCTAGATCGCCAAGCTTGGCACGCCTTGTCATTGCCCTGTTATCAGGCTTGTTCAGACCCGTTCAGACGCGTTTTCGGTCACGGCACTGAAGCTGATGGCGGCGCTGTCCTGCGCTGCAATGCGCACACCGTAACTACGAATTGCTGGCAAGGTGGCATTGTGGTGGGTACGTATCGTGATGCCACTGGCATGTTCTTTGTCGTGTGAAGTATGCGCATCAGCGGCGATCGTGACGGCGTAGCCAAGGCCAGCAGCACGGCGCACGGTGGTGTCGACGCAGAATTCTGTGGAATAGCCGCACACGACCAGATGCTGTACGCCCAATGTACTCAGTGTTTCGCCCAGGCTGGTGCGCAGGAAGGAGTCGGGTGTGGTTTTGCCTAACTTGAGGTCGCGCTCGTGAACCAGCAGACGTGTATCCAAAGCCCAGGCAGGTGAGCCTGCAACGAGACCGTCGCTGGCCTGTTCATGCTGAATGAAAATGACCGGTACGGCACTGTCGCGGGCGCGCGCGCTCAAGGCATTGATGCGTTCGATGACGGCTTGGTCCTCGGCTGGCGCTGGCTTGGGCGCAAATAATCCATGTTGAACATCAATGATCAGCAAGGCGGTGCGCAGATTCTCGGATGAGCTTGGTGCAGGCATGGATGATTCCTAGTTGGTGGTGACAGAAATAGGCTTGGCGTGTGTCATTAATGGCGGTGCTGATGATGTGCATCGGGGTAGTGAGCATGCCGATGTTCTTGTTGTGCATGCCTGTGCAGATGCCGGTGTGTGGTGCCGGCGATGACCGTAACATCATGCGTATGCTGGTGATGATCGTCATGCGTGTGTTCGTGGTCGTGTTCCATTTCCGGATGTAGGTGGGCGTGGCTATGCCGCTCCGTCAAATGCAGCCAGACGCCCACAGCCATCAGGGCGCCGGCGCTCAGTAGTCCAGCTGTGAGTGGCTCGCCCAAGCTCAGCGCCAGCACTGCGCCCAGAAATGGCGCGATGGAAAAATAAGCGCCGGTGCGCGCTGTACCCAAATGACGTAAGGCCACCACAAACAGCGCCAGGCTGACACCGTAGGCCAGCAGTCCCAGTAGCATGGCACTGCCAATCACCGGCCAGGCCGGCAATGAGGCGCCGGCGATGCTGGCCAGCAGCAGATTGGTGGAGCCGGCAATCAAGCCTTTGACCGACGCTACCCAAGTGGCATCGTTGAGCGAGACCTTGCGCGTCAGATTGTTATCGATGGCCCAGGCCAGGCAAGCAGCCAGTATCGCCAGCGTCGGCCATGTGGCGCTTAAGGCGGCTTGTTGCGGCCAGCTCAAAATGACCATCCCGGCCACAATGGCCAGCATGCCCAAGGCGATGCGCCGATCGACATTTTCCTTGAATACACACCATGCCAGCACGGCAGTGAAGACGCCTTCGGCATTGAGCAATAAAGAAGCACCGGCAGCGTCCATGTGCGACAAGCCCAGCATGAGCAACACCGGTGCGACGATGCCGCCGGCCACAATTGCGCCGCCAAACCAGAGTCGTTCGTCGGTCGGCAACACCACGCGGGCAGCCCCGCTAAGACGGCGGTATAGGCTCAGTCCGATACCGGAGCCGAGATAGAACAAGCCCGCCAGCACCCAAGGAGAGTTTCCTTGTAGCAATAGTTTGGCCAGCGGCGTGGCGGCGCCAAACAGAAATGCTGCCAGCAAAGCCGCCTTCACGCCGGCTGGCATGGCAAATTCAAACGGTTTCATGGAGTTTCCTCAAGCTGGCAATACTGAATACGTATTGTAACTGTGGGTGGTGTTATCTGCCCCTTCAGTTCTGTTCATGCCGCCGCAGACAAGTCGTTTGTTAAGCAGGGCGGGTGTATTGAATTAATTCATTGCTGTATATACAGCAATCAATATTTGCCATAAATATTGACTTTGTAAATATAAAAACAAAAGAAAAATTTCGGGTTTTATCTATATAAATTGGTAAATACGGGTATAAATAAAAATGAGATTGACGCCTGTATCATCTTGTATATACTACTGCGTAACTTGATGCCCATGCTGATCTGACAATGGCAGGTTTTGAGTTAGATAAAAAACAAATCTAACGACACTTGTTTTCATATTTAGGGAGAAACACATGATTCGAATTGGTAAATTGCCAAAATGTATCTTGCCGATGGCAGCTTGTGCTATGGGGCTTGCTCTGTCGCTCGCTGCGCAGGCCGAAGATGGTATGGAGAAGGCCAAGCGTCAGGGCGAGCTTGTTGTTGGCAGCGAGTTTCAGTTCGCTCCTTTTGACTTTACCGAAAATGGTGTCCACAAAGGCGTCAATGTCGATGTGATGGATCAGGTTGGCAAGGCGCTCGGGGTCAAGATCAAATATGTTGACCTGCCCTGGTCGAGTGTGCTGCCTGGGCTGGAGACGGGAAAGTACGATTTGGTTACAGGGCCGGTCACGGTGACCAAGGAGCGCATGGGGCACTATCGTTTTACAGTGCCGATTGCGGATGCCAGCGTTGCCTTCTTGAAACGCACCAGCGACAAGAAGCTCAACAAGCCTGAGGATGTTTCCGGCAAGATCATCGGCAGCCAAAAGGGCTCTTCGCAACTGGCGCAAACCAAGGTCTACACCGATGGCCTTCCTGCGAAGGCCGAAATGCGCGAATACGTCGACTTCAATCAGGCCTATGCGGATCTCGCAGCAGGACGCATTGTGGCGGTCGCCAACTCACTGCCCAATATTGCTTATGTCGCTTCGCAACGCCCTGAGGTGTTCAGTGTCGTGCAGCCTACTGTCGGCGCCAAAACCTATTTTGCCTTCCTCGGTCGCAAAGATGCCGATTCAAAAGCCTTGATCGACGCCATTGATGCACAAATCGTCGCCATGGAGAAGGACGGTCGCATGGCCGTGATTCAGAAGAAGTGGTTTGGTGCACCGATGCAAATCCCAATGCAGCCGATCGACAACCCGGGCGTTTAAATCGTCAATCATGCGGGCTGCAGCAGTCGAGGCAGTCCGCATGTAAATGATGGTGCAGTTCGAAATCGGACCGTGCCGTCAAAGTGAGGGATTCCCTGCTAGGGATTGCCGCATCGCTGGCATTGGTAGGCCAGACCCACCCCAAATACCTTGGTGTCATGATCAATCTGTCAACTACATTGCAAAGTTTGCCATTGCTGCTGGACGCCGCACTGATCACCATTTCGATCTCGCTGGTGACCTTGGTGTTCGGCTTTTTGCTCGGCATCGTCGTCTGTGCAATGCGCTTGTCGGCGTCGCCGCTGCTACGTACGCTGGCGCTGATTCATGTGCGTTTTTTTCGTGGCGTGCCATTGCTGGTGCAACTATTGATGCTGTACTACCTGCTGCCGTCGATCGGTCTGAATTTGTCGTCGATGGCTGCTGCCATCATTGCTGTGTCTATCTGTGAATCGGCCTATGTCGGCGAAATTCTGCGTGGCGGATTTCTTGGTATTGCGCCAGGTCAACTGGAGGCGGCGCGCATGCTGGGGCTGGGGCGTATCAGTACGGTGCTGCGTATTCAGCTGCCGCAAGCCATGCGCTTGAGCGTGTCATCGCTGACTAGCGAAATGATCATCCTGATCAAGGTGTA
>Ga0209913_1000785_pt1 | contig 22690 bp, 17 predicted proteins | sample PersoiDNA2013203_FD_185805 | JGI IMG/M metagenome (GOLD analysis project Ga0209913, IMG submission 185805) | Permafrost soil microbial communities from the Arctic, to analyse light accelerated degradation of dissolved organic matter (DOM) -... | ecosystem: Environmental > Terrestrial > Soil >... | reverse complement strand
TGTGCTTTTTTCTGTACTCATAAATGCTTAAAATTTATTATTTTTTTGATGATATGAATTGCTTGGATTTCTTGATTATTTTGGTCTGTTTTTGTCCCGCATGATCAGATTTACCTGCAGCAGAATGACTCTTTGCTGAAGATCAGACTGCCGCTAGTGTCGGCCTTGTTCTTGCTATTGGAAAATGGATCCGGGTAATCAATTCAGGATCAAGGCTGGGACATGAATCAGGGCGCTTTATTATAGACGACGGAAGGTCATCTATTTAAGTAAGCGTATTGTTCATCTTCATTTTTTGTTCTTTTTGAAGCAGTACTTTTATTTGATGACGATATTCTTAGCTCGATGAGCCGTTTTATAACAAATCAGGAAAAAATAAGGGTAATAAGGTCGGGACCAGAAGATCCCTATTTATTACCCCTTGGGTTCATGGTGTTACGGAGCTACTTAACCGTTGCCGCGGCCACCTGAACGACGCGGAGTCGATTGCTTTACGGCAGGCCTGCCACCTTGTGGACGCGGTCTGTTGCTAGCTTCTTTTGCTGGTGCACCACTTGCTGGGGCTGCCCGATTTGGCGTCCTCTGCTGTGCTGGAGTCTTACTTGATTGGGGCCGTTGACCGCGACCAGCTGGATTTGCGCTGCGCCCATCAAAACTTCGCAGTTGGATAGGTTGTGCTTTCGCGTGTGGGTCAGGAATGAAGCCGTCAATAATTTCTTGAGGGATTTGGCGCTTGATAAGCTTTTCAATGTCAGCCAACAACTTGAATTCATCAACGCAGACCAAGGAGACTGCTTCACCAGTAGCTCCTGCGCGACCTGTTCGTCCAATTCGATGTACGTAGTCCTCAGGTACATTCGGCAGGTCATAGTTGACGACGTGAGGCAGTTGGTCGATGTCGATGCCACGCGCCGCGATGTCGGTCGCAACGAGGACCGGCAGGCTGCCATCTTTGAACTCGGCTAAAGCTTTTGTACGGGCAGATTGGCTCTTATTGCCATGAATCGCCATTGCTGCTACGCCATCTTTCGCCAACTGTTCAACTAACTTATTGGCGCCATGCTTAGTGCGAGTAAAAACTAATACCTGTGACCATTGATGTGTTTTAATCAGATGGGCGAGCAGGGGATGCTTTTTATCTCTGTCAACTGGATGAACCTTTTGTGCAATGACTTCAACCGTTGAATTGCGTCGGGCGACTTCTATCATTTCTGGATTATTCAGCAGCCGATCTGCAAGGACTTTAATTTCGTCTGAGAACGTCGCTGAAAACAGCAGATTCTGGCGCTTCGGTGGGAGTATCGCCAAGACTTTCTTGATGTCATGAATAAATCCCATGTCGAGCATGCGATCTGCTTCATCGAGAATGAGGATGTCAATGTGACGAAGATCAATCGTGCCTTGTTGGTGGTGGTCGAGTAAACGACCTGGTGTAGCAACAAGGATATCAACGCCATGTTTGAGTAATTTAATCTGCGGATTGATACCGACACCACCAAATATTACACCGGATGTCAGGGGGACATACTTTCCATAGGTTTCGACGCTTTCGTGTACCTGGGCAGCCAGTTCACGTGTAGGAGTGAGTACCAAGGCGCGGATTGGACGCTTGGAAAGTTTGTCTTTTGGGGCATTCGCTGAAGTTGATAATCGTTGCAATACCGGCAGAGTAAAGCCGGCAGTTTTGCCCGTGCCGGTTTGTGCTCCAGCCAATAAATCCCCACCCTTAATTACCGCCGGAATGGCTTGCAACTGAATAGGTGTTGGTGATGTGTAACCTTGCTCGCTGACTGCACGAACAATGTCCTCGGATAAGCCGAGTTCAATAAATGAGGGCATGTGTTTCTACTGATCTGGTGAACGCACAGGACTGACTTGCGTTAGTCCTGTGAAAAGGCACCCAGCTCAAAATGCTGGATGTAAAAGAGAAAAATACGATTTACTTTACAGATGCTGCATACGGTTGAAGCAAATTAACCATTTGTCCGAATACCTTCGGTGTTCCGGCTAGTACGTCACCTTTATGCAGATAATCTGAGTCGCCGACAAAATTGCCAACGATGCCGCCAGCTTCTGTTACTAACAGCGAACCTGCAGCGATATCCCAAGGCGCTAAGCCTTTCTCAAAGAATCCATCCAATCGACCAGTGGCGACATAAGCTAAGTCTAAAGCAGCAGCGCCGGGTCTTCTCAGTCCCTGGCATTTTGCTGTCATGACCTTAAACATATCGAGATACTGGTCAAGGCCAGATAAGTCGCGGGATGGGAAACCTGTACCGATCAAGGCATCAGCGATTTTGTCGCAACGCGTAACCCGAATGCGTTTGTCATTCAGAAATGCGCCACCGCCCTTGCTAGCGGTGAACATTTCATTGCGGGTTGGATCGTAAACAACGGCCTGTGTAATAATGCCACGATGTTGCAATGCGATAGAGACGCAATATTGTGGGAAGCCGTGTATAAAATTAGTTGTGCCATCGAGAGGGTCGATGATCCACACATATTCACTTTCGTCGTGCAAATTAGCGGATGCACCTGATTCTTCAGCAAGAATCGCATGGTCAGGGTAAGCTGTTTTCAATACTTCGATGATCGCTGCTTCGGCGGCTTGATCAACCTCAGTAACAAAGTCATTGAAATGTTTTTCTGTTACGCTGACGCGATCGAGATCAAAAGAAGCGCGATTGATGACAGTCGCGCCGCGACGAGCGGCTTTGATAGCCGTATTGAGCATTGGGTGCATAAGGTTTCCGATAAAATGACGGCAAACATAGCTCGTTCATCAACAAATGAATGAGTCAGGTTCGCTACACAAAAATGATAAAGAGCGTGCGCTGTTGTCTTTCGTCGGCCACTACGCAGCTCAACCCTAACAATTAACGCTTAATATTGCTATTTTAAATGAACTTGACAGAAACTGACACATCTCTTTTCAAAAGACTGCGCTTTGTCTTAGTAGAAACTAGCCATCCTGGAAATATTGGGGCTGCTGCAAGAGCGATCAAAACCATGGGGTTTGGACGTTTGATATTGGTTAATCCACGATTTGAGGACGCGCTGAGTCATCCTGATGCCATTGCCTTTGCGAGTGGTGCGTTAGATGTCTTAGAATCTGCACAAATTATGTATTCAGTTGAAAATGCTGTATCTGGTTGTAACTTTGTTGCAGCAGTGAGTGCGCGTTTACGAGAGTTTTCTCCACCTATCCTTGACCCACGTACGTTCGCTCAGCGAGTCTCGAAACCAGAAGAGGGAGAGATCGCATTGATTTTTGGCAGCGAACGCTACGGGCTTCCTAACCAGGTCGTCATGAATTGCCAAGCGTTGATTAATATCCCTGCAAATCCAGCCTACTCATCTTTAAATCTAGCCCAAGCAATTCAACTGTTAGCCTACGAGGCTCGAGTAGCGAGTTTTGTTGAGACTGAAGGCGGCAGTCATATTGGTTTTCAAGGTCAACTCGCTTCAACTGAGCAGGTGGAGGGCATGTATTCTCATCTTGAAGAGGCATTGATTGCTGTTGATTTTTTAGATCCTGATAATCCTAAAAAATTAATGCCGAGAATTAAACGATTGTTTTCAAGAGCAGGTTTGGAAGCAGAAGAGGTGAATATATTACGTGGAATTTCGAAAAAAATTCTGGATATATCAAAGAGGTAAGTAGTAACAAAGTTAATGCTGACATTTATTGCAGTTCAATCAAATGTTGTTTAAATTGATAAATATTATCAAATCGCATTAAATTTTATTGATGCAACGCATTTGTTGACTATTAAGCATTTTCATATTGATTTAGTTTTGTTATAACCGTAGTAATATTCTACTTCTGATGTGGCGACAGTAGCATTTGATTATTTATATTTTACAGAGGGCATTATTATTTCTGTTACATCTCACAGATCAACTTCTTATCTATTGTGCCTGAGTGCTCTATTAACTGGCGCGATGGGTGACGCCTACGCGCTGGGCGTGGGGAATATTCGTGTGCAATCTGCACTCGGACAGCAACTTAGGGCGCAGCTCGATGTGACTGGGAATGATGCGCAGGATATTGATGTGGGGTGTTTTCGGGCGACTGTCGAATCCGCCGAGGGAATTTTATTGTCAACTGTTGATCTGCGTGTTTCTCAGCAGGGCGGCATTAAGTTTTTAAATCTTTCTACTCGGAAAAATATTTTTGAGCCTGCTGTTAAAGTTATTCTTAACATATCTTGCGACGCTCAATTGCATAGGGAATATCTGATCTTACTTGATCCGACAGAGCTAGCACCAAGTTACATCAAATTACCCATTGCGGGCACTGAGCTTGATCGGACATCAGTGGCTCGGAGGGTTATTGCTGAAGATCCGTCAAGTGCGGTTCAGAAGCAAGCAGCGAACCAACGCAGGTCAATAAGTACTGACAATACGACCGTGGCTCTTTCCCAAATAAAAAAGGAAAAGATTGCCAACAAGTCAGCAAATGTCACCCGCCCAAGAGATGCTTTGAAACTGGCTGGCGAGGTCGATGTTAGACCCAGTGGATTAAAGTTGGAAAGTGTCTTGTCCGCTGAAAATACGAATACTAACGCAGAACGGTCAGCAGAGTTACGACTCGCTCAGGCCCAATTCGCTGCATTGTTGCGTGGCGAAGCCGCACCAGCAAGCGCGCCGCAAAAAACGGTAGCCGCTGAGCCGAAAAATCAATTGTCGGAACAAGAATCCGTCCAATTGAAACGTCAGATTCTACGTGCTAAGGCGTCGATGGAAGAACTGCGGGAATCTTCTGTTCCTAAAGAATGGTTCTATGCGTTACTGGCGTTGATTTTAGGTGCAGTTGCGGTCGTGGGGCTTTTAATTTCTTACATTCGGCGATCTCATAAAAAAACTTCATCAACGTGGTGGGAGCAAAAAGAGGCGAAACCAGTTGTTGAGTCTAGGCCAAATATTGAAGAACTTGTTAATAGTGTTCAGGCGAGCTACGGAAACACGGGTAATCGGGAAACTTTATCTGCCACCGTAGCTGGAGGTACAAATGGTAATGTATCGCAGTCGATTGCACCCAATTTAAAACCTGTTGGGGAACGTTCATTGGGGAATATGGATGCTCCTTCCATATTTGGCCGTAACTATACCCCATCCTTGGAAGACACTAACAGCAGTACGTTTAACTTTTTTTCGACAAAAACAAATTCAGTCAAAGTTGAAGAGATTTCGGATGTGACGCAGGAAGCTGAATTCTGGATGTCGGTGAATGACCCAGAGCGAGCAATTGAAATCCTGGAGCCGCAGGCAGAGCTTGATCATCCGGACTCACCAGTTCCTTGGCTTTATCTTTTGGATTTGTACCGGGTTGTGGGAAATAAAGAAAAGTATGATCCGCTGCGAGATAGATTTGTTGTATTTTTCAATGCAAATGTTCCTGAATTTGAGGTTGATCCTGCGACTTTACCTTCTAGGCATTTGGATGATTTTGAGCATTTATCCAAAAAAATCTGTTCGCTGTGGAACACCAACGATATTTTGCCATTCTTGGAAAGCTTGTTGATCGACGACCGTGACGGTAAACGGATGGGGTTTGAGTTACCAGTTTATCGCGATATTTTGTTATTGATTTCCATCGCAAATGAGTTAGAGCGTCAAAAAACGCTAAGCGGAGCGGGGCGTGGTTGGAATGCTGTGTTACCACCTCAAGCAGTGACAGAAGCCTTGCCGCCTGTGGCAGATGATGGCAACATGATCAATTTTGAAACTATCGAGTTCCCCAAAAAGTCTGACGTGAGCTAGACTACAATGCTTAATTCCTGCTGGTTCTAGGATTAAAAGCGGGACTGACTACGTTGTAATCCTTTCAGGGGGGATTAAACTGCTCTGCGAATTTTTTCAGCAGTGTAGTTTTTAACTTCTGGAGGCGGTTCGATCAGCTTAATAATTGCAAAGGTGCAATTGTCTCCTCTAGGGGTACCTCGATCTCTCGCTTTTCTGATTAACAGCTCAGAAGCTTGTCTCGGTGTATTCGCTGCGACAGCTGCTGACAGTTCGGTATTTTCAAAGTAATGCCACAAACCATCTGTGCATAATAAAAAGCTATCGCCTACTTTGAGATTGACATATTTACCAACACTTATGCTTGGGGATACGTTCGTAGAGCCTAGCACGTTAATTAAAATGTTGGATAATTTATGAGTTTTGGCTTCCTCAGGGAGGATTTTCCCTTCATCGACGAGCCTTTCAACATAGGAATGATCTCGTGTCTTCTCGCTGAAGTTAGGGCCGCTGAATCGATATAATCGGGAATCTCCAGCGTGGGCCCATATTGCTTCTTGTTGAGGTGTAATGACTAGTGCAACAAAGGTACTGTGAGGTTCTTTTTCGGATGAAACTGCGGTTAACTTAATAATTGTGTGTGCTTCGTTGAGAATGTTTTCCAATAATTGCTGAACATCATTACCAGGGTAGAATTCGTCAAATAGTTGTTTGGCGGTTCTTACGACCTGTTCGGCTGCAAGCGCACCGCCACTTTTACCACCCATGCCATCGGCGACCACGGCCATCATGTAGCCAGGAGCGTGGGGCGCGGCAAAAAGCCCAACCCTGTCCTGTTGTTCGTGTCGATCACCTATGTGCTGCCCGGTGCCTGCTTCTATCTTATATTGGCTCATACGTCGTGGTAGATTACACTATCGGAAAGTCGGAGTTTTGGCTTGCCAAGTTTTGTTACTCCTAAACACTATTTTACTTTAAGCTGAAGGCTATGAGCCATCTTGAACAAGTACGACAACGAATTATAGAATTAGAAATTGAGCACAGAGACCTTGACATCGTGATCGAAACTCTTACGAAAGATCCAGATCACGATGAGTTGCAATTGCGACGATTGAAAAAACGTAAGTTGCAATTGAAGGATCATATCACTCTGCTCAAGATTCAATTAACTCCTGATGTCCCGGCGTGATTTTTTTTGTTGCGCCAGATTTTATTTGCCTCTAGTTTTTGATTGTCCCCATTTTGATTGAAAATTCAACTAAAGAAACGTCTGCAGCCTTACATGATGCGGATATCGAACATATTTTTGGTCTATCTGGACCGTTAAGCGCGACGATTCCTGGTTATCGCCCAAGAAATGCGCAAACAGAGATGGCAAAGGCAATTGCAAGTGCAATTGCGGGACAAAGCACACTTCTGGCAGAGGCAGGTACAGGTACCGGGAAAACTTACGCCTATCTTATCCCTGCATTGCTCTGGGGGGGCAAGGTTATCGTCTCTACGGGTACAAAAAACTTGCAAGATCAGTTGTTTCTGCGGGATATTCCAACGATAAAAAAAGTATTAAAGGCACCAGTTTCAGTCGCTTTATTGAAGGGGCGCGCAAATTATTTATGTCACTACCACCTTGAACGGACGTTGCAAAACGGTCGTTTGAGTTCTCGTGAAGATGTTGGTTATTTACGAGATATATCACGATTTGTGAAAACGACCAACAGTGGTGATAAAGCTGAACTGGCTCGCGTTCCAGAAAATGCCAGTGTTTGGAACCTCGTTACATCGACCAAAGACACGTGCATGGGTTCAGAGTGTCAGTACTATCAAGATTGTTTTGTCATGAAAGCGCGGAAAGAAGCGCAACAGGCAGATGTCGTCGTCGTTAATCATCATCTTTTTTTTGCTGATGTGGCATTAAAAGACACTGGCATTGCTGAATTACTACCTTCTGCTAACACCGTCATTTTCGATGAGGCCCACCAACTTCCAGAGACCGCAACTTTGTTTTTTGGCGATACGGTATCGACGTCGCAGGTGCTCGAGTTGTGCCGGGATACGCTGGCCGAAGGTCTGTCTCACGCCCGTGATGGGGCTGAATGGGCGAAGTTAGTGGCACCTGTGGAGCGAGCAGCTAGAGATCTCAGGTTGGCGTTTCCACAGGATATCGTCAGGCTTTCCATTGATCAAATTGCACCATCTAGTCCTTTCTTTGAAGCGCTTGACGCGTTAAAGTCGAGCATGAGTGATCTTATTGCTGTACTCGAAAAGCAGGCGGAACGTGCTGAAACGATTGAGCAATGTCGCGCGCGTGCCATCATGCTCTGTGAACAGATCGAGGCGTGGAATGCAGCGCCTACTGGTAAAGAAAAAGAGGGTGATTATGTGTTGTGGGTGGAGGCATTCTCAGTATCCTTGCAACTACATCGCACTCCGTTATCTATTGCACCTATCTTTAACAAGCAGAGGGAAGGTGTTCCACGTGCGTGGATATTCACGTCTGCAACGATGGCCGTCAAGAGTGACTTTACGCATTTTGTTTCGCAGATGGGGTTGTGGAACGAGCCGGCACACACTTGGCCAAGTCCTTTTGATTATCAAAAGCAAGGCTTTTTATATGTCCCAGAGGGCATGCCTGATCCAAACTCCAGAGATTATGCCGAAGCAGTTGTCTCAGCAGCGCTACCTGTGATTACTGCAGCGGGAGGAAAGACGTTTTTATTATGCACCACACTCAAAGCAGTCAAATTTTCTGCGGAACGTTTAAAAGAGGAATTTGAAAAGCAAGGTCTGAATTTCCCTTTATTTATACAAGGTGATGCCGGACGAACTGAATTGCTGGATCGATTCCGTGCTGCTGGTAATGGTGTACTCATCGGAAGTCAAAGTTTCTGGGAGGGGGTCGATGTGCGCGGTGATGCGTTATCTCTCGTCATTATCGATAAATTACCATTTTCACCGCCAGACGATCCTGTTCTCGCAGCACGCATTGCGGCAATGGAAAAAAAGGGAATGAACGGATTCGTTCATCATCAACTGCCAGAGGCGATCATTAATTTGAAGCAGGGAGCAGGCCGTTTAATTCGGGATGAGACGGATCTTGGCGTGCTGATGATTTGTGATCCACGTTTGATATCTAAACCTTACGGGAAGCGTATTTGGCAAAGTTTGCCAGGGTTTGCTAGAACGCGAGTAGAAGCTGATGTCGTAGGCTTTTTTAAAAAGATCCAGAGCGAAGCTAGCTCGGGTACGGCTGCCAAGTAAGTTGTTTTAAAGAGAATGAAAATGAAGAGGGCGGCAGTTAATTTTCTGTTAATACCCGAGTGCGTTTTCCTTCTTTTTCTAGACTTTCATACGCTTTTCTTAATCGTAAAATCACGTGTTGAGGCGTTGCCTTGTTCGCCGCCACCTCGAGATTGAGGTCTAAATTCAGCTTGTAGGCTATTTCAAAGTCATCACAATTCGGTGAGCAGAGCGTTTTAAAATTTTCGATAGATAAAGGCAGCAAGTCGAGACGACCTACCTGTAAGAGTCTCATGCCTTCTTTGTAACCGATGATATGAATGAGGCCTGTCTGCTTCAGATAACGGAAGTCATTGTTGATTAAGTATTCTTCTTTTGCATCAGCTTCGATTACACCGATCCGGTAATTTTTTGCATCGGATAATTTTTTCACTTGAATATCCGTGCGTTTCCGCAATTTATAAAAGTGATACTCATGAAAACGGGCGAGAGTCCCTATCCATTGGTACTTCGATTCTCTATCACGTGTCCGTGCTAACGGAAAAAAAATGACTGGTTGATCTGAGTCTGCAGTGTGCATGATGCCGGCCCAGCTCATGAGTCTGACTTCCGGCTCATAGCCTGCGCGACTAGCCAATGCGCGAATGTAATCCGAGGTCGGTGAAGATACATTATCTTTTTTTAGGTAACCAAAAGGTCTTGCATCTTCAGCATAGATAACGAGTTGTTCTGATCTTGCTGGCAAGCTAGTAGCGAGCAGGCTGAAAACAAGCAGCGTGATTTTAAGTAAGCGCATATTTTGCCTTTCGTAGAGTGTTACAAGCAAATAGTGCGACGTCGTTTATAAAATGAAACAATTTTGCTGCTTGAAAAATTAAAAATACAAAGTTGCTATCAATGATAAAAGTATTAACTGAATCTTGACTTGTCTTCAAAAAAGGTCAAATCAGAGTGATTTTTAAGGACCTCAAGCCTCGTATTATTGAGGGCTTGTTTATCCATTGATGAGAGAGTAAGTGGAGTGTAGCCGTGAAATGCACCAAGCCAAGAAAAAACGTGAGAAATTAAGAATGTTTAAACAAAACGTACATCTTAAGTGATTACTTTTGCATTAAATTGATGGATGACGTGCTTAAATTGATGTGTAGACCTGAAAATAAAGCGCATAAAAAAGTGCGCATCTTTTAAATGCGCACTTTAGGTACTGTGTTTTGCTTAGTTCTGCATGAAATCTCTACTCCACTACATCATTACCATATAGAAACGCGTTCTGCAGGCTGGAGATACATTTTGTTGCCTTCTTTGACATCAAATGCTTGATAGAACGGTGTCATGTTTTGCAACGAACCATTGGCGCGGAACTCTCCAGGTGAGTGTGGATCTGTTTTAATGCGAATAATTGCTTCTTGTTCACGCATTTTCCCACGCCATACTTGCGCAAAGCCCATAAAGAAGCGTTGATCGCCAGTCAGACCATTGATCACTGGCGCTGGTTTGCCGCCTAAGGATAATTTATAGGCTTTATAGGCAATTGAAATGCCAGAGTTGTCAGCAATATTTTCGCCTAAAGTGAGCTCGCCATTAACGTTGTAGCCTGGTACAGGGCTAAATTTACTGTATTGCTTCACTAATGCGGCGGTTTTAGCGGCAAATTTCTCGTGGTCTTCTTTCGTCCACCAGTCACGCAGATTACCTAGGCCGTCATATTGAGCACCCTGATCATCGAATCCATGGCTAATTTCATGACCGATGACGGCACCAATGCCACCGTAGTTCACTGCATCGTCAGCTTTTGGATTGAAGAATGGTGCCTGTAAAATCGCTGCCGGGAAGACGATTTCATTCATTTCAGGGTTGTAGTAGGCGTTGACGGTTTGCGGTGTCATACCCCATTCATCACGGTCTACGGGTTTCCCTAATTTGTTTAACTCGACTTTTGCAGCAAAGGTACGAATTGCACGTAAATTACCGACAGCATCGCCCTTAGTGATTTGCAGTGCACTGTAGTCTTTCCATTTGTTTGGATAGCCAATCTTAGGCATGAAGGTAGAGAGTTTTGCCAGTGCTTCTTTTTTTGTCTCAGGGCTCATCCAGTCGAGCGTGTCAACACTAGACTTATACGCAAGCAATAAATTGTTGACCAATAACTCCATTTTTGCTTTGCTGTCAGCAGGGAAGTACTTGTCCACATACATCTTGCCTAAGCTTTCACCCATGCCAGAGTCGACCAAGCGTACGCCACGCTTCCAACGGATTTCTTGCTCAGGTACGCCACGTAGAGTTTTTCCAAAGAACGCAAAACTTTCTTCGCTGAATTGCTTTGGTAACTGGCTGGCTGCGGACGTCAAAATATTCCATTTGAAATACGCTTTTAATGTGTCGATGGAAGTTGCCGCCAACACTTTATTCATCTCCGTGAGGTAAGTTGGTTGAGCGATAATCAGGTAATCGATCTTACCTTTTACACCCAAATCACTCAGATAGGCATTCCAATCGTAACCTGGCGTCACGTCAGCGAGTTTATTCAGTTCAACTTTGTTGTACGCTTTGATCGGATCACGTAATTCGACTTTAGTCCATTGTACTTTGGCTAATTCGGTTTCAAATGCAAGAATCGCAGTCGCGTTTTTTGATGCCTCTTTGTCACCTGCCAGAGTGAGCATTTTTTCGATGTGTTTGAGATACTTCGCACGTGTATCTTTGAGTTTGGCGTCGTCGTCTTTCAGGTAGTAGTCACGATCTGGCAAACTCAAGCCTGATTGAGCAATATCAAGCACATATTTGGTCGAGTCTTTGTTGTCCTGATGAACCGAGATGTCAAACGGCGCGTTGATGCTATTGAGACTCATCCATGCCATCAAGGCTGGTAATTGTTTTTTGTCGCTGAAGGCATCAATTTTTGCAAAATCTGCTTGCAATGGTTTTAAGCCGAGAGCATCAATATGTTTGGTATCCATGAAACTGGAATAGATGTCGCTGATTTTCTGCGCATCAGTGCCATTTGCATTTTTTGATTTAGATAAGCCTTCGATAATTGCATGAAGACGTGGAACAACTGCTTCACGTAAGTCCATAAACGCGCCAGCAGAAGATCGATCTGATGGTATTTGTGCTGTTTTCAGCCAGCCTCCGTTAACGGAGCGATAAAAATCATCTTGTGGCTTGACGGACTTATCACCGTATTGACTGTCAATACCAGAAAGCATAACGGCAGGCGCAGCTGCTTTTACCGGTTCGGCTGCAAAAACATATCCGGTACCGGCAGTACCAGCAATCATTAGCGCGATTGCGCTCAATACTTTAGCTTTCACTTTTTGGGGTCTCCTTAGTGTGAATGGTAATGTTTACGTTAATATTGTTTTTACAATAACATAAAGTAATGCTCGATCTTGTTTCGCTAGGGTCGTTGATCCGCTTTGGCATGTTTCGAATGAGTCGGTCGTCATAAATCCAAGTTTTATGGCGCTCTATGGCGCTGTACCAACTGAACTTAACCCTAAGTTCACATTGACAAATAATATGTTACTTTGGTTCCGCGAATGCTACAAATATTTTCATTCACTGTTCCTGCTCTTTAAAATGATATTTGCACGTTAATCTGATTGTTTTTTATTTTTCAATGAACGCACATTTTTTTATCGATTATCGTTAAGAGCTAGATTGTTGCACCACAGTGGTGATTGCGCCTGGTTTTCGATACGCAAGAAATGGTTCAATCTTCGAGCACTGAGTAAAATATCTTTTAGGACAAGGTATGGTTATCGCACGCCTTGATTAGTCTTTTCATGTCAATGATCCATTCAAGGGTGTGCCGTCTGAAGACTTGAAATTTAAGATGGAGGAACTCCAAAGCTTGATTGCGGTGCTGAAAAAAAGATGAGAGAGGCGATAGTGCGCGGATTTTTATAATAGCGAAATCACTTTGCTCAATTATTGCGAGGAACGCTTTTTGTGCTGATGGAACAAGCGTTTACGCGAAAGATCAGAGGGATAGGAGGCGTGATTGCTTCTCGGATCTGGAGAGTATCAGTATTAGTTAAACAGGTTGATTTGTTTGCAGATTAACCGAGAAGAAAGATTATTCCACAACGACTGATCTCAGACTAGAGAAAATAATCGTTATGGATACCATGAAGTTGCATACGTTGATCGTGTCGGTTCTGTTCACTTAGCAATCAATATGTTCAATGATTAACTGGACCTTAGTGACGCCGTTATACTCATTGGCGTCAAGTCGGAAAGCAACATGGACTTGATCAGCCAATGTGTCAGTATGACTAAACCAGATTGCATCGTAACGAATTCCATTTTTTTCTAGAACGAGTTTGAGATGACGTTCTTTCAGGATGCGTTGTGAAACGAGTCTGAATTCATCAAAAAATACCGGTGGAGGGAACCCTTGCCCCCAAACCTGACTTTCTAAAAGCGCAATAAAGTCGGTGGTAAAGTAACTATCTTCTAACTTTCCATCGGTTTCAATAATCCGCTCTAATTGGTTTGACGTAAGCCATTCTTTTCCTACAGATTCGAAGGCTGCCTGGAATTGCGGCAAATCTTCGTGTCGTAGTGTTAGCCCCGCCGCCATCGCATGTCCGCCAAATTTTTGTATTAATTGAGGTGCGTGCTTAGAAACTAAATCCAGTGCATCACGCAAATGAAATCCTGGTATTGATCTGCCTGAACCCTTGATCAATCCATCATCACCGGGAGCGAAGGTAATGGTTGGTCGATAGAATTTGTCTTTCAGACGTGAGGCGACGATGCCGATCACACCTTGATGCCAATTTTCGTCAAAGACGGTGATGGTGTGACTTGCACTGGGTTCGAATGCGTCCAGATGGAGCAGTGCCACATCTTGCATTTCACGTTCGATGTCCTTGCGATCGGCATTGATGCCATTGAGTTCTTGGGCGATCTTCCATGCCAGCGTTTCGTTGTCTGTTGTAAGACACTCGATTCCTAGCGACATATCGGCTAGTCGCCCTGCCGCATTGAGGCGCGGGCCGATGGCAAATCCTAGATCAAACGGGGCTGCCGATCTCGGGTCACGACCAGCAACGCGGAAAAGTGCTGCAATTCCGGCACACATGCGCCCTTGACGCATTCGTTTGAGCCCTTGAGCAACTAAAATCCGGTTATTGGCGTCAAGTCGGACAACGTCGGCAACAGTTCCTAATGCAACAAGATCAAGTAGCTGATCTAATTTTGGTTGCGTATTCTGATCAAAGATTTGACGTTTTCTGAGTTCCGCACGAAGCGCCAGTAAAACGTAAAAAATAACACCGACACCCGCTAGATGTTTGCTGGAGAAAGGGCAATCAGGCTGGTTTGGGTTAACAATGACAGCAGCATCTGGCAATTGATCGCCGGGAAGGTGGTGATCTGTGACCACCACCTCAATTCCCATTGAGGATGCTGCTGCTACGCCATCAACACTGGCAATGCCATTGTCCACAGTGATAATGATGTCTGGAGATTTTTCTTTTGCTGTCAGCGCAACAATTTCTGGAGTTAAACCGTAACCGTATTCAAAACGATTTGGCACGATAAAATCGACAGTTGCACCCATCATCCTGAGTCCACGTAGCCCTACCGCACAGGCGGTCGCGCCATCACAGTCATAATCCGCGACGATCACCATCTTCTTTTTTGCTGCAATGGCATCTGCCAAGAAGCTAGCAGCTTTTTCGAGCTGTAGTAATCCTGATGGCGGTAGAAGATGAGTTAAATCGGTATGAAGGTCGCTATCTCTGGTTGCACCGCGTGCAGCGAACAGCCTCGCTAAGACTGGATGGATGCCGGTACGTTGTAATTGCATCGCTTCAACCTGGTTATATTGTCGTACAGAGATGCGAGTCATTTTGAATGAAGTGAAAACAGTTTAGTTAATGACGGCTTGATCCAAAACTGACGTAAAGACCAGGGGGTGACTGTAAATTGATACGCCTGTGTCGCATCCGTGCAGATGAGATTAAGCTGTTGTAGTCGGTTTTGTTTAACTGCCGACAGCAACGGGGTAAAGTAATCTTGCTCTAGTTGGTGGATGTTTTCCAGCCAATAAGCCCAATCGTTGTTGATCGAGGGGCTAATTAGCGCATCTAAGACAAGTGTTGTCCCGACCTGATTTTCCTGATGTATTAACTTTGTTGCATCAGTATTTTTAAGATAGTTTTGATTCGTAGGTAACAGTTCTGAACTTCCGCAGGATAGCCAGACCGAATTGACTGGGTTGAGACCTTGATTTTCGCGCGCTTCGTTAATGGGATGACTGAACCATGCCATCTGGATCTCATTTTGTAGTTTTCTCCAGGCCCGTGCTTGCTCCCCTTGCGCCATCCAAATATCGATGTTGTGACCACATGCAGCGTCAACCGTTGCTGTTGTTAAGCCAGACCAAGCGTCTGCTCTTAAAAACCAGGTATTCACATCGCCATAGAGCAACTCCATCTGCACTTCGTCGCACATGGCTTTTGCAATCGTAAACAATTGCTTTGACTCGACTTCAGAGAGTTGCAATCTGCGGGTGTCCATCAATACCAAATGATCACTGGCAAAATGAATATGTACTGGTTGTAATGTGAACCAGTTGCCTTCTTGTGGTTGAAGTTGAAATTCTTTCATTGAATTCCAGGTGCTTTGTGGACTATTTGAGAGGACTGGTCCGTTAATACTATCCATTTTTCCTGCCATAATGTACTCATGCGGAAGTGCCCTTGAAAATTCTTCTAGGCTGAATAATTTGGTTTGTTTTGCTGAACCGATCAGTTTTGCCAGAGAGGGCGCTTTAATCGCTCTTAAAAGGTCTTTTTCGAGACCCTCAGGCGGAATACTAAATGGCAGAATGAGGTCTAAATTTTTCATAGCCGCCATTGTAGGGCAAACCAATTAAATGCGGGACAATCCTCTTGGGTTCAGCGTTGTAAGAGGGGCTGGTACTATTGTGATAGTTGCATTTTTTTCGTGTTCTAAAGATGGTTTTGAGTGAAACGGTGAACTGAAGATCTTTACTTTAACTTTGAATGGTTTTTTATGAGCTTTGATTGGCATGGTGACGTGATATCACGACAAACTTTGGTCGATGCGCAATATAAAAATACGCAGAATGTCCGTCGATTTTTGCGTACAGAATGCGGACTTGATTGTATTCTCGACCGAGATTTTATGGCGTGGATACGTAACGATACGCCTAAATCCATGGGTGATGTCGCGGATGAATGGCGACGCCGACACGGGATTTGAAATGATTTCTGACTCTAACAATTCGCTTTAGCACTCATTCCCTGGCAATTCGAGTTTCTCTTGTCAGTGTCGATGCGACCGGTCAGATTATGAGTAGGACTCATTACTACGATGTCTTCAAGGCTCGCGTGACTATCAGAAACAACTTTAGTATGGCAAACTGCTGGCTGTCTTGATTTTTTGAAATGACATTTGCAGTGAAAAACACATCATTTGAATGGTTGGTAGGTCTACGTTATACCCGTGCTGGCCGTCGTAGCGGCAGGAATAGCTTTATTTCCTTTATCTCCATGATTTCGATGGCGGGTATCGCATTGGGAGTCGCCGCCTTAATTATCGTTCTGTCGGTGATGAACGGTTTTCAGAAGGAAGTGCGCGATCGGATGCTCTCAGTGCTGGCGCATATCGAAGTCTTTGATGCGAGTGGCGCTATTCCAGATTGGAAAGCGACCGCTTTGCAGGCACAAAAAAATACGTCTGTCGTCGCTTCGGCACCGTATGTCGACGGTCAAGCAATGATTATTGGTGATGACGCGATGCGCGGCGTGGTTCTACGAGGTGTTTTACCGGATCAGGAATCGAAAGTCTCTGAAGTTGCGGACAAAATAAAGTCAGGCAAGTGGGCGGATCTGAAACCCGGTGAGTTCAATATTATTCTTGGTTCCGCCTTGGCCAGTGCCTTGCACGTGGGCGTTGGTGACAAAATACGGTTAGCGGCGCCAGATGGACAGATGACACCCGCTGGGATGCTGCCGCGAATTAAAGCCTTTACCGTTGTCGGTATTTTTGAGGCTGGCCATTACGAGTATGATTCTGGCATGGCATTCATGCAGATAGAAGACGCAGAGAAGTTCTTCAGGCTCGGTTCACCATCTGGCCTTCGACTTAAGCTCAAGGATATGTTGAGGGCGCCGCAGGTTGCACTTGAATTATCGCGGACCTTGACGGGTGATTTGTTAATTAGAGACTGGTCACAGCAAAACCGGAATTATTTTACTGCGGTAAAAACAGAGAAGACGATGATGTTCATCATCCTGACGTTGATCGTTGCCGTTGCAGCATTCAATCTGGTTTCTACCCTAGTGATGACGGTCACGGATAAGCAAGCCGATATCGCTATTTTGCGCACTTTGGGTGCTTCTCCGGGGTCGATTATGAAGATTTTTATGATTCAGGGCGGCATCGTCGGATTGATCGGAACAGCGCTTGGAGTTGGTTTTGGCGTGCTGGTATCATTGAATATTGACGTCATCGTTCCATTTATCGAACGGCTGCTGGGTGTTGACTTGCTTCCCCGTGATTTGTATTTTGTCAGCGCCTTGCCATCAGATTTGCGTTGGCCAGATGTTATTCAAATCAGTGTGATGGCAGTGGTCTTGGCATTTATGGCGACGATTTATCCAAGCTGGCGTGCTGCAAGTATTAAACCAGCGGAGGCTTTGCGCTATGAGTAACTTAAATAATCAAAACGAAAAGCTGGTGCTGAGCTGTTCCGGATTAGGGAAAACGTTTAACGAGGGCGTTGAAGCCATTCATGTATTGCAGAACATCGACTTACGTGTGCATTCCGGAGAGCGCATCGCCATCATCGGTGCTTCCGGATCAGGGAAATCTACCTTGCTGCATTTACTCGGTGGGCTAGACACGCCAACAACAGGTGAAGTAAATCTGCGCGGTGAAAATCTCGCTGCCATGAGTGAGGCTATGCGGGGAACCATGCGGAACCGTTCACTGGGTTTTGTGTATCAGTTCCATCATTTGTTACCGGAGTTTTCTGCTTTGGATAATGTCGCGATGCCGCTGCTAATACGCCGGATTCCGCGACAAGAGGCGCAACACCAAGCCAATGCGATCTTATCCCGAGTTGGATTGGGACACCGAGTGAAACATGTGCCGGGTGAGCTATCAGGTGGTGAACGCCAACGTGTTGCATTGGCGCGCGCGCTGGTTACTCAGCCCGCCTGCGTTCTTGCTGACGAACCTACTGGAAACCTCGATGGCGGGACGGCAAATCAGGTGTTTGAACTCATGTTGGAACTCTCGGAAACGCTTGGAACTGCTTTTGTTATCGTCACCCACGATGCTGAACTTGCAAAGCGCTGCGATCAAGTTTATCGGTTGACATCAAGTGGATTGTCATTGCATCCGGTTTCAGCGCCATCTGTTGTTGCAGGGTAGAGCTTTTTATGAAATCTCGTCATCAGAGATCTTTCAGGCAGGTAGCAATCAGCAAAAAACCTTTGTTTTTGATGCTGTGTACTGCATTAATCTCATTCAATGCATGTGCGACTAACGATTTGGTTTTGCAAATGGAAACTTCATTGGGGCAGAGCTATAATCCATTTCGTTTCTACAACGGGCAGACGAATGGTGTTCAGACAATTTCACACCAAACTGATACTGTTGAGGGCGCCGATTTGCGCGCTGGCATTGTCATTCCGGTCGTGTCAGATGACACTAAACTGATTCTGACTGGATCTTTGGGAAAACGTCGTTACCTTGAGGATACGACGCTTGATCATTTGCAAGGTGGTGTGGATGCGGATTTTCAATGGGTAGCAAGTAGATTGTTGAGTGGTCGTGTCAACGTTGGGGAGGGGCGTCATCTTTTTAATTATATTAATGGTGGGCTGACCGAAAAAGATATTGAGCATGACAAAAATGCTGGGATAGAAGTCAATGTCAAGGTGACTGATAGCTGGTCATTGATGCCTAAGCTTTTTTACTCGCAGCTACAGTACGATCTTCCTGTGAACCAACTGTACGATAATAAACAGGACGGTAAACAGTTAGGTTTGCGTTATTTCTCACCGACGGGATCTAGTATCGAAGGCGGTGTGCGTGTTTCAACGACCAATTTCACGGACCGTAATCCTGCTCAGGTCGCTTTTTATGATTTACCCTTTGTCGGAAGTAAAGTGAAGCCAGAATATGATACCCAGTACAAAGAAACTGAGTATTATTTCGATGCCGAGTGGAGATACAGCGTCAAGACGACAACAAGCGCCCATGTAGGCACAGTGCAACGACACTACAGTACTTACAACAACCTTGATACACATTTATCAAATGCGATTCTCCGCACGACGTATCGCTATTCTCCACAATTAAGACTTGATCTTCAGCTGTATGATCAACCATTCCCCATTGTCGATCCGAGCATTCTGTATGTCGCCAGCAAGGGGTTGCGATTCGATGCCTTATGGTTATATTCCGACAAATTGCAATTCAACACTTCTGCTGTCATTCAAAATAGTTCCCAAGTCTACATTCCTGGTGTCCCAACGAATGGTGGCATTGCGCAGACGAGCCGAATGAAGCGCATTGGTTTTGGTGCGAGTTATGAAATCGAACGTGGTTTTAGACTATTTGCCGATAGTTTCTTTGAAAAAGACAGAGGTGATGTTCCGTCTTTAAATGTTGGTCAGTCAGTCATCAAGCTAGGCATTGAATATACATTTGAAAATCTTCCAGGTAGTGCTGCGCGCATGAATTTGCAACGGTATCAGGACTACTTAAGTACATCACCGGCGGTCCGATGATATCGCTCTATAAGAAACTTAGTCGTTTTGCGGCCCGTCATTTCGCTCAGCGATGGCTGCCTTTGCGTAAGGGGCGAGGGGTAGTAAGTTTTACTTTTGACGACGTTCCTGCGAGTGCCTGTCAGGAGGGCGCGCAGCTTCTGGAAAGCTACCATGCGAGAGGCACTTTTTATGTATGTGGTGGTTTAACTGATGGCATTGAGCAAACCCAGCCATGTCATAGCGTTCAGGCGATACAACGGTTGGCAGAAAATGGCCACGAGATTGGTTGTCACACGTTTTCTCATACGAATTGTGCAAACGCCAGTATGGCGTTACTTGATGAGGATTGGCGCAAGAATCAAGACTTTTTTGAGAAAAACGAGCTGATCACCTCGGGTTTTGCATTCCCTTTTGGTGCCTATGATCTACCTAGTAAATTATCCGCGTCCAAATTATTTTCATATAGCCGTATTACAGCTGGTGGAACGCAAGTCGGGCGCGCTGATTTAAACGCGCTTCGTGCGCAGGCTTTATATGCTGATTCAACTGAGGCCGATACGATACTGGCATTAATTCAGCAAACGGCAACGGAGGGCGGCTGGTTGATTTTTTATTCGCATGAAGTCACTGCAACGCCTGGTCTGTGGGGTACAACGCCTGAACAATTAGAATCTGCGTTACGTATCGCCAGACAACTGTCGTGTGAAATTTTGCCTGTCCAAAAAGCAATCGAGTATTTCAAAAACTAGTATGGTGTGTCTGTCTCCATACGCGGATGTAGATGTTTACGGACACTGGGGCCATTGTTTTAAACGCCGTCTTTTCGTTTTATTCGCTTTAGTTTGATCTAAAATTTTCACCACTTTTTGTTTCATTTTGATTAGGGAAACCATGAGTCAACAAAGCCAGTTTCGCCTGCTGACACAACGTCGTTTTGCTCCATTTTTCTGGACACAATTTTTGGGCGCGTTCAATGATAATGTTTTTAAGACGGCGTTATTAACGATTTTAACTTTTGATGCTCTTAACTGGACCAAGTTAGACATTGGTTTATTAAATCAATTAATTCCGGGTCTTTTTATCCTCCCTTTTGTGTTGTTCTCGGCAACATCTGGTCAATTGGCTGATAAGTTTGAAAAAGGAGGTATGGCACGGAAAGTAAAGCTGCTCGAAATCGCCATTATGTGTCTTGCGGCTTACGGGTGGATGACGCACGATATTTGGGTTTTGGTAGCAGGTATTGCGGGAATGGGTATCCATTCAACATTATTTGGGCCAGTAAAGTATGCCTATTTGCCTCAGCATCTGGCGACAGATGAATTGATCGGTGGTAATGGCCTGATTGAAATGGGAACTTTTGTTGGTATTTTATTAGGTGAAATTCTCGGGGCGATGTTGGTTGTTCATCAGCCGTGGGGGATTGAGTTGGTTGCTTTCGGTACCATCGCCATCGCCGTACTGGGTTATCTGACCAGTTTGCGGATTCCTTACTCGCCAGCCCCAGCCCCAGACTTGCAGATTAATAAAAACCCCATTACGGAAACCATCAGAAATATCGCATTCAGCAAGCAAAATCGTCCGGTTTTTCTCTCCCTGCTTGGTAATTCTTGGTTCTGGTTTTATGGCGCTATCGTGCTAGCGCAGTTCCCGCTCTATGCAAAAAATTATCTGCATGGAGACCATAGCGTGTTTGTGTTGCTATTGACGGTTTTTTCATTTGGGATTGGATCTGGTTCTTTATTATGTGAGAAGTTGTCTGGTCATAAAGTAGAAATCGGGCTGGTTCCTTTTGGCGCAATTGGCATGTCTGTTTTCGGGTTCGAGCTTTATTTGGCCAGCGAATCTTACGTTAATGCTAGTGCAGTTGACTTATGGCACTTTATCGAACAGACGGGGAGTGTACGAATCCTATTTGATATTCTGATGCTCGGGATTTTTGGTGGACTGTATGTTGTTCCTTTGTTTGCGGTCATTCAGACACGGTGTGACCCACAGCATTTGTCGCGCACGATTGCTGGGATGAATATTCTGAATGCGTTGTTTATGGTCGTTGCTTCATTATCAGCGTCTTTGATGCTGTTGAAGGGCTTTACGATTCCACAGATATTTATGGTGACCGCCATACTGAACGCATTGGTAGCAGTTTATATCTTCAGTCTTGTTCCTGAATTTTTAATGCGATTCATCGCCTGGTTATTGATCCAGACCGCCTATAAAGTTAAGACAGTGAACGCTTCGGTTATTCCTGAAGAAGGTGCCGGAGTTCTGGTGTGTAATCACGTGAGTTATATGGATGCGATTGTGATTATGGCTTGTAGTCCACGACCGATTCGTTTTGTAATGGATTACCGGATTTTTAAGATTCCATTTTTATCTTGGATATTTAGAACAGCGAGAGCGATTCCTATTGCGCCTGCGAAAGAAGATCCTTGGATTATGGAAAAAGCCTATGTCGATATTGCACAGGCGTTACATGAAGGTGAATTAATTTGTATTTTCCCCGAAGGAAAGCTCACCGCGACTGGCGATATCAATGCATTTAAAGGTGGCATCCGGAAGATTCTGGATCGTTCTCCGGTGCTGGTTTACCCAATGGCTTTGAAGGGTCTTTGGGGTAGTATTTTTTCCCGAGATAAAACTAATCCGTTTGAGAGAGCCTTTCGCCGGTATCCATTCTCTAAATTGGAATTGGTTGTTGGAGATGCGATGGCACCAGATCAGGTGACGCCGGTTATATTGGAAGAAAAAGTCAAAGAATTACGCGGTGATCGGCGATAAAAGAGACTAAGATGCATGCGTAAGTTGATGATCTGTGTTGATGTTTGGAAGACAGAGAAGGATGTTTCTAGTGCCTTATCTACGCTGTTTGCTGGCGGGTACTAGAAAGAACGGGGCGATGCTGAATAGGCTGCCTTGGATAGCATAAAAAAGGGATGATCAATATT
>Ga0209913_1000782_pt1 | contig 22793 bp, 20 predicted proteins | sample PersoiDNA2013203_FD_185805 | JGI IMG/M metagenome (GOLD analysis project Ga0209913, IMG submission 185805) | Permafrost soil microbial communities from the Arctic, to analyse light accelerated degradation of dissolved organic matter (DOM) -... | ecosystem: Environmental > Terrestrial > Soil >... | reverse complement strand
ATGTGGTGACCAGCTATTACCTGCGTTTGCGCGTGGCCGATGAAGCCGGTGTGCTGGCCAAGGTGACCGGCATTTTGGCGTCGCTAAGCATCAGCATTGACGCCGTGCTGCAGCGCGAAGCCGATGAAGTGGGGGGCCAGGGCGGTGCTGTGCAGATCGCGCAGACCGACGTCATCATCCTGACCCACGACTGCGTCGAGGCCAAAATGAACGCTGCTATTGGCCTGATGCAGGCCCTGCCCACCGTGCTGGAACCCATTACCCGCATTCGCAAGGAAGAATTAGCCTGATGAACTACATCTCTACCCGTGGCGACATGAGTCGCAAGCAGTTTTGTGAAATCCTGCTCGAAGGCCTGGCGCCCGACGGCGGCTTGTACCTGCCCGAAAGTTATCCGCATGTGGATGACGCCACGCTGACCCGCTGGCGCTCGGTGTACCACCAAGAGGGCTATGCCGAGCTGGCGTTTGAGATTTTGTCGCTCTATATCGACGACATTCCCGCGCCCGACTTGCGCTCGATTTGCCACAAGACCTACACCGCCGAGGTGTTTGGTACCGGTGAAATTGTGCCGTTGCGCCACCTGGAGAATGGACTCTGGCTCGAAGCCCTGTCCAATGGCCCGACGCTGGCCTTCAAGGATCTGGCGATGCAGTTGCTGGGTAACCTGTTTGAGTATGAACTGGCGCGCCGCGGTGAAGAGCTCAACATTCTGGGCGCCACCAGCGGCGACACCGGCAGCGCTGCCGAGTACGCCATGCGCGGCAAAAAGGGCGTGCGCGTCTTCATGACCAGCCCGTTCGGGCGCATGAGCCCGTTTCAGCAGGCGCAGATGTTCAGCCTGATGGACGAGAACATTCACAACATTGCAGTCGACGGCGTATTTGATGACTGCCAGGATCTGGTCAAGGCCGTGTCCAACGATCTTGAGTTCAAACGCAAATACAAGATCGGCACGGTCAACTCCATCAACTGGGCGCGCCTGCTGGCGCAGGTGGTGTATTACTTTGCGGGCTATTTTCAAGCGACCGACAAGACCCCCACGCTTGCGACTTCGTCTGCTACGCTGCCCCCCGAGGGGGCTGTTTCGCCTTGGGGCGGCCCGGCGGCGAGCCTCAACACCAAAAAGGTCAGCTTCACCGTGCCCAGCGGCAACTTTGGCAATGTCTGCGCCGGTCACGTGGCACGCATGATGGGCCTGCCGATCGCCAAGCTGGTGGTGGCCACCAATGAGAACGACGTGCTGGACGAGTTTTTCAAAACCGGTGTCTACCGCGTGCGCAGCAGTGCCGATACGCATGAGACTTCGAGTCCGTCGATGGATATCTCCAAAGCGTCCAACTTTGAGCGCTTTGTGTTTGACCTGCTGGGCCGTGATGGGGCCCGGGTCAAGGCCTTGTTTGGGGATGCGCTGGCCCGCACTGGCCGCTTTGATTTGAGTCAGCACCCGGCCTTTAACCAGACCACCTTGCGCTATGGCTTTCAGAGCGGCCAGAGCACCCATGCGGATCGCCTCGCCACCATCAAAGACAGCTTTGGGCGCTTTGGCATGCTGATCGACACGCACACCGCAGACGGCGTCAAGGTGGCGCGTGAGCATCTGCAGCCGGGGGTGCCGATGATCGTGATGGAGACGGCATTGCCCATCAAGTTTGCCGCCACGATTGTGGAGGCGCTCGGGCGTGAGCCGGAGCGTCCGGCCAAATTTATGGGCATCGAAGCCTTGCCCAAGCGTGTGACGCGGATGGCGGCTGATGTTGAGGCTGTCAAGGCCTATATTGCCGAGCACTGCGCATGAAGGTGGTTGGTTTTGCCGGGTTTTCCGGCTCAGGCAAGACCACGCTGGTGGAGCGGCTGATTCCGGCCCTGCGGCGCAAGGGGCTGCGGGTGTCGGTGGTCAAGCATGCCCACCACCATTTTGACATTGACCATGCGGGAAAAGACACCTACCGCCACCGCGAGGCCGGTGCCTTTGAGGTGGTGGTGGCGTCAAGCAAACGGCTGGCGCTGATGCGCGAGTTTGAGCAAGCGGCACAACTCTCGGTGCATCAATTGATTGCCGAACTCTACGAGGGCGTGGACTGGGTGCTGGTAGAAGGTTTCAAAGACTCGGATTTGCTCAAGGTGGAGGTCTGGCGGGCGCAGGCCAAGCAACCGGCGCGCTACATGGACGACGACTTCATCGTCGCCATTGCCACCGATTCACCTGATCAATTGCCGCACGCGACCTTGCGCCCGGTGTTGGACCTCAATGATGCCGAGGCGCTGGCGGATTGGCTGGTGGCGAATCAGGACCGCTTCAACTATTGCCTGGAAGATATTGCATGACGCGGCCCGGCTCGCCAGATTCGCCTCGTCCCGCCCTGATGCCGCTTGACGATGCTTTGAGCCAGTTGCTGGCTTTTGCCGTGCCGCTGGCCGATATCGAATTTGTGTCCACCTTTGAGGCCGATGGCCGGGTGCTGGCGCAAGATTTGGTGTCTGCCTTGCAGGTGCCCCCGCACGACAACAGTTCGATGGATGGCTATGCCGTGCGCTGCGCCGATGTGGCGCAGGCATTGCAATCCACTCAGCCAGAGGCGGGCACTTTGCCCGTGTCGCAACGCATTGCCGCTGGCTCATCGGGCGTGCCGCTGGCCCCGATGACCGTGGCACGTATCTTTACCGGCGCGCCGATCCCCTTTGGTGCCGATGCCGTGGTGATGCAGGAAGACTGCGAAGTATTGCCTGGTGCGGGCGGGCTCGGCAGCAGCGCGGTGCGTATCAAGTCCGTGCCGGCACCGGGTCAATGGATTCGCCGTGCCGGTGAGGACGTCACACGGGGCGCGGTTGTGCTATCAAAAGGAGAGTTGCTAACGCCCGCTGCACTTGGGCTGGCGGCCAGTATTGGCATGAATGTGTTGCCGGTGCTGCGGCGCCCGCGGGTGGCCTTGTTCTCGACCGGCGACGAGTTGGTCATGCCCGGCGACGTGGCGCCTGAGCAGATGAAGCCCGGTGCCATCTACAACTCCAACCGCTTCTTCTTGCGCGCGCTGCTGCTGCGCCTGGGCTGTGAGGTGACGGACCTGGGCATCGTGCCGGACCGGCTGGACGCCACGATAGCCGCCCTGCAGGCGGCCGCGCAGCACCATGACCTGATCCTGACCAGCGGTGGTGTCTCGGTCGGCGAAGAAGACCACATCAAGCCCGCCGTGCAGTCGCTGGGGCGGCTTGATTTGTGGCAGATCGCCATCAAACCCGGCAAGCCGTTTGCCTATGGTCGGGTGGCCAATGCCCACTTTATCGGGCTGCCCGGCAACCCGGTGTCAAGCTTTGTCACCTTCTTGCTGCTGGTGCGACCGTTTTTGCTTAAATTGCAAGGTGTCACCCAGGTTGCTACTAAATCAATAGCTGTACAAGCCCATTTCACGTGGGCTAGAGCCGATAAACGTCGAGAGTTCTTGCGCGTGCGGCGCAATGCAGCGGGTGGGCTGGATCTGTTTTCCAACCAAAGCTCAGGGGTGCTGACCTCGGCCGTCTGGGGTGATGGGCTGGTGGACAACCCGCCCGGCCAGACCATCCGGCACGGCGACGTGGTCCGGTTTATTCCTTTTTCGGAGTTGTTGGGATGAAAGTCACTGTCAAGTATTTCGCCTCTATTCGGGAGGCGATGGGTTTGGCCAGTGAGTCCGTGACGACCGATGCAGCCACTTTGGCTGCGCTGCGGGATGAGTTGATTGGCCGGGGCGGCGCGTATGCTGATAGCCTGGCGCGGGGACGCGCGGTGCGGCTGGCGATTAATCAGGTGATGTGTGATGAAACTGCTGCTTTGGTGGAGGGGGCTGAGGTGGCGTTTTTTCCGCCGGTGACGGGGGGGTGAGTTCTGGATGCTTTGTTTTTTTAAGTTATTTTTCCCCCACTCACTCCCCCCCGCCCCTCTCTCGCCCCGCCGGGCGAAAGAGGGGAGCTTCATTTGGCCGCGTGTTTTAAGGTGGGAAATTAGTTCTTGACTGAGCGCTGGCCTCGAAGCGACGGCAACCTATGAACGGACTACTCAAATCAATAGAGTCCTCAACGCCAAATAAAAGAACCGCTCAATTCACCTCTGACCTCAACGCCAAATGGCGCGTGTACTTCCTACCTTCAAACACGCGGCCAAATGTGGCTGTTAGCTCCCCTTTCCGCCCCGGCGGGGGTGGAGAGGGGTTGGGGGAGAGGGGGGGGATACACCAATAAAAAGATCTGAGGCATCGCCAGTAAGGAAGTAACCCATGAAGAATCAAGCAACTTCACCACGAGTCAGCATTCAAACCGCAGATTTCGATCTGAGCACGGAGGTCGCGCTGCTCCGTGCGCAAGACGCCCGGGTCGGTGCCGTCTGCAGCTTCATCGGCACCGTGCGCGACCGCACGGCGGGTACTCCCGGCAGCATTCGCAGCATGGAGCTCGAGCATTACCCCGGCATGACCGAGAAGTCGATCGAGGCCATGATTGATGCGGCGCTCAAGCGCTTTGACATCTATGGCGCGCGTGTCATTCACCGCGTTGGACTGCTGCAGCCGCTGGATCAAATCGTGCTGGTGGCGGTCACCTCGGCGCACCGGGGCGAGAGTTTCAAGGCCTGCGAGTTTTTGATGGACTACCTCAAAACCCAGGCGCCATTCTGGAAAAAAGAGCAAACCCCCGAGGGCGCGCGTTGGGTTGATGCGCGAGTCAGCGACGATGCAGCCCTGGCACGCTGGGGCATTGCTGCATCCAATTAGTTGAGATAGCGCGGCGGCTCGGCACTGGCAAAGGCATCCAGCGGCGAAGAAGCTGGAGCGTCAGGGTTTGGGCTCAGCAACAGGCCCCAGTCGGCTTCTTTTAACGCCAGTTCGAGCAGATGCATGAAGCCATGCAGCAAGGGCGGACCCAGGGTGACTTCAAAACAGCGCGATCCCTGGCTGCCCTCCAGTTTTTCTTCAAACCCCACGCGCAAGTTGCCTCCGTCAAGAGGCGTGATGTGGATCGTGGTAGCCAGCAGCGGCTCCTGGCCGATCGGCAACGCCGAGGCCTGCGCTTTGAACGGGGTTTGAAAGTCGGCTTGCTGCAGTGCTTCTTGGCGTCTGAACTTGGCCAGGGCACGGTCGGTGCCGCCGTCTTGACTTGCCAGTGGACTCAGCGGGCTGGTCGGCGCGCCTGACGCCTGCAGCATGTGTACAAACAGGTTTTTCACCATCCGGCGTGTCAGCCAAAGCCGCAGTTCCTGATCAGCACGCGTGTTGAGCCGCACCAACAGGCGGTCTTGCGCCACCACGTAGCTGACTTGCAGTTGATGAATCACCATGTTTTGATTTTAGTCAGCTCTGGCGCGCGCTGTTGCACTTGAAATGGGGTCTACGAGCCCAAGCTGAGCGTTAGTCAAAAATTGAAGAGGAAAGCTATGCGAATTGAAAAACTCACCACCAAGTTTCAGGAAGCCCTGGGCGAGGCGCAAACGCTGGCACTGAGTAATGACCACGCCTATATTGAACCGGTCCACGTGCTGGTCGCCATGCTCAAGCAAGAGGACGGCCCGAAAGCCTTGCTGCAGCGCGCCGGCGTCAACGTGCCGGGGCTTCTGGCCGCCGCCGAGGCTGCCATGAAGAGGCTGCCCGAGGTGACGGGGCAAGAGCAGGTGCAGGTCGGGCGCGACATGGTCTCGCTGTTGCAGGCGGCCGAAAAAGAATCCATCAAGCGCGGTGACAAGTTTGTCGCCAGTGAGCTGTTTTTGCTGGTGCTGACTGACAGCAAGCAGGACATCAGCAAGATTGCCAGAGAAAACGGTCTGACCCGCAAGTCGCTGGAAGCGGCGATTGACGCCGTGCGCGGTGGTCAAAACGTGGACAGCGCGGATGCCGAAGATCAGCGTGAATCGCTCAAAAAATACTGTGTCGACCTGACCGAGCGCGCTCGCCTGGGCAAGTTGGACCCGGTGATTGGCCGCGACGATGAAATTCGCCGCGCCATCCAGGTGCTGCAACGGCGCACCAAAAACAATCCCGTCTTGATTGGCGAGCCCGGTGTTGGAAAAACCGCCATTGTGGAAGGCCTGGCGCAGCGCATCGTGGCCGGTGAGGTGCCCGATTCGCTCAAGGGCAAGCGAGTTTTGTCGCTCGACATGGCCTCCTTGCTGGCCGGTGCCAAGTTCCGTGGCGAGTTTGAAGAGCGGCTGAAAAATGTGCTCAAAGACCTGGCCAAAGACGAGGGCCAGACCATTGTGTTCATTGACGAGTTGCACACCATGGTGGGCGCTGGCAAGGCCGAGGGCGCGATGGATGCGGGCAATATGCTCAAGCCCGCGCTGGCGCGGGGTGAGTTGCACTGCGTGGGCGCGACCACACTGGACGAATACCGTAAATACATCGAAAAAGACGCCGCGCTGGAACGCCGTTTCCAGAAAATTCTGGTCGGAGAGCCCTCCGTGGAAGACACCATTGCCATCCTGCGCGGTCTGCAGGCCAAGTATGAAACCCACCATGGCGTGCAGATCACCGACCCGGCGATCGTCGCGGCCGCGGAGTTGAGCCACCGCTACATCACCGACCGTTTCCTGCCTGACAAGGCGATTGACCTGATCGACGAGGCCGCCTCCAAGATCAAGATCGAACTCGACTCCAAGCCCGAGGTGATGGACAAGCTCGACCGGCGTTTGATCCAGTTGCAGATCGAGCGCGAAGCCGTGCGCCGCGAGAAGGACGAAGCCTCGCAAAAACGCTTTGGCCTGATCGAGGAGGAGATCGCCCGGTTGCAAAAGGAGATTGCCGATCTGGACGAAATCTGGAAGGCCGAAAAAGCCCAGGCACAGGGTTCCAAAGCGATCATGGAAGAGATTGAAAAGGTGCGTTTCCAGATCGAGGAGCTCACCCGCAAGGGCGATTTCAACCGCGCTGGCGAGTTGCAGTATGGCAAGCTGCCGGGGCTGGAAAAGCAGCTCAAGGACGCACAAGACCAGGAAGCGGGAAGAGCCAAGACAGCCAAAGACGGCGGGCGCGCGCAGTTGCTGCGCACCATGGTCGGTGCCGAAGAAATTGCCGAAGTCGTGAGCCGCGCCACCGGCATTCCGGTGGCCAAAATGATGCAGGGTGAGCGCGACAAGCTGCTGCTGATGGAAGCCAAACTGCACCAGCGCGTGGTTGGGCAGGACGAAGCCATCACAGCGGTCGCCAACGCCATTCGCCGCTCGCGCGCTGGCCTGTCGGACCCGAACCGCCCGACCGGCTCGTTCCTGTTCCTCGGCCCCACGGGCGTCGGCAAAACCGAGCTGTGCAAGGCGCTGGCGGGTTTCCTGTTTGACAGCGAAGACCACTTGGTGCGCATCGACATGAGTGAATTCATGGAGAAACATTCGGTGGCACGGCTGATTGGCGCGCCACCCGGCTATGTCGGCTACGAGGAGGGCGGTTACCTGACCGAAGCGGTGCGCCGCAAACCTTACAGCGTGCTGCTGCTCGACGAGGTCGAAAAAGCGCACCCGGATGTGTTCAATGTGCTGCTGCAAGTGCTCGACGATGGCCGCCTGACCGACGGCCAGGGCCGCACGGTGGACTTCAAGAACACCGTGATCGTGATGACCAGCAACATTGGCTCGCAGATGATCCAGAGCATGGTCGGGCAAGACTACGAGGACATCAAGGACGCGGTGACGGCGGAACTGAAAAACTACTTCCGGCCCGAATTCTTGAACCGCATTGATGAAACCGTGGTGTTCCACTCGCTCGACGCCTCGCACATTGCCAGCATTGCCGCCATCCAGATTCAGGTGCTGCAACAGCGCCTGGCCAAGATGGAGTTGACGCTGGAGGTGTCACCCGCTGCGTTGGCCGAGCTGGCCAAGGTCGGTTTCGACCCGGTGTTTGGCGCGCGACCCTTGCGGCGTGCGATCCAACAGCGGATCGAAAACCCGCTGTCCAAGCTGCTGCTGGAAGGCAAATTCGCACCGAAGGACGTGATTCCGGTCGACGTGGATCCGATCCGCGCGCCCGGGCAGTTCAGCTTTGAGAGGGTGGTGCACTGAGGGCGCTGGCTGAAGTCCAAATGCGAAAAAACCCGCCTTGGCGGGTTTTTTTATAAGAGCAAATTCTGGCCTTATTTTTTGGCGGCGCTGGCAGCCGGTTTGGCGCCATCAACTTTAGGCGTGACAGCTGTCTTTACGTCTTTCGCGGTGTCTTTTACTGCGTCCTTGGCGCTGATAGCAGCACCTTTGACGGCGTCTTTGGTGGTCACGGCCGCATCTTTGGCCTTTTCCATCAGTGGCTTGTCGGCTTTCTTGGCGGATGCTGCACTTGGGCCCTGGTACTTGGCGCCAGAGACCGTCAGGCCTTCAGCGGAAAACTTGGCAGCATTTTTGTCGCCGACGCCTTTCACGCGGGTCACAAAATCGTCCCAACTCTTGAATTCACCTTTTTTGCGCTCGGAAATAATCAGCTTGGTGGTCACGGGACCGATGCCTTTGATGCCGTCGAGCTCGGCTTCAGTGGCTTTGTTGACGTCAACCGCGGCAAACGCTGCGACCAGGAACATGGCGGCAAAAAAAGCCAGTATTTTTTTGAACATGAGAATCCCTCAAAGATTGGATTGAAATAGGCCAGTGACTCCTGTTGCGCACAAAGAGCCACTGGATCATAACGGTCTCATTTCGGGCCGGGTTGACCTGTTCGCGGCGCCGTCGATCAGTAGTTGTCCAGCACCGCGCCCTTGCTGGCGGTGGAGGCGTTAAACGCAATCTTGTCTGGTGGACACCGGGAGTTGGAAGCTGGGACATAATTGACCAGCCTTTTAGTTTTGTCTCCGTTTTACAGAAATCACCATGCCCGTCTATCGCTCAAAAACCTCTACTGCTGGCCGCAACATGGCAGGTGCACGCTCGCTTTGGCGCGCCACTGGCATGCAAGACGGCGACTTCAGCAAACCCATCATCGCCATCGCCAACTCGTTTACTCAGTTTGTGCCCGGCCATGTCCACCTGAAAGACCTGGGGCAACTCGTGGCGCGAGAGATTGAGCTTGCGGGCGGTGTGGCTAAAGAGTTCAACACCATTGCGGTCGATGACGGCATTGCCATGGGCCACGACGGCATGCTGTATTCGCTGCCGAGCCGTGACATCATTGCCGACTCGGTGGAATACATGGTCAACGCGCATTGCGCTGATGCGCTGGTGTGCATTTCCAACTGCGACAAGATCACCCCGGGGATGTTGATGGCGGCCATGCGGCTGAACATTCCGGTGGTGTTTGTTTCGGGCGGCCCGATGGAGGCCGGCAAAACCAGGCTGGGTGTCATCAAGCTCGATCTGGTCGACGCCATGGTGATGGCCGCTGACCCCTCTGTGTCAGACGAGGAAGTCGCCGAGGTGGAGCGCTCGGCTTGCCCGACGTGCGGCTCGTGCTCGGGCATGTTCACCGCCAACTCGATGAACTGCCTGACCGAGGCACTGGGCTTGTCGCTGCCCGGCAATGGCACAGTGGTGGCCACCCACGCTGACCGCGAGCAGCTCTTCAAACGGGCCGGCCATTTGATTGTGGAACTGGCCAAACGCTATTACGAAAAGGATGACGCATCCGTGTTGCCACGCGCCATTGGCCTGAAAGCCTTTGAGAATGCCATCACGCTCGATGTCGCCATGGGCGGCTCCACCAACACCATTTTGCACCTGCTGGCGGTGGCGCAAGAGGCCGGCATTGACTTCACCATGAAAGACATTGACCGCCTGTCGCGCAGTGTGCCGCAGCTGTGCAAAGTGGCACCCAATACGCCCAAATACCATGTAGAAGACGTGCACCGCGCTGGCGGCGTGATGGCAATCCTGGGCGAGCTGGAACGCGCTGGCAAGCTGCATACCGACGTGCCCACCGTGCATGCGCCCACCATGATGGAGGCGCTGGCGCAGTGGGACATCATGCGCAGTCCTTCGCTTGAGGTGCAAAAGTTTTACCTGGCGGGCCCGGCGGGCAAGCCAAGTCAGGTCGCTTTCAGCCAAGCCACCCGCTGGCCGAGTTTGGATACGGATCGTGCCCAGGGCTGCATCCGCTCAGTGCAACACGCGTACTCGCAAGAAGGCGGGTTGGCGGTGCTGTACGGCAACATTGCCCTGAATGGCTGCGTGGTCAAGAGCGCCGGTGTGGATGACTCGTTGTTGGTGTTTGAAGGCCCGGCGCATGTGACGGAGTCGCAGGACGAAGCGGTTGAGCACATTCTGGGTGACCAGGTCAAGGCCGGTGACGTGGTGATCGTGCGTTACGAAGGACCCAAAGGCGGCCCGGGCATGCAAGAGATGCTCTACCCCACAAGCTATATCAAGTCCAAAGGTCTGGGCAAAGCCTGCGCGCTGCTGACCGACGGGCGTTTTTCCGGTGGCACCTCAGGGCTGTCGATTGGCCATGCCTCGCCCGAGGCAGCAGCTGGCGGGGCCATTGGCCTGGTGCGCCAGGGGGACCGCATTCGCATCGACATTCCCAACCGCACGATCAACGTGCTGGTCTCTGATGACGAGCTCGCCAAACGCCGCGCCGCGCAGGATGCCCTGGGCTGGAAGCCGGCCAAACCGCGCCCGCGTAAAGTGTCGGCGGCCCTGAAGGCTTATGCCATGCTGGTGATGTCAGCCGACAAAGGCGCGGTGCGCGATCTGTCGCTGCTGCAAGACTGATTTCGCCCGTCTCCCGCGTCCCCAGGCAGCCCGCCGCCGCCGGCCCATCGGCTGCATCGCCTGCTTCACCCTGACTATCCATGCTGATCCATCCTCAAATAAATCCCATTGCCGTACAACTCGGGCCGCTGGCAGTCCATTGGTACGGACTGACCTATCTCGCCGCTTTTGGCTTGTTCATGTTTCTGGGTATCCGTCGCCTTCGGCATGAGCCGTTTGCCTCGATCACAGGGGCTGGTGCCTGGTCGCGCAAAGACGTGGAAGACATTCTGTTCATGGGCGTGATGGGCGTCGTGCTGGGCGGGCGCATCGGCTACTGCCTGTTTTACAAGCCGCTCTACTACCTGGCGCACCCGCTGGAGGTTTTTGCCGTCTGGCAAGGCGGCATGAGCTTTCACGGCGGCATGCTGGGCGTCATTGCCGCGATGATCTGGTTTGCCCATTCACGCGCCAAACCCTGGCTGCAGGTGGCTGATTTTGTGGCGCCGTGTGTGCCCACGGGCCTGGCGGCCGGACGCGTCGGCAACTTTATCAACGGCGAACTGTGGGGTCGCCTGAGCAGCCCGGATTTGCCCTGGGGCATGGTTTTCAGGGGCGCGGGCGACTTGCCACGGCACCCGTCGCAGGTGTATCAGTTCTTGGGCGAAGGGCTGCTGTTGTTCGTGCTGCTGTGGCTGTACGCTCGCAAGGAGCGCAAACAGGGTCAAGTGGCGGCGGCCTTTTTGGTGGGCTACGGCGTGTTTCGCTTTATCGCCGAGTTTTTCCGCGAACCGGATGCGTTTCTTGGCATTCTGTCGCTCGGCATGAGCATGGGGCAATGGCTGTGCCTGCCCATGATCGTCGGCGGTGTGGGATTGTGGTGGTGGGCCCGGCGCTCGGCAGTAATTCATACAAAATAGGGCTCTAGCCCCCGTGGAATAAGCGCTGACAGCTATTTATATAATAGCAAACGTGTTGGCTGAAAAAGCTTGGTTTCATTCTGAAAGCAGATCGTTATGAGTTCTAAAGTGGCGCAGCGTGGCCATGTTCACTGCGAGCACCGGGACGCAGTGGCGCTGGTCACTATTGCCAACAAGCCCAAATTCAATGCCATGTCGCGTGCCATGTGGCGCGACTTGCGTGCTGTTTTTGAGCGCATTCAGCGCAGCCCTGACCTGCGTTGTGTGCTGGTGGCGGGGGAGGGCGCGCATTTCTGCGCGGGTGGTGATATCTCTGAGTACGCTGATTTCCGGTTTCAGGAAGCCAGTTTGCGCGACTTTCACGAGAGCGACGTCTGGGGTGGCTTGCAGTCCATGCTGGACTGCGACGTGCCGATCGTGGCGCAAATTGCGGGTAACTGCATGGGTGCGGGGGTTGAGATTGCCAGTTGTTGCGATATCCGGCTGGCCGCTGCCAGCGCCCAATTTGGCGCGCCGATTGCTCGGCTGGGCTTTCCGATGGCGCCGCGTGAAGCCGCCCTGGTAGCGCGTGAAGTGGGGCTGACCGTGGCGCGCCAGATGTTGCTGGCCGCAGAGATTCTCGAAGCGGCAGGCATGAAGGCCGCAGGTTTTCTCAGCCAGGTGCTGTCAGAGGATGCCTTGGCGGCACAGGCGCAAGCGACCGCACTGCGCATGGCTGCCTTGGCACCGCAGGCGGCGCGCCTGAATAAACAGACATTAAGAGCATTAAATCAGCCTCTAGCCCCCGTCAATAGGCTGCAGGAAGCTACTAATTCAATAGCAACTGGTGGCGTCAACGCCTACGCTTACGCCGCCAGCGCCGAACACCGTGAAGGCATCACCGCCTTTCTGGAAAAGCGAAAGCCGGTGTTTTGAAGGTGTCAAACCCAAAAATTCGTCCGGATATGTGGACCCCAAACGTCATGAATCAAAGTAATGCCAATCTTTTTGCTGCCTTGCGCGCAGCATTTCCCCCAAACCTCGACGCGCTAGCGATTGAGACCGACACCGGCCTGCTGTACTCCTGGCGCGACCTGGAGCGCGCGACGGCCATGCTGGCCAACCTGCTCGGCTCGCTCGACTTGCCCGCAGGTGCCCGCATCGCGGTGCAGGTGGAAAAATCGGTCGAGGCGCTGCTGCTGTATCTGGCGACCTTGCGCGCCGGGTTTGTTTTTTTGCCGCTCAACACCGCCTACCAAAGCGCCGAGATGGCGTATTTCATTGGCAATGCGGAACCCGCCGTGGTGGTGTGTTCGGCTCAAAATTTTGGCTGGATCAGCAAACTGGCGTTCAAGGCGGGCACGCAGCATGTCTTCACGCTCAACGAGAATCGCACCGGCTCGCTGCTGGCGCGCGCCGCCGCCCAGCCCGATCAGCACACAGTGGCACTCAAGCAAGCCGATGAGCTGGCGGCCATCATTTACACCAGCGGCACCACCGGCCGCTCCAAAGGTGCCATGTTGACGCACGGCAATTTGCTCAGCAACGCCCAGGTTCTGAAAAGTTACTGGGGCTGGCGCAGCGCCGACGAGGGCCGCGATGTGTTGCTGCATGCCTTACCGATCTTTCATGTGCATGGCCTGTTTGTGGCGATTCACGGCGCGCTGCTGAGCGGCAGCCAGATGATCTGGCTCAATAAGTTTGATCCCAAAACGGTGATCAAGAAGCTGCCTGAAGCCACTGTGTTCATGGGCGTGCCCACGCTTTATGTGCGTCTGCTGGCCGAACCGGGACTGACCCAGGAAGTGGCGCGTCACATGCGGCTCTTCATTTCCGGCTCCGCCCCCTTGTTGATTGAGACTTTCAAGGCCTGGCAGGACCGCACCGGCCACACCATTCTGGAGCGCTACGGCATGAGCGAGACCGCCATGATCACGTCCAACCCGTACCGCGAATCGGAAGGCGCGCGCCGCGGTGGCACCGTCGGGTTCCCGTTGCCGGGTGTCAGCCTGCGGGTGCAGGACGACGCTGGCGAGAATGTGGCGGTAGGGGAAATCGGCAACATCGAGGTCAAGGGACCCAACGTGTTCAAGGGTTACTGGCACATGCCGGAAAAGACCGCCGAAGAATTCACCTTTGATGGTTACTTCAAAACCGGCGATGTCGGCAAAATCGACGCGCAGGGCTATGTGACGATTGTGGGGCGCAGCAAAGACCTGGTCATCAGCGGCGGCTACAACGTGTATCCGGCGGAGGTGGAGGGCTATATCAACGAGTTGCCGGGCGTGGCCGAGAGCGCCGTGGTTGGTGTTCCCCACGCTGATTTTGGCGAGGTTGGCGTGGCCGTGGTGGTGGCCAAACCGGGTGTGGCGGTAGAGTCCGCCAGGATTCTTGCCAGCCTGAAAGCGACCCTGGCAAATTTCAAGGTGCCCAAGCAGTGCTTTGTGGTCGATGCCCTGCCGCGCAACAGCATGGGCAAGGTGCAAAAAAACGTGTTGCGCGAACAGTATTCAGCGTAGCACCAGTACCGGCACATGGGAGTGTGTCAACACCAGTTGGGTCTCGCTGCCCAGCAGCAGGCGCTTGATGCCACGGCGGCCGTGTGACGCCATGATGATCAAATCGCATTTGTGTTTTTTGGCCGCGGCAATGATGGCGTCCGATACCAGGTCCGACTTGACCGTGATGGCCTTGGTCTTGACACCTTTGGCCAGCGCGGCTTGCTGTACCGCGTCGACAACGGCCTGACCGTCTTCAGCCCACTGTTTTTCAACCCGGCTAACCTCGGCTGCCTGCAAAGCCAGACCGCCCTCAAAGTAGCTTTGCGGGTAGCGCGGGATGACTTTCACGGCCACCAATTCGGCCTCGCACAGCGCCGCCAATTCAATCGCGCTACTGACCGCTTTTTTCGACAAGGTGGAACCATCGGTGGCGACAAGAATTTTTTTGTACATGGTTTGTTCCTGGGGCTAAAGACCTGCAGCTTACACCGCTCGTTCGCTGTTGTTTTGATGGTCGTCAAGTAAACTGCGCACCTTGTCGGCAACTCTTGGAACTCATGTCAATTGCCATTCCGGCCGTCGCCGTCGCGGCGCCACCTGTCCCGATCAATCCAGATGAAAGCAGTCCAGCCCATGCGCCAGGTTCTGATGCGGCTGTAGAGAGGTTGCGGCTGCTGGATGACCCGCAGGAGTGGTCGGCCTTCAGTCGTCCTGATGTCAAGCGGGCAAATTATTGGGAGTCCAACATCCTGATTGAAGGCATGCACTGCGCGGCCTGTGCCTTGACGCTTGAAGATGCGTTGCTGGGCGTGCCGGGCGTGGTGACGGCCGAGGTCAGTGCTGGCAGCCATCGTGCGCGCGTTGTCTGGTCGGCAGATGCGGTGCGCCCGTCGGACTGGATGGGTGCCGTGCAAGCGGCCGGTTACCGTGCTGTGCCAGCCAATGATGCGTTTGCCCGCGAGCGCCGAAAAAACGAAGCACGCAGGGCGCTTTGGCGCCTGCTGGTGGCTGGACTGTGCATGATGCAGGTGATGATGTACGCCTACCCGGCCTACGTCGCAGAGCCTGGTGATTTGACGGCCGAGATGGAGCAGCTGCTGCGCTGGGCGTCCTGGGTGCTGACGCTGCCGGTGGTCCTGTTCTCCTGCGGGCCGTTCTTTGGCAGTGCCATGCGCGACGTGTTGCATCGCCGCATCAGCATGGATTTGCCGGTGGCCTTGGGCATGCTGATTACTTTTGCCGTCAGCACTGCTGGCACGTTTGAGCCGCTGGGCATCTTTGGTCGCGAGGTCTATTTCGACTCGCTCACCATGTTTGTTTTCTTTCTGTTGTCTGGCCGCTGGCTGGAGTTGCGCCTGCGGGACCGAACGGCCGGCGCGCTGGAAGTGTTGATGAACCGCTTGCCCGACAGCGTGGCGCGCCGGGTTGGAGACGGAACTTATGAACGTGTGCCGGTGCGCCGCCTGGTGGCGGGCGACGTCATGCGAATCCTGCCAGGTGAGACTTTTCCGGCTGATGGTGTGGTGCTGCAAGGCGAGACAATGGTCGATGAGGCCTTGCTCACGGGCGAGTCGCGTCCGGTCGCGCGTGGCGTTGGCGCGACGGTGATTGCCGGCAGTCATAACCTTTCAACGGTGGTTCAGGTTCGAGTCGAGCGACTCGGCGATCAAACGCGTTTTGCCCAGATTGTGGCGCTGATGGAAAGCGCATCCACGACCAAGCCACCGATCGCGCGCCTGGCGGATCGCATTGCCAAGCCTTTTTTGTTGGCGGTCCTGTTGGCTGCGGGTCTGGCTGGTGCTTTCTGGTGGGGGCGGGGACCGGGCCATGCGCTGATGGTGGCGGTGGCGGTGCTGGTAGTGACCTGCCCTTGTGCCTTGTCATTGGCAACGCCGGCTGCCATGTTGGCGGCAGCGGGCACTTTGGCGCGACGGGGCGTGCTGGTACGTCGACTGGAGGCCTTTGAGGCGTTGGCGGCGATTGACACGGTGGTGTTTGATAAAACGGGCACCTTGACGCACGATGCCATGGTGTTGGGGGACGTTCAGACGCGAGCGGGCGTCGCCCCAGACCAGGCGCTGGCGATGGCGGCCGCTTTGGCGCACTATTCACTGCACCCAGTATCGCGGGCCTTGGTGCTGGCGGCGGTCGGGACCGCAAGCTCTGCGCCGTGGCAGGCCGAAGGCGTGCGCGAGTTGGCAGGCGCCGGGGTGTCGGGCCGGGTCCGGTCTGACAGCGCAGGTGGTGCACCGATTGAGCTGCGGCTGGGTTCTGCTGACTTCTGTGGTGTTGAGGTTGCCCGGCCAGACACCTTGCAGGCCTGCTTGAGCGATGCGCAAGGCTGGCTGGCGACTTTTGAATTCCATGAACATCTGCGGTCCGATGCAGTGGCGACGGTGGAGGCACTTCAGGGTGCGGGCATCGCAGTGCACCTGTTGTCGGGCGATAGTCTGTCGGCGGCGGCCAGGGTGGCCGCTCAGGTTGGCATCACAGCGTTCAAGGGCGCCTGTTCACCGCAGGACAAGCTCGATTTCTTGCGTATTGCCCAACAACAGGGGCACAAGGTGGCCGTCGTGGGGGATGGTCTCAATGATGGCCCGGTACTGGCCGGCGCCCATGTGTCGTTCGCTTTCGGGCAGGCAGTACCCCTGGCGCAGGCGCAGGCGGATTTTGTGGTGCTGGGCGATCAAATCGGTGCGGTGGTGCAGGCGCTGAGTCTGGCTCGTCGTACCCTGCGTGTGGTGCGGCAAAATCTCTGGTGGGCGGCCGGTTACAACGCGGTGTGTGTGCCGCTGGCTATGGTGGGGTGGATGCCAGCCTGGCTGGCGGGTCTGGGTATGGGCATGAGTTCCTTGCTGGTGGTACTCAATGCCTTGCGGTTATCCTATAGTGCGAAGCCAGCAAAAACACCCTTGCCCTATCATGACTTGGCGGATGAACAATGACGACATACGACGTGAGCGCGGGTTCTGCGGTCTTACTTCATAAAACTTCAAACCGTCACCCTGATCAGCTCCAGGCGAATGGTTGACCCGACATTGGCAAAGGACATTTTTGAATTTTTCACCATCCGTAGCGACTGGAGACAGGGCTGGCAATGCCATGGCTCAAGCGACAACCATTCTCGTGGTGGAGGATGCGTTGGGCGACTTTTGTTTGATCAAATCCTGTCTGCAACAAGCCGGATTCTGCCGAGACGACCATGAGCCTCCCCTGAAATGGGCAAAGTCTCTGGCGCAAGGCATTGCGCAAGCGCGCCACCTCAGGCCCGATGTCATTCTGCTCAAGACTTCCTTGCCTGATTCATCCGGGATGTCCACCGTGGTGGCGATGAACGCTGCCTTACCCAATGTGCCCATCATTGTGCTCAACGGCGTTGATGACGACAACTTTGCCATTGCCGCCCTCGAGGCCGGTGCGCAGGACTATTTGATCAGAGGCCAGTTTGATCACAAAGCCTTGGGGCGCACCATGCGCAACGCGCTGGTGCGTGCGAAGCTTGAGTCGCGTTTGCGGCTGTTTGAAGTTGCCCTGGATTCGGCTGCGAATGGCATTGTGATCACCGACATCCAGGGGAAAATTGAGTGGGCCAACCTGGCCTTCACTCAGATGACCGGCTATTGCATTGAGGAGGCGCTCGGCTTCAATCCGAGCCAATTGGTGAATTCCGGCAAGCATGATTGCGCGTTTTACCGGCACATGTGGGCGACCATCCTGTCGGGGCAGGTCTGGCGCGGCGAACTCATCAACCGGCGCAAGGACGGCACCCTGTATGACGAGGCCATGGCGATTGCTCCAGTGACTGCGGGCGACGGTTCGATTCGTAACTTTGTTGCCATCAAGCAAGACATCACCGAACGCAAGGCCGCCGAGTTGCTGATTCAAAAAAGCGACCAGCAACTGGAGTTGGCGCTGGCCGGCTCCGGCCTGGGTCTGTGGGACTGGCATGTCGGCAGCGGCGAGTTTGCGACCAGTGCGCGCTGGTGTGCCATGCTGGGCTACGGCCAGGATGAGATCGAACCCAACATCCGCAGCCTGGAGAAGCTGGTGCACCCGAAGGATTGGCCACTGGTCTGTGCCGCGCGGGACGCACACCTGAGCGGCGAAACGCGCGCTTATGAATCTGAACACCGGATGCGCCACAAAGACGGCCATTGGGTCTGGGTGCTGGAACGGGGCAAGGTGGTGGTCCGCGACGCCGATGGGGGACCCTTGCGTGCCGCCGGTACGCAGCTCGATATCAGCGACAACAAGCGCCTCAATCAGGAGGGTTCTGAGTTGCTGCGGCGCATTGAGTCGCTGATGCGTGAGGTCAGCAAGCCGCCTGCACTTGTTGAGCGCGAACGATCAGGTGAATCGGGTAGGTCGGCGCGCATCAGCGCCCGTCAACGTCAGGTCCTTGAGCTCGTCGCCATGGGGTGCACATCCGCGCAAATCGCAGAGAAATTGCAAATCTCGCCTGCCACCGTGGTGACCCACCGACGCGATCTGATGGGTAAACTCGATTTGCACACTGTTGCCGAACTGACACGCTATGCGATGCAGAGCAAGCTGGGTTCAGAATAGAAGCGGTGGCGCCCGGCAGCTTGCTGGTTCGATGAACCGCTTCAGCGCATCGCGACGGCCCGTTTTACCTTCATGTAGGTATGAAAATACCGTATCCAAGGTATTCTCACAGTGTAGTTTGAGGCGTACAGTACTTGCCAAGTACCAAGCCTGCCCATCAAGAGCCATCGAATCAATCCCATTGTCAGACCAGGCGTTGAAACGCCCAGGCTTCAAAGGCAGATTTGATGTGCGACTTCACCGATTGGCTATCTTGGATGTTCCCTTGGATAATTCGCATTTCAAATAACGAAATTTTCCGATGATTGCAAAAACAAGCGTCATGAAAGCCCCTTTCGTGATCGAATGGCGAGACGGGTTAAAGATCGTTATCTCCAAAGTTGATCAAGAGCACCGGCACCTGGTCAAGCTTGTCGGATAGGGATAGTGAGAACTTGATGGACATACTGTACTTGCTGATTCCGTTGTCAGTGATTCTTGTGTTTTTTATTCTCGGTGGATTGTGGTGGGCTATCTACCGTGGTCAATTTGAGGACATTGAGTCTGAAGGTGAAAGAATTCTCAAGGATTCATGAGTATTTTTGTAAGAATTTGACAGGGTTCATAAGGTCTACTGGTAAGTGGTGAGACAACGTGACGAACCATAAGAAACTAACGTAAAACAAACTGAGAAGAGGTGAATATGGCATTTTCAAATACGCTGGCAACTACCTACGACGATAAGGTTGTTAGGCAGTTTGCTGTCATGACGGTGGTCTGGGGCGTGGTCGGCATGCTGGTGGGCGTGATCATTGCCGCCCAGTTGACCTGGCCAGAGCTCAACTTTGGTATTCCCTGGCTCAGCTACGGTCGCCTGCGCCCGTTGCACACCAATGCGGTGATTTTTGCCTTTGGTGGCTGTGGCTTGTTTGCCGCTTCCTACTATGTTGTGCAGCGAACCTGCCAGGTGAGTCTGTTTGCCAGTCGCCTAGCCTCTTTTACGTTTTGGGGCTGGCAACTGGTGATCCTTTCCGCTGCTATTTCTCTGCCACTGGGGTTCACCCAAGGTAAAGAGTACGCCGAACTGGAATGGCCTATTGACATCCTGATTACGGTGGTTTGGGTGTCCTATGCCATCGTATTTTTTGGTACGGTCGGCACCCGCAAAGTTCGTCATATTTATGTGGCGAACTGGTTTTTTGGGGCTTTCATTCTTGCTGTTGCGTTGCTGCACTTGGTTAATAGTGCCGCCATTCCCGCGGGCTACATGAAGTCGTACTCAGCGTATGCGGGTGTGCAGGATGCCATGGTGCAGTGGTGGTATGGCCACAACGCAGTCGGTTTCTTTTTGACGGCAGGCTTTCTGGGCATGATGTATTACTTCATTCCCAAGCAGGCCGAGCGGCCGGTGTATTCCTACCGCCTGTCCATTGTTCACTTTTGGGCGCTGATCTTCACTTATATGTGGGCAGGCCCGCACCATCTGCACTACACCGCGCTGCCGGATTGGACTCAATCGGTGGGGATGGTGTTTTCCCTGATTTTGCTGGCACCAAGCTGGGGCGGCATGATCAACGGCATCATGACCTTGTCGGGTGCTTGGCACAAGCTGCGTGATGACCCTATTCTGCGTTTCCTGATTGTGTCGCTGTCGTTTTATGGCATGTCGACCTTTGAAGGTCCGATGATGTCGATCAAGACCGTCAATGCCCTGTCACATTACACCGACTGGACCGTGGGTCACGTGCACTCAGGGGCACTGGGTTGGGTGGGTCTGGTGACCATGGGCTCCATGTACTATCTGATCCCGCGTCTTTTTGGCCAGAAGCAGATGTACAGCGTGAAGGCCATTGAGGTGCATTTCTGGACCGCGACGATCGGGATCGTGATCTACATCGCGGCCATGTGGATTGCCGGTGTGATGCAGGGTTTGATGTGGCGCTCGATCAACCCCGATGGCACCTTGACCTACACTTTTGTGGAATCCGTCAAGGCCACGTTCCCGTTTTATGTGTTGCGTTTGCTAGGTGGTCTTTTGTACCTCGGAGGCATGCTGGTCATGCTCTGGAACACGTTCAAGACGGCGACCAATGGCCGTTCCGTCACCGTGACCATTCCGGCCGCTGTTGCCCACGCTTGAAAAGGAAAATACCATGGCAAACAACAAGGCAAGCGGCGGACTGTCGCATGAAAAGATTGAAACCAACAACTTCCTGATGATCGTTTTGATCTTGCTGGTGTTGCTGGTAGGTGGCTTGGTGGAAATTGTTCCGCTGTTTTTCCAGAAGTCCACGACTGAGCCGGTCAAGGGTCTGCAACCTTACACTGCACTCCAGTTGGCGGGGCGTGACATTTACACCCGAGAGGGTTGCTACAACTGCCACTCGCAGATGATTCGACCGTTCCGCGCCGAGACCCTGCGTTATGGCCACTATTCAGTCGCGGGCGAATTTGTCTACGACCATCCATTTCAATGGGGCAGCAAGCGCACCGGTCCTGATCTGCATCGCGTCGGTGGTAAGTACAGCGATCAGTGGCACACAACGCACCTGAACAATCCGCGGGATTTGGTGCCTGAATCGAATATGCCTGCTTATCCATGGCTTCTCAGAGACTCTGTAGATGCTGATTCGATGCCGGCGCACATGAAAGCATTGCGGATCGTCGGCGTGCCTTATACCGATGAGCAAATAGCCAAGTCATCGGAAGAGTTGAGAGGCAAGAAGGAGATCGAAGCCGTCATTGCCTATTTGCAGGTTTTGGGAACCTTGGTCAAGTAAACGGGAGATATTTTGTATGGAACTCGATATCAACACCCTTCGTTCGTTGGCCACGGTGGTTAGCTTCATCACGTTTATTGGCATCATTGTGTGGGCTTACTCCCGCCGAAATGCGGCTGATTTCGAGGAAGCAGCCCGGCTGCCGTTTGAGCAAGACTGACGAACTGCAATCAAAGGATAAAAAATGAGCGACTTCACAAGTAATTTTTGGGCGATATATGTCGCCGGAATCACCATCGTCAGTATTGTGGCCTGCTTGCTTCTGCTGATATTGACAGGCAAGTCCAAAGGCATGTCGGCCAGCGACAACACTACCGGGCATGTGTGGGATGGCGATTTGCGGGAGATGAACAACCCTCTGCCGCGCTGGTGGGCCTGGTTGTTTGTCATCACGATTGTTTTTTCCTTGGTCTATCTGGCACTGTACCCAGGGCTAGGCACTTATGGCGGCAAGTTGGGTTGGACGTCGGTTGGGCAACACCAGGCGGAGGTCGATAAAGGCAATGCCGAGGTTGCTCCCTTGTATGCCAAGTTTTCAGTCATGAAACCTGAGGACGTGGCCAAAGATCCTCAAGCGATGGCCATTGGCGAGCGTCTTTTTATGAACACCTGCGCTCAGTGTCACGGCTCTGATGCGCGGGGCAACAAGGGGATTCCCAACCTGACGGATAATTTCTGGTTGGGTGCCGGTACGCCAGAGTATATTAAGACAACCATAACTAACGGCCGTACCGGCATGATGCCGCCCATGGCTGCAGCGGTGGGTACGGCGGATGATGTCAAGAACCTCGCGCAATATGTTCTAAGCCTTTCAGGCAGTCCGCATGATTCGGTTCGGGCCGGGCTTGGCAAAGAGAAATTCGTCGTTTGCGCTGCCTGCCATGGTCCAGACGGCAAGGGTATGAAGGCGCTTGGTTCAGGCAATCTAACAGATCAAAATGTGTGGTTGCACGGCCGTGGCGAGGCTAACATTCTTGCCATGGTAAATAATGGCAAGACCAACGTGATGCCGGCCCAGGCGGACAAGTTTACCGAGGCTCAGATTCATGTTCTGGCATCTTATGTTTGGGGGCTTTCCAACAAGGGTGGTATTGCCGCTCAGTAAGCTCTATATCATTAGCTTGGTAGCCACTTGGAAAGCACTCTGTTGAACAATAAGGCATTCGGCAATTACAAGGTCATCCCCATCGTTCACCAAGAAGGCTTTGAGCCGCCGCATCCGCCCGAACCGGCGGATGACGGCATGCTCTCCCTGTACGCCTCGCACCAAACGATTTATCCGCGCAGTGTCTCGGGCCTGTTCTCCAACTGGCGCTGGCGGCTGGTCTGGCTGACCCAGTTGATCTTCTACGGTCTGCCCTGGCTCGAGTGGGGCCAGCGCCAGGCCGTCTTGTTTGATCTGGCTTCCAGGCGCTTCTACATCTTTGGCCTGGTGCTGTACCCGCAG
>Ga0209913_1000780_pt1 | contig 22863 bp, 20 predicted proteins | sample PersoiDNA2013203_FD_185805 | JGI IMG/M metagenome (GOLD analysis project Ga0209913, IMG submission 185805) | Permafrost soil microbial communities from the Arctic, to analyse light accelerated degradation of dissolved organic matter (DOM) -... | ecosystem: Environmental > Terrestrial > Soil >... | reverse complement strand
GATCGATAGTGCGACCCAAGATCTTCACGTGCCAAAACAGAAGGCCCGATAGATCGGGCCTTCTGTTGTGCGATTTGCGGTGCAGGTCATGGACCTGCGCGGGGCAGAAATCGGGGTGTCTTTTTGCTCCGTAAGGCGCCACATTAAGTGGTTTGTCGCTCCCTTGAAAATCAATGACTTACGAGGACCTCCGCCTCGAAGGTCATGATGTTAGCGACAAAGTTCATGGGAATGAAGGACCCGCGCGCCAAATTAAATGCAATGGACTTGATGAAACCACCATGACCGTACAAGAACTGATCGATCAATTGCGGCAACTAACGCTTGATTACATTGTCTTGGCGGAAGGCTATGAGAACGGTGTGGGACACCCCAGCATCGGTTGATCCCGGCCGGGCGACGCGTCAGACGCCGTGTGCTGAATGAGACGGAGAGTTCGAACTTGCAGCCGCCTCTGATACCGAAGCCGTTGACTGTGTTCTTCTCATTGGCAGACGAGGGCATCGGCAAGCCCCCAAGTAGACGCGGACGTAGACTCTACGCACCGAGTCATCAGGCGCCAGAAAGGCAAAAGCCCTGCAGGGCTGGGCATTTGCAGATCCCTCAAGGGACGCAGTACCAAGTGCCTCTATCGCCGTATAGACAGAACCGCAAGCCAAGTATCTCGGTTGATCAAGCCGCATTGCCCTGCGACTGGCCTGGCACCACGGGGAACAGTTGATTGATGAAGTCAGCCGCCGCCTGAAATGTTGGCGACAGGTTCGGCACCAAGTGGGTGTTGCCATGGGCCATGCTGCTCCTCAATTCTCTAATTGCTGCCACAACTCTGCGTGTGTGATCTTGCGGATCCCCTGGCTCTTGCCAAATTCCGATATCCGAACGGCCTGCCGCCAGCAGTACTTCGCGTTGTTCATTCCAATGTGCTTCCCAATCTGCGGAAGCGGCGACGCCAGCTGATCACGATTGCACTGGCGCCAACAAACGATTGATCGGCAGTACCGAGTCATATGGAAAGTTCGACGTCGATATAGCTGAGGCCAGATTGCTTCGGATCGAATCGACGCGTTAAAGCTACTACGAAGGCAGTATTGTTGTGCTCTAAACGGAAACAGAGGCAGAGAATGTGGGGGCGAATCAGATTTCCCACAACTTTGAATAGGTATGCAACGTCGAAAACTAAAATAAGACCCACTTACGTCATTCGACAAGGTGAACTCATAAAGCTTGTTCGACAATAACTTGGGGCAGAATGCGAAATGGATTGCCGGGTACACCTAGAATATTCTGAGAATCGTACTTAGCCCCACCGAGTCAACTTGCACGAACAAGCTTCAGCGCAGACACGAGATATTTGTTATTCCCGCGCTTTGATCGTACAAGAAGGTATGCCTACTTGTACCAACTTAAACGTTCAGCGCGCTGCAGTATCCGGTCTAGAATTTCTTTCTCAGCTACTTTCTTAAGATCGCTGGGACTATCTTTAACTAAACCGATGCTTTGTCTGTACGCTGAAAAGGCAAAAATTTGAGCACTAACCACTCGCGCCTCTTCAGAGAAGGGTAGTTGCAACTGTACGGGATTTTCGAATTTTTTCGACATAATACCCCCAAAAGTAGTTGCTAAACCAAGTGATTGTATAACGAATTTCTCCATCCGTCAATAGGTCTTTGGTTTCAGCATCCCAACTACCTTCGAGAAGTGCTTAACTGCGGCAGTCTCAAAATCACGATAATTATCAAGATACTCCGGCAATACCTTTGATGGATTAGCTAAGACTAATGGTATGAAACGCCCTGTGGCTTTGTCTTTCCTATTTTCGGCTCGAAATACAGTCGCAAATAAGCGTGGTGATACTCCTTCAAAGTGTAGAAACTTCACCCTCGAGTGTTCGGCTGATTGACCATCTTGCTTTTGCGAGGGTTCATGCGGTTCCTCAAACGCAATCGCATCGCCATGTAGAGTTTCTGCCATACTCTTGTCGTAAGGCTCGATGTAAAAAACCTCTGCAATCCCTGCCGCCACGATGTGGCGTGCGCAACTGTGACAAGGAAAGGTGGTCGTATACAAAGTTGCTCGGTTGAGTCCAACGCTTCCTGTTCGAGCGAGTGAAACGATCGCATCCATTTCGGCATGTACCGAGCGGGAGAACTCAATAAGACTTCCAAGGCGGGTATCTCGATAGACAGCTTGGAGCGTCTTTTCAACCCAAGTATCATCGACCGGTTTTTCCAGTTGAAGTGCGCTAAGGTTGGCCCGAATCACATCACCGATTTGCTTTTCGAGTTTGTGTTTCTCCCTGTCATTGAAGCATTCGTTATTCCCGATATGCATGCAACGTCCGTCATGCACCGAGTCGGAGGAATATAATCCCCCAAAAGCAGTTGGGACATCATTACATCCGGTTGCGATTATTTCATCAGAACTATTTGTGATCGCTGCGCCTACCTGCCTAGATAGACAAGCTGACCTTAGCCCTGCAGCATATGCTGCATACATCCCTGTCTCCTGGCGATTTGGCGTCATGCTCTTGTCACCATGTATTAGCATGATGAATCGCTTAACGGAGTGGCGCTGATCTAAATTTGAATCGTTTCGAATAAAAAAATCTGCTAAATGTAAGGTCTTATCGAGGCGCTGCCCACCTTTACCTTCCTCATTCCGATCAATCTCCATTAGTTCATCGATCTCAGACTCGTAGACACCTTCTTCCTCTAATGCTTTATAACGTTGTCGGCGTGGCTTTGTGACCCCAACGAGATAGAAAAGATTTCGGTATAAAGCCCGAAGCAGCTCAACCTCTTCCGGGCGTTTTACTTGGTCAAGTAAATATGCAACTCGTTCGTTGCTATCATTGTTTGAGTTGACAATAGCTGCTCCGCCATTCTTCTCTCTGTCAATGACAATTTGTTGTACTGCGTACTCAGCAAGGACCCGCATATTGTCCGTAGCTTCTCTAATGTCACGACCTGCTTGCTGTAGTTCACGATAGCGCCTGTAACGGCCGGAGTATTTTCCTGGAATAACAAGGCTTTCGACCTTTTTTTCTTTAATCGCATCAGCCAGAAAGTCGCTGATCTTAATCGTCTCTACACGTGTGTAGCCGATATCAAGTAGATTTGAGCGTGTCTTACTGATGACTGACTGAATGCCAGCTCCGATCGGACCGGCGAAAGCAATGACGATCTCATTTGCTTGCCGAGATTGAAATACCTCAAATAGTGACTGATCGTCAGTCCTTACGGGCGCGGGAGCCGCTGTCGCGGGCGCATCAGCAATCTTCAGCGTAGCACTCATCTTTTTTCCTACTTCCCTGAAAATTTAAATGATACTTTAAGCAACGCGAACTATCACGTAATTTATTTCGTGTACCATAGTAAGATCGCCTGCTTCAAGTCTTTATAAGGTGGAAGTCAATCCGGCACGTACTTAGAGCGGCGTACATTACTAACTCCACTCTTCCTTGAGTGATCAGCAGAGCTGTGACACAGCTATGCCGTCTTGGCCCCACTGTCCCGTAGCACAAACTTTGTAAGCGTTCACGTATCCTCACTTCGTATCTGACTTGCCGGAGGGTATTCATGTCCACACCAATCAACGCGGGCGTGAATGCGCTCTAGGTACCCTCTTGAATTCAGCCTTGGTGTGCGCTTTCTCACTTGTGAGGCCGTCATTTCGCCATAGGGCTGACCCTGGGCGTTGGCAATCGGGACAGCATATCGCGCAAGTGCACAGCGACTTACTAGATTGATGTTGAGGATATCCTACATAGAACTCAAATTTGAGATCTTCCTTGAAGACTCTGTCAGTGGACCTACACTGGCGACTCAACATAGAGGATGAAAATGGTTCAAGAAGAAAGGCCGTTGCTGCCTGGTGAGGGTATTGTCATGGCCTCCACGGATGGCGCGTTGGTACTCACAAATGTCCGAGTGAAGTACGAAGGCAAGAACGAACGAGGGAGAACCTACCGGTCGATCTTGTTGAATAAGGTCTCAGGGTGCTCGGTTGAAACCAAGAGCTACCCGCTGTTACTATTTTTCGCAGCCGTTGCGGTGGTCTCCATCTTTGTGTCCCCAACAGACCAAGCACGAATCATTTCTGTTGCCGTCACAATGATCTTCGTTATCAGCTACTTCCTGACTAGAAATGGCTGGTTGGAGATTTTTTCGGATTCAGGCGATTCCATCGCAGTGCCGACGAAAGGCATGAAGCATGAGGTCGCTCGTGGATTTGTTGAGGCGGTTACCTTGGCGGTAGTGAGGCAGCGTCTTCATTCTTGATGCCGAGTGAGAGGGCTGACCGCGTGGTGCAGCACGGGACAAATAGCTGGACGACGGACTTCACTAACTTCAGCCTGGAACGGCTGGGATGAGGCAGGTAGTTTGAGGTAACAAAGCTCAAACGTCTTCTTCGTGAGTTCGTCCATTTTCGAGCACGTTGCCTAGCGGAGCCTCGCCGCGCACTATCCGATTTTGCTCCTCAGGAGTGACAGTAGGGCGATGCGCCACGTAAAAGCCCATGCCTCCAATTAGTACGATCAAGGCAAGAACAATCAGTATTTCCATTTATCTCACCTCCGATTTTATTGCTTGGAGCGCCGGTGCCGTTCTTGGGGCAAACACTTTGGGTCGCATGGCTTCGGTGATGCTCGCACATCCATTGTGCAGCCATGTTGGAGCCATCCCGTCGAGACTCGATGGCTGCCAGAGCCTCGTGGGTGGATCTGTCAGCAGGTCGCAACAGTGTCAAGGCTGCTGTTCTCCTGTGTCCGTGTCAGCAATTGATCGTACGGGGTACCGCTGATGGCACCAAATTCACACAGCTCAGCCAGCGACTTACCATCAATGCCGGGTTGCTTCCCACCATCGTGGAGCAAGGCGACCTACAAGTCTCGCAACGGGATGGTTGGCGTGAGTTGAATGAACTCACCCATCAACAGTTGTCATCTCCACTAGCTTTGCGAATTCCTCCAGGACCTCTGGGTAGTGAAGTTGCATGTACCGCAGTACCCTGGAGTTGTCGATGAGTTTGACGATGTATCCGCGGGCGAGCATCAGATTCAGCATGTCCTCGCTGTGAGACTGTTCTGCTAGCTTGTACTGCCCGAGGAGATTGGACATCTCGTTTTCCATTCGGGCCACTTGCTCTAGTGACATGGCTGAGGGGCGGCGAACCTTTTTGCCTCCTACCAGCAACTCTTCGGGCGTCGCCGCTAACATCGCGCGAGCGTAGCTGGTGGTCACGGTATTGGCAGCAACCATGAGTTCGGCACATTCGACTTGACGGGTTGGCTTCATCCGACGAAGCACCACAGTCAGCTCAGTGGAGAACTGGCGGTCTTTCAAAATCTCGACGACCTCGTCGCAGATTCCTTCAAGGAGGTGGCCCTTCTTCTGAAGCAAGCTCACATCAATGCACAGTCCCTTGGCCATTTTTGCCGCCGAGATGCCGCGATCCAGTGCTCGGCGAATCATGAGATGCTCTTGAATCGTCGATATCCTGTTGAGTTGGTTGTTGTACGTGAAGGACTCGTCATCCGTTGAGACTAGGCATGGCGTTTCTGTCAGTTCCAATTCCTTCATCGCCATGAAGCGCAAGTGGCCGTCCAGGATGAGGTGATGCGAGGTCTTCTTTTCTACGCCCGTGACTATCAGAGGCTCTATGAGTCCAATTTCCGCAATTGACTCCTTGATCTGCCGGTACTTATGAGTTGTCGTGATCCGCTGGTCGAGTTTGACGGACGGCAAGATGTTTGCAATCGAGATCAAAAGTGGCTTCGGAAGGAAGGCCAACGTGGTGGACGTCATACGGCAATCCCTCCACCTGAAACACGCTCCGCAAGGTACTTGGGTAAGGTGTCCAGACCTTCCAGCCGCAAAATATTGACCAGATTCTCGTCCGCCAGCATTTTCCGCAGGGCGCCGTAGACAAAAAACAGGCGCTGCTGCACTAGCGACGACTTCCGAATCATGATGCGCTGGCGTTCGACTTCTGTCTTGTACGCGCGGATCAAGCTGGAAGAGGTGACATCGGGCTGCTTTCTAGAAGGCGAACGTGCAATGGAGCGTCCAAGAAATTGGCGACGCTCAACCAATTTGCGGGCATACATCAGCTGTTGCCCACGAAGCTCACCTGACTCGTATGCCTCTTGCATCGCCATTTGCACAGCTTTGTCATCTTCACCGGCGCTGACGATGAGAATTGCCACCGTGATGGGCATCTTGCCCAGTTCGACAGCGGCCAGTAGCCGCTCCTCTCCTTTGTCGACCAACTCCAGGATGTGCCGCACGTAGGTCTCGTGCAGGTTGGTCTTGCTCGCAATGCTGTTGATTGAATAGCCCTTGTCTCGCAGCAGTGAAATACCCCGTAAGAGTTCCAATGGCTGATGCCTGCGACGGGCCACGTTCTCGGCGAGGCTCATGACAAATGCGTCTTCGTCGGAAACCGTGACGACCAGAGCAGGGATTCTTGCTTGCCCCAGTTGCTGAAATGCCTTGAAACGACCCTCGCCACAAACAAGGGTGTAGCGTTCTGCGCCATCCTCCCCTGGACGGGGGGTAACGGTTATTGGCTTTTTCAAACCAATGGCCCCGATGTTTTCCACGATGGAATTGAATTTGCGCTGGTTTCGTTCACGCGGATTCAGAACATCGATCCTGTCCATAGGAATCATGCGCAACTCGGGTAATGTCAGTGCCTTGGTCATGCTGCCCTCCGTAGGCGCGTGCGGGCCGCCATTCCATAGAGGTAGTCGAGGTTGTCGAACCGATAGTTCTCCAGCTCCACTGGGTTGCGTTCACCCAAGCTGATGCGGGGACAACCGAAATCGAGGCGCGGAAGTAGGTAGTAGTCCAGCGCTGAGTTATTGGCAGGGGCCAGGCGAACAGCAACCGTGAGGTCAGGCGCCAATCCTGTGTCAAAGCGCATTTTCCAGAAGTGTTGACCCGACTCCCGTTGGCGACAACGTGCCAGCACGATGGAGACGCTGAACTCCTCATTCACGAACAATAGATCTGTAGCCGCGTCTCGCCTGATATGGCCACCCAAGTTTGCCATCTTCTCCTCAGTTTGCAGCACGATGGCAGGATGCAGCCGACGTAGCTCTCGATTGATTTCGATGTACTGGAAATCACGGGAGGGGACGAAACCAACGAGCTGGTATGCACGAACCAAGCTGCCGAAGCGATGTGTATAAACAGAAGAGGAAGGCATGCCTTCTGTTGAGTTGATGATCAGCCCTGACAGCGCCTGGCGATGCTGGTAGAGATGCCGCAGGCGATCAATCAGCTCTTCATCGGAAATACGACGGGAACGTGCCCGAATGATCCCCTGCGCCGTGTAGAAATCCTCCTTCGCCACGATGGCTGGAAAGGCATCTTCCTTGCGAATCCACATCTCCGAGGGGTTGACGATCCTTTGCTTGTGCAGTTTGAAAGACACCCTGTTGTAAACATTGCTGCCGATGTACTTTTCGTTGATCAGAACCTCGTGGACCGTCGCCCGGTTCCACTCTCTTCCGAGATCGCTCAAAATGCCAGAGCTGTTCAAGCGTGCGGCAATGACGGCCTCTGACAGGCCGTCATTGACAAACCATCGATAGATGCTTTGAACGATCTGAACCTCTTCTGCCGGACCTGGAACAAGTACGACACGATCGGTCTGCAAGCTCTTGTGTTCGCCCCGTGCCAACTCTGCCTTGGGCGCGCCGGCCTGGTCAACCAGCAGTCTGCGAAGTCCAAAGCCAGCTGGCCCGCCTTGACGGTAGCCCAGCTCGATGAGTCGGCATTGACCCGCAAAGACCTTGGTGGAGAGTTCCCGGCTGTACTCACCTGCCATGGTTCGCTTGACGCCTTTGACGATAGTGGAAATGGGGGATCCATCGTTCTCAAACTGTTCGGCGCAATAGATCACCTGAATGCCGGCACGCTTGCACAAGTACTCGTAGTACGCGCTTTCATCGGCGTCCTGAAAGCGTCCCCAGCGGCTCACGTCGTAGACGAGCACCATGGAGAAGTCTGCAGTGCCCGACTCCACGTCTTTGATGAGCTGTTGTAGGGCCAGTCGACCAGCAAGCCGAAGGCCGCTTTTGCCTTCGTCCGCGTAGGTCTTCACAACCTCTATGCCACGGTGTTCGGCGTATTCGCGAATACGGGCAACCTGGTTGTGGGTGGAGTATTGCTGGTGCTCGGTCGACATCCTGACGTATTCCGCGGCTCGGAACGTCGGTTGACCAGATTGCGGCAATTGCAATGGGCCCGTTTCCATGGTGCAGCTCCTCGGCGTGCTCGTGGCATTCAGCCACTGGATCTGCAGTTTTCTGACGTGTGAGAGTCAAGAAAGGCTGAGACGGTGTCACGCTATCAGCGCAGCGTCTTTTTGGCGATGAAGTCCTCTCTTTGCAATCAAGACTGAGAGACGAATATCAAGGCATCAAGGTCATCTGTACCAGCCACTCATGGCGTCCCTCCCACGTGTCTGGTGAGATCGCGATGAGTTTGAAGAGTCCGGAAATAGGTAAACCGGTGGTTGACGCGTCACTGTTTGCAATCAATCGATTGCTCTGAGTCGCCCGCTTTGCATTGCGGTCCTTCTGCTTTTGCCGGTTCTTCGAGGTGTAGTCTGGGTGAGTTTCGCGGTATCCGCGCCAGTAATCCGGATGGTCTTTGCGCCAGTTCAACTGTGCTTGAGCTTGGTTCTCGTGGTAGTCGTGATCCGTCTTTCGCTTGGTCCGCTGCCACAAGCGTTTGCGTGACTTCTGACAGTCAGTCTTCTCGCAATACGACTGTCGAGGAGCTTGGGGTCGAGGCTCGAAGGCATCCCCACATGCACTGCACCACCGCTTTTCCATGGCGATTCTCCGGTTGTGAACAGACTTCGTATTTCGTCTGAAACAACTCGGAACTTTGATGCGCTGTGCGCTAAGGAATGAGAGGAATCAGTCACAGCTCTTGTTGTAGGTGCTGTTCACCGAATTCCTCTGTCGTCGCTTAAAAAGTTCAGCCAATCAAGAACTGACTGCGATCTTTCCCGTCGAGCCAACGGGGTGCCTTACCTCTTCCCGTCCAGGTGTCACCCGTCTCAGGATTGCGGTATTTCGCAGCAACTTTGCCTCCCTTGAGTGCGCTGGATTCCCGGCGCTTGCTGTTTGAGGAGAACACGTCCTCAGCTGTCAGTTCGAAGGCCGCGACCAGTTCCTTGACCTTGGCGATTGCAGCGGCAACTTCAGCTGCGCGTGCTTGGGCGATTTGCTTTTCAAGCGCGGCTTTTTGTTCAAGAAGTTCTTTATATGAGCTCATGTCTGCTCCTGTGGTATGAACGAAACGGAATTTACGAGATGGGAGGATAGATACGACGTGTGAGCGCCGATAGCCATGAGTGTAAATGTAAAAAGCAATAGTGAAAAGCAGTACTCACGCGCAAGCTTGCTGTTAGTGCCGCATTGAGACGTAAATCTGCGCTTGGGGCCTCAGTTGGTTTGGGAAAATATTTCGCAAGTATTGGGGTGCGGGGTTTGTTAAAAGAATTTTAATGCCATGGTTTGTTAATTATATAGAGACGGCGGGTGGAGATAATTTTGGGGTTTAATAAAATAATCCGTTAATCGTCACAGTCCCCGCAATCTTTGATTCGGCGTGAACTTTTGGGTGTGGAAGATTCAGGCTCTACCGTCACGCAGAATTTACTACATGAGGAATCTACATTAATACAAATAGCTTGAATTTATATCCATGGTCAGAGAAAATTGTCCACATGAAGCGCGACCACCGACTCCAAGTTCCACGGGTGCTGGGTAAAGCACGCATTGAGCTTGGGATATCACAGAAGGAGCTGGCGGCCCGTGCTGGAATGCGTCAAAGCCAGCTCTGCGCGCATGAGATAGGGCGGACTGTGTTGAATGGTCTGGCACATCTGCAGGGCCTGCAAGAAGCGCTTTCAGAACTGCCAGGAATGTCAGACCAACTCTGGCGTGCAGCTCAGCATGATCGGTTGATCACGCTCCTTACGCAGTTTGAACTTAGTGAAGCACAGCAAGCCGCGTTGAGCCGCATGGTTCAGGCACTCCAGCTGCTGAGCGACTCAGAGTCGGAGGCTGTGGCTGAGAAGTTCATCTGCATCTATGAGGCCAAGACGTGGTTGACCCCTGGCGCACCTAGCTAAAAAAGGAAACCTATGAACCCATAAAGACAAACGACGAGACCCCTTTCGGAGCCCCGCCGCCGCCCACTCTAGTACAGATACAAGAGCTATCGCACGCAAAGTATCTCCCAAGCAGTGTGGCGCGTCAACTCAACCGATGCCGGTTGAGCGGGGCTTCTTTTTCTCAATTTTTTTGCATCGCAAAATTTTTGCGCTGTCGGAGAGAAGTCGTGCCTACTTTGCAAGCGCGCCTGAAATCACAGGATGAAATCCTCACCAGGATTTCCTCAAGTATCACCACCCATGAAACCAGAAAGCTCGTGAACCGATCTGGCAAAAGGGTCCGTGGTGCGTTTCCCAGTTTGAAAGCTGGCCTCAAAATTAATAAATACGAAAGTTTGCATGAGCTACATGTACTTCAGACATTAGAAGTTGCTCCCAATGTATCGAAAGTGGAATCGCAGCCGTTCAATCTGAAATTTCATGTAAATGGTAGTTGGATAACGTATACGCCAGATGCCCTCGTTCATCTGAATTGCATTCCCTGGATGCTTATATTGGAGGCGAAGGGTGATATTTACCTTCACAAACGCCATCAGATCCAAAGATTCAGAGCAATTGACCAATTCTTGCAGGTTAACAAAATTCCGTTTGCTATGGTTTTGTCCTCTGATATTGACGAATCCATGGTTAAAAAAGTGGAGGGTGCTATTCATCAAAGAGAAATTCCATCTGGGACGCTGCGAAAGCGATTGAGGCCTGACTTCGATAGCTCTCAAGTTAGATATCCAGAAGCGCTGGAGAGTTTTTGTGATGAATTGTTGTTCAAGATAACTAATCGAGATATCAGTGAGGTCATTGAGTTGGCTGGAATATGCGCTGATGAGGTGCATAAATGATACCCTTTAGCGTGTCTTCCATCATTTACAGGAATCATGTCGAGTTTGCTGTACTCTCTAAATTGCCCAGCGGTGATGTTCAAATTCAAAATAAACTCACCGGTGAATTCGAGAGAGTCTCGCCAAGCCAACTACTGCTGGAGTACTGCTCTGGTGAATTGCGTGTAAAGTCTCGCCCCGTAAATCAGTTTGAGAAAAAGAATGTTCCACTGAAGAAAAGGCCAATAAGGATGTACGCCTTAAGTTTGAATGCAAAGGCTGCGTCTGCAAGAACTATTGAGTATTTGATTCAATTTGAGAAGAGGGGAACATTTCTTAGTGGTGCCGCGCAGGTCAAAAAAGACACGGCAGCGATCGCTGCTCAATTGGGTGATTTGATCCCTCCTTCGGCAACTACGGCCTCCAGGTGGTGGAATAAGTATAAAGAGAAGAGTGCTGTTTCAGATATTTTTCCGGATTTTGATCGGCGAGGAGGTCGAGGAATATCTCGTTTAGCACCCGAGGTTGAGGAATTGATCGACCTAGAGATTGATGCGGCTCTATCGAGATCAGTTCGGTGGACGGCTGAAATAATTCTTGAGGGTGTAATTCTAAAAATAAAGAAGCTGAATGAACTGCGGGTTAAGTCAGCTCAGTTGGTTGAGCCATCACTCAGGACTATTCAAAGGAGATTGAAAGAAATTCCAGCTTTCGATGTTGCTGTGGCGAAATATGGCCTTGAAGTGGCAGAGCGGAGGTTCAGATTCATTGAGAGTTCTAGATGGATTGATGAGGCTCTAAAACTAGTAGAGATTGATCACACTCCCGCCGATATATTGATTTTCGATCCAGATACCGGGCTGACTTATCGTCCAAATTTAACCCTTGTTTTGGATCGTGGAACAAGGTGCCTCTTAGGTTTTAATGTTTCAAAAAGAGGGAATGGGACCGCCTCCGTATTGGCTGCAATTGTTCATGCGCTGCTTCCGAAGTCATATTTGGACAGAAAATACCCTGGACTTGACTTGGTATGGCCTTGTCATGGTTGGTTTGCCAAGGTCTTAATGGATAACGGTGCGGAATTTCATGGCCAATCGGTGAGTGACGCACTCCTTAATATTGACATTATTTCTGAATATTCAAAGTCTCGCGAGCCGAATGATAAGGCATGCATAGAGCGTTTCAATAGAACCATTAATTATGGGTTTATTCATCGACTGCCAGGTACAACGCTGGATAAAGTCCACAAGAGAATCGGTATGAATAGTGAAAAGGAGGCTGCCTTGACCATCGAGAAATTTGAAGAATTACTTCATGTCTGGATCTGCAAGAAATATCATAATCGCCCTCATGTGGGCCTCGGCGGTCAGACTCCACTTCAAGCATGGACTGCTTCAACGAGTAGAGTTTTACCGCAACTAAAAATGAATGCGCGAGACCTAATGCTTGAAATGGGATCTATGGAGGAGTCTGCTTTACAAAAGCATGGCATTGATCTCAATACCTTTCGCTATGCGTCTCCGGAACTTTCGAATTTATATCGAGCGCTGCCAGAGCGTACTAAGGTGATTGTTAAATGGAGCGAGCTGCAAGCTGGTTATATCAACGTTTGGAATCAGATAGACGGTGATTTTATTGAAGTTCCAAATGTTGATGGACGCTATTTTAATTTGACCGTGCCCCAAGCAAAAGCGTTGAAAAAAATGAATAAAAAAATTGTTGACGAAGATCGTGTTGCATTGTTGGATGGCGAGCAATACATTACGTCCACTATCGACGAAATCAATTCAGCCAAAAAGAAGAACAAGAAAAAAATCTTTAAGAAAATGCTAAAAGAAGAGGCCGGCAGTACCCGTCCGGTACGATCAATTGACGTGGAGAAAGTTAACGGTGCGCTTATGGACTTTGATGTGAAGTCTAAGCCCTTGCCGGCAGCATTTTCAGTGAAGAAAAAGGAAGGCTGACCCGTGGCGCAGAAAAGCAAATTTGATTTGATTCGTCACGGTATTCAAAGTGATTTCATTGAGGTGCCTTATGCAGTAAGAATATCAGCCAGGTTGAGAGATATCATGAATGAGTCTGGTGGGAAGTTCTCTGTACGAAATCTTGCAGTATGGGGTGAATCTGGGACCGGAAAAACAAGATTAATTCAGAATTTTGTTGAGGATTTCTTGCCTATTAGGCATGTAAGTCATACGGAAATTCCTGTGCTCTTCGTGCAGATACCATCAAAAGTAACTATCAAGGCACTTGCGGGGGAAATTCTGCGTGAAATGGGATCGGAGTACTGGCAGTATGGCGACGAAGTGCAAAAAACATATCAACTGCTGACGCTGCTGTCTGCCTGTAAAGTCCGTTTGATCATTTTGGATGAGGTCAATCATCTGGTTGATCGGGGAGGCGTGAAGACGCATTACGCAGTAGGTGACTGGATAAAGCAGCTGGGGGATAAGTCCGGAGTTTCCATTGCGATATTCGGAACCAAGTCAATAGAGCGTCTGTTAGCTGCGAACGAACAGCTTCGCGGTCGCTATAGAGAGGTAATTCAGATCGAAAGATTTACGGCCGTCGATGAGCGCATGGGGGATTTGCAGTCGTTGATGACAAATTACATGGCTCATTTTCAATCAATTGATATTATTGACTTGACCTTGCAATCGAATGCGAAACTGGTCGCGATTGCCACCGATGGGCGTCTTCGTGAAATGAAAAATCTATTTGTTGGAGCGCTCGATTTAATCGAGAGCTCCAGTTCTCCAAGAGTCGATCGGGACGTTTTGGCACGTGCATTCCAGAAGTGCATCTACCGTAATGCGTCAGAGAGAAGAAATCCATTTCACCCGAAATTCAATGGATTGCCGCTTACAGGCCACGATGAACCCTATGCACCGGGAGCGAATTAATGTTTGGTCCTCTTGTTAGACCTGAGATTGTTGGTGATGAATGTGAATTAGGCTACCTGAACCGTGTAGCGAGTGCAAATGGTTTGAAAAATCCTTCGATGCCGATATTTCGCCAGTTGTACAAAGACCTTGGGTTGTCAACTGCTGGATTTCGTCTTACCGATGCTGAATTATTTTTTAATTCAAACAGTCTGGCTCTGGAGCATCTGCAAGCTTGGGGTTATGCAAAACTTGGATCTTCGTGCATACCATCGAAGGTAATACGCAAAGATCGTTTCGGCTTGCAGCCGATATGTCGCGAATGTTTAAAAGACAAATTTTATCTTCGCGCAGCTTGGCAATTGAGATGTTTTGAAGTGTGCCCCATACATGATCGTTCGCTTGAGGTTGTCTATGTTGGATTTAAACGGGGAACCAAACAGGATATATGGAGTGGGAAAGTAGTTTCGCTTCGTCCTTTAAACAAAGTGCAGGACTTTGACGACGATGAACTTAGGTTGTCAAAAAAGACACTCTCTTACTTCCAATCGAACAGCAGCCAATTAGTCGATTTGGATGTGGCGACGGGTATTTTTTTAATATCGCTAATAGAGGCGATGGTTTATGTGAATAGGGCACTTCTGCGGTCAGGGAAATCGCGCTTGTTTGCGCGCGGAGCACGGTGGCAGCGGCTGTTCGGATTGGTATTTCCTGATGCGCTTGATGGGATTGGTCGATTTTTAAAGGATCTGCGTATACGAGGTCATCGATGGGCGGCGCGAAGGATGCTTGAAACTATGATTGACGCGGAATCCCGAAAATCCACAGTTCTCTCTTGCCTACCATTGAAATCTTGGATTCAATATTTCTCTGATGAATTAGAGCCCGAAGTAGGGACCTATGCCCATGTTCGTGATGACAATCTACTAACAAATGCATTGAATGAATCAGAACGAATTTTTAGTGAAAAATTGGTAGGCTATCTTCATAACTCTAAAAAAATCGAGGATGGTGAGCGTGTTGTACTTAAGTGTGGAAAAAGGTATACCGTCATTGATGCGAGTAATCTGCACGATTTTAGCCACATTTCACATAAATCTCACGGTAGGTGGGCTACGATCAAAGCATTAAACATGGCTGGGAAAAAAGAAAGTTTGAAGCAATTACGCAGAGCCGGAATAATTCACTTCGAGGATGGGTCTAGGAGTAGATATCAAAAAAATTCTATTGATGATCTGCTTTCTATGCTGAAATCGCATGTCGCTGGCTATGTATCTACAGCAGCTCGAAGCATATCTCTTGCAGATCCTTTTTTGTATCGGTACTGTCACCTTAAGGCGCTGTATGAGTTGATTCAAGATATAGCGAATTTTAAAATTGAGGTTAGTTATGACCCCTGTAAGCAAGGATTGGAGGCATTCTGTGTCCCCTTGACAGTATTGGAGCGCCTGCGACAGCGATCAAACGCATTTGCTGAAAGTAAGCGCAAACCAACTCATATTGGGCAGCTAAGGCTATTTGATGCTAGTTAGGATTCAACAAAAGCCGATGGAGTCGAGCCTGTCCTTCACATGGCGACGGGCTCGTGTCAACGGCCTAGCTGATGCTAGGTGGTTGTTGTCAGCTAATGCAAAGGGCCTGCATAGAAGGCTAGGTATCTGCGTTGAATGTGTTCAGTCCGACCAAAATGATATTTGCATTTGGGAAATCTCGGAAAAGCTACCCATTTGCCCGAGTCACAAGACCTGGCTGCTCGATCAATGTCCGAATTGTTCTGTCTTTTTTACTATTAACAACCTAAGGACTAATGCGTGCAAATGTGGGCATCAAATTGATTTGATGCGTACCTGCATTGATTCGAGTAGTTTGGGCGAGGTTGATAAGGTTGCGAATGCCGAATTGGACGTCATCAGATGGTTCGGGGCACTTGCGATGTTTGGGTTAACTGGAAGGCCATTAAGAAGATCTGCTAAGAAGTCGATTAGAGAGTTGTCTCAACTATATGCTGTTGGAATTTCGGTTTTGGAAAGATGGCCGATTGGGTTCTCCGATCTGATGGATAAGATTAGGCTTCACCCAAAAGAAGGCGCTGCTGATAGTCACCTATTCAATGACGCATTTCCTGGCTTGCTGAGAAAATTAAAGTCTTTAAATGATCAGGAGTGGCAGCGCCGGCTCAGATCGGAAATTAAGAACTATGTTCTTGCGTCGCAAGGAACGTCCGACCCACTTTGTGGGAAAAATACTGGTGTTTCAAATGATTTGAAATATGTAGCGTCAAAGTTCGGGCTTGGCTGGAAAAAATTGAATCGACATTTGAATGTGGCGGACTCAGTCCCTCGATTTAATACGAAGGGTGGGCGTAAAAGATTTCTGACCAGCGATGTTAGTATTTCGGAATTGGTAGAAAAGGCCGCCGAAGAGATATCAATAAGTCAAGCAGCCAAGCTTCTGAATTTGTCTCGTAATAGGTTATCTATTTTGGCCAGAATGGGGTTGGAAGTCACGGCTGCTGATCCCTTCTATTCAAAGGCAAAGGTTTTAGGCCTAAAAACCTCACTTCTAAAAGCAGCTCAGGCGTCAGTACGGAGCCCTTTAGATATGATCGGTTGGTCGGAGCTTTGGCGAATATTGATCCCACATAACCGAAGCATAGACTTCATCCAAGGGATCTTAAGTCGGAGGATCAGGGTTTATGGAGCTGGTGAACCAGACCTGTCGAAGTTGCAATTTCTACGTTCGGCCATCAAAACTTGGTTGGAAGAAGGCGACGAAAATTTTGGATCTACATGTAGGCGTGTAAAACGTGGCGGCGGCACTATTAAGGATGATGCGTTGTCGTCGTCTGATTGTCCGACTAGTGGGCAGATCTCAAATCTGTACTTGAGTCTTCCAGATCTTGCCAAGCATTTGGGTCTGAAGGAGCAGGTGGTCTACCACCTTGTCAAAGTTGGACTGATTGGCGTTGAAGTGCGACGAGAGGGTAGGCGTCCCGCGCGCTTCGTGTCAAAAGAGAACGTTGATGCGTTTGTGCAGGCGGTTGAGCCATTGGCGCGCGTTGCGTCACGATATGGCGTCCCTCTACGCGCCGCACCTGAGTGGGCGAAGCTACATGGCTTGAGGTTGGTAAGTGGTCCGTCGGTGGATGGTGGGAGGCAGTACTTCGTATCTTGTGTGCCCCAATGACCACATTCAGGCCGAGCATTGGGTGGCACGAGAACGTGCGATTCACAGGGCGATGGCCAGTGCAACCTCGGCAAGGCCCATCAGGCAAACACTCCGAAATGTGGGCAGGGACGCGGCCTTGTGAGCGCCTTGTCCATATATGCTGATAGGCTTGGCAGCGGCTGGCAGCTTTCACTTAAGGCTCCCTCCTCCAACCAAACGTGCATCTGCTGGTGACCGATGTCACATCGTGATGTGAGATTGGTGTCTGGTGCCATTCCGTGACTCCAGGGGGGCTTTGCCTGGCTCGGGATGCATGAATCGTTGCTCATTCGCGTTGCTGATCTGGATGACGCTTACTTTGCTCGTAGTCCACGCGCATTTGCTTGAGCAACGTATCTTGGGCAACCCCGTGGACTGCCTGCCTGAATTGAACAGCTTTTTTGACAAACATGACCGCTCTTTCCTCGCTTCTAGATCACTATCGTCAGTCTTCCGTGTCGGAGCGAGAGAAAGGCACGTATTTCGAAGAGCTGATGCTCTGTTACCTGCGCAACGAGGCGACATATCGAGACCTCTACAGCGACGTCTGGACATATGGTGAGTGGGCTGCTCTTCAGGGCTTAGACAAGAGAGACGCTGGTATCGATTTGGTAGCCAAGGTGGACGGCACTGGTGAAATGCACGCCATCCAGTGCAAGCTCTATGCCGAGGACTACCGGTTGCAGAAGAGCGACATTGATAGCTTTTTTACTGCCTCGGGCAAGAAGCCATTCACGCATCGCGTCATCGTCAGTACGACAAATCATTGGAGCACCCATGCCGAGGAGGCTCTACGCGACCAACAGCCCCCGGTCAGCAAGATTGATCTAACTGATTTGGAGAACAGCCAGATCGACTGGGCGCAGTATCAGCCCAAGGCTTCGCCGGTGCTCAAAGTGAAGAAGCAACTTCGGCCACACCAGCAGCAGGCATTGGATGCTGTAACGACCGGATTTCAGACTGCAAGTCGCGGCAAGCTCATCATGGCCTGCGGTACCGGCAAGACCTTCACTAGCTTGAAGATCGCTGAGACTTTGGCGGGCCGGGGCAAACGGGTGCTGTTCCTCGTTCCAAGCCTGTCCCTGTTATCTCAGTCATTGACCGAGTGGACTCAAGAGAGTGCCATACCGTTGCACAGCTTCGCCGTCTGCTCGGATAGCGATGTTGGCAAAAAGCGTCAGAAGGACGATGACATCGTCCAGACCTTCACACACGAGTTGCGTTATCCAGCGACGACAGAACCCGGCCGCCTGGCTACGGAGATGGCCAAACGGCATGACGCGGCGCACATGAGCGTCGTTTTCAGCACCTATCACTCTATCGACGTCATCCATCAGGCTCAGCAAGTGCATGGAATGGCGAACTTCGATCTCATCGTTTGCGATGAGGCCCACCGCACCACAGGCGCTACGTTCGACGACGAGGATGAAAGCAACTTCGTAAAAGTGCATGATGCCGCTTACATCCAGGCGACCAAGCGTCTGTACATGACGGCTACTCCGCGCATCTACGGAGATACCGCCAAGGCGAAAGCTGAGCAGGGCAGCGTCGCACTTTGCTCCATGGATGATGAGGCGCTCTATGGCCCGGAGCTTCACGTCATTACCTTCTCCGAGGCAGTCAGGCGTGGTCTTCTTGTGGATTACAAGGTCATCGTCCTGTCTGTTGAAGAAAGTCACGTGAGCCGTCGCATCCAGTCGCTGTTGAAGGATGAAAACAACCAACTCAAGGTGGATGACGCCGCCAAAATCATTGGCTGTTGGAAAGCGTTAGCGAAGCAGGGACTCGCCGAGGAGCTGAATGGTGACAGCGAGGCAATGAAGCGAGCCGTAGCCTTCTGTCAGGTCATCGAAGTAAGCAAGGGTGCAAAGACCCACAAGGTCAGCTCTAAGAACATCGCCAGCATGTTCCAGGCCGTGGTGGAGGCCTATCAGGCAACCGAGGCGGACGAAGCCGCATCTACTTTGGCCTGCGAGGCGGAGCACGTTGACGGCAGCATGAACGCTAGCCAAAAAGAGGCCAAGCTTGCTTGGCTCAAGGCGGATGCGGCTGAGGACACCTGCCGCATCCTTAGCAATGTGCGTTGCCTGTCGGAGGGCGTTGACGTACCAGCCCTGGACGCTGTGCTATTCCTGACCCCCCGCAATTCGCAGGTGGATGTCGTGCAGTCTGTCGGCCGTGTTATGCGCAACGCGCCTGGAAAGAAGCGCGGCTACGTCGTGCTGCCAGTCGTCATCCCGGCCGGTGTGGAACCTCATGAGGCACTGAACGACAACAAGACCTACGCTGTGGTGTGGCAAGTCTTGCAGGCCCTGCGCTCGCACGACGATCGCTTTGACGCCATGGTCAACAAGTTGGATCTGATCGGCCGAGATACCAGCAAGATGGAGGTTGTCGCCATCACCGACAAAATTCAGAAGAAGGCTGAGAAGCCCAAGGGGTCGAAGAATAAAGACGCAGGAAAGGGGGGCTTCTCCATCGGAGAACCTGCGCCCAAGCGCTACGGTAAGGAAGACCAGGCCTCTCTGCCGTTTGAGATTGGCGAGATCGAGAAGGCCATCTATGCCAAGTTGGTGCAGAAGGTTGGCAACCGCCACCACTGGGAGGACTGGGCCAACGACATCGCCAAGATCGCCCGCACCCACATCGACCGCATCACGGCCATCGTTGAAGACCCGGCCAACGAGAAGGAGCGCGCCGCCTTCAACACCTTCGCTGGCGAGCTACGCGACGACCTGAACGGTAGCATCAGCGACGGTGAAGTCATCGAGATGCTGGCCCAGCACCTCATCACCAAGCCAGTCTTCGATGCCCTGTTCGAAGACTACAGCTTCGCCCAGCACAACCCCATGTCGCTGGCCATGCAGGGCGTATTGGACGTGCTGCAGGAGCACCGCCTGGACAAGGAGGCTGACACCCTCCAGCGCTTCTATGACAGCGTGAAGATGCGCGCTGCGGGCATCGACAACGCGGCTGGCAAGCAGAAGATCGTCGTCGAGCTGTACGACAAGTTCTTCCGCAACGCATTCCCCAAGATGACCGAGCGGCTGGGCATCGTCTACACGCCCGTGGAGGTGGTGGACTTCATCATCCACAGCGTCGCCCACATCCTGGAGACCGAGTTCGGCCAGACGCTGGGCAGCAAGGGCGTCCACATCATCGACCCCTTCACCGGCACCGGCACCTTCATCACCCGGCTGCTGCAGAGCGGCCTGATCGCGCCCGAGCACCTGCCCCACAAGTACAAGCACGAAATCCACGCCAATGAGCTGGTGTTGCTGGCCTACTACATCGCCGCCATCAACATAGAAGCGGTCTACCACGGCATCGTCGGCGGCGAGTACCAGCCCTTCGAAGGTATCTGCCTGACCGACACCTTCCAGATGTACGAGAAGGAAGACCTGGTCGATGCCCTACTGGTGGACAATAGTGCGCGGCGCAAGCGGCAGAAGAAGCTGGACATCCGGGTCATCATCGGCAACCCGCCATACTCGGTCGGGCAACGCAGCGAGAACGACAATAACGACAACGTCGCGTATCCCGGCCTGGATGGGCGAATTCGCTCAACATATGCTGAGCGTTCCGATGCGGTGCTGGCGAAGGGCCTTTATGACAGCTATATCCGTGCCATCCGGTGGGCCAGCGACCGAGTCGGAGCCAGTGGCGTCATTGGCTTTGTGACCAATGCCAGCTTTCTGGACACGGCGACCTTTGATGGATTGCGCCGCTGCCTGTCCGATGAGTTCAGTAGCATCTACGTCTTCCACCTGCGAGGCAACCAACGCACGGCAGGTGAACTGTCCCGTAGGGAAGGCGGCAAGGTTTTCGGGAGTGGTAGCCGCGCACCAATTGCCATATCTCTGCTGGTAAAAAACCCGGTTGCCAAACAGAACGGACAAATCAGCTTCCACGACATCGGCGACTACCTGAGTCGTGAGGACAAATTGTCCAGGATCGAGTCATTGGGCAGTATTGCCGCCATCACGGCGGAAGATGGCTGGCAAACTATCACGCCGGATGTCCACGGCGACTGGCTCAAGCAACGAGACGATAGCTTCCTGGAGCACATGGTACTCGGCGACAAGAAGGGCAATGGCCCGGCGCTGTTCGAGACCTTCTCCCTGGGAGTGGTCACGAACCGTGATGCGTGGTGCTACAACGCCTCCAAGGCCGGTGTCACCAGCAACATGACGCGGATGATTGCCTTCTATAACGCAGAAGCCGACCGACTGAGCCATGCGCATCCCGGCCTGGACAAGAAGCAGCGTGAGGCTCTTCTAGATGATTTCATCAATTCGGACGCTGCCCAAATCGCCTGGACACGCTCACTGAAGCAGGACTTGGCGAAAGACAAGCGCATCGCTTTCGACCCGACGTGCTTGGTGCCCGGTCTGTATCGTCCGTTCACTAAGCAATGGTTGTACTTCAACCGCCAGCTCAACGAGATGGTTTACCAGATGCCGCGCATCTTCCCGGATGTGACGGCCAAGAACGTGGTGATCGGAGTGTCGGCGTCAGATTCGCGCAGCGCCTACTCGGTCTTCATCAGCGACCACGTTACCAGCCTACACGCCGTGGATATGGTGGGCTCGCAATACTTCCCGCTATACCTGTACGGCGACCCGGACGCCGGTACGACAGAAGCCAGTCCGAAGCAGTCGGCCCTGTTTTGCACTGAGGACAGGGCGGCGTCAGCTCCAACTGCCAAGCGACGCGATGCTGTCACGGCCGAGGGCCTGGCCTATTTCCAGTCTGCCTACGCGGGCGAGAGCATCGGCCGAGAAGACGTCTTCTATTATGTATACGGCCTGCTTCACTCGCCCGATTACCGTGAGCGCTTCGCCGACAACCTGGGCAAGGAACTGCCGCGTATCCCGCGTGCAAAAACGGCCAGAGATTTCTGGGCTTTTTCCAACTCCGGCCGTAAGCTGGCGGACCTGCACCTGAACTACGAAAGCGTTGAGCCCTACCCTCTGAAGATTGACAGCGGCGGCAAGAAGCTCACTGATGCCGACTACCGCGTCGCGAAGATGCGCTACGGCAAGGGCAAGGGCAAAGGCAAGGACAAGGATCTGACGACCCTCCACTACAACGATCGAATCACTTTGAGCGGTATCCCGATTGAAGCCTACGACTACGTCGTCAATGGCAAACCAGCCCTTGACTGGGTGGTCGAGCGCCAGGGTGTCAAGACCGATAAGAACAGCGGCATCGTCAACGACGCCAACGATTGGGCAATCGAGACCATGGGCAACCCGCGCTACCCGCTGGAGCTGTTCCTGCGAGTAGTCACGGTGAGCTTGGAAACGATGAAAGTCGTGAGGTCACTACCCCGGCTCAACGTTGCATTGTCCAACAGTTGACACGAGGTCGCCGATAAGATGACTGCTGCAGAAGTACGGGCCTAGCTGCCGCGATGGCGTTAGCTTTACATTCGTCGCTGTGGGAGCTCCGACGATGGCCGTCGCCCGAGGATTGAGGTTGGTTAGTGTGCACGTGTTCACCAAGTTAGTGGACACAAGCATCCTAGGCTCAGGTGCCGGATTCAAGATTACTTGGCCGGATGCGTACTCTGCTCTGGACGGTGATGCCAGCATCCTGACACACCTCAAGAACCTCCTACATTGACCCTTGATTTGGGTGAGCGTCCAGCCAACCCACCTTGATTCCTGGGAATAACAAAGGATGCTCTTCTCCACTTAACTCATGGTGGAGAAATGGACACTTTCGTAGCCCTCAGTGAAGGCCGGCGTCGCCTG
>Ga0209913_1000779_pt1 | contig 22884 bp, 22 predicted proteins | sample PersoiDNA2013203_FD_185805 | JGI IMG/M metagenome (GOLD analysis project Ga0209913, IMG submission 185805) | Permafrost soil microbial communities from the Arctic, to analyse light accelerated degradation of dissolved organic matter (DOM) -... | ecosystem: Environmental > Terrestrial > Soil >... | reverse complement strand
TTCCGACGACCTGCTGATCTGCCGTTGCGAAGAAATCACCGCCGGTCAATTGCGCCACAGCGTAAGCCAAGACGGCACCCGCGAAATCAATCGTCTCAAGGCCTTGACCCGTGTGGGCATGGGCCGTTGTCAGGGCCGCATCTGCAGCGCCGCGGCCGCCGAAATCCTGGCCCAGGCCAGTGCACAAACCTTGGCGGAAGTCGGCCGCCTGCGTGGTCAAGCGCCCATCAAACCGATTCCTGTCAGTGCAGCACTGGCCGCCGAACCAAGCGGAGACCCGGCATGAGTCGCCTCCTGGACGTCATGGAAACCGACATCGCCATCATCGGCGGTGGCCTCATGGGCACCTCGGCCGCGCTGGTGCTGCGCCGTCAGCAGCGCTCGGTCATCGTACTGGAACAAGGCTGGTGCGGTGCCCAGGCCAGCGGCGTCAATTATGGCGGCGTCAGGCGTCAGGGCCGCCCGGCCAGTCAGTTGCCGCTGACCCAGCGTGCCCATGCCATCTGGCAGCAACTGCCGCAAATCATCGGCAGCGATGGCGAATACCGCCCCTGTGGTCATCTCAAACTGGCCCGCAGCGCCGCCGACATGCAAGAACTGCTGAACTACCGCGACATGGCCGCTGGCCACGGCCTGGAATTGGAATTGCTGGACGCCGCCGGATTGCGCCAACGCTACCCCTGGATCGGTGAACGTGCTTACGGCGGCTCGCTGTGTGCTGGCGACGGTCATGCCAATCCACGCCTGGTCGCTGCCGCCTTTGCCAGCGCCGCCGAACGGGCCGGCGCGCGACTTTTACAGCAAAGCGCGGTCGATGACTGTGTCTTCGATGGTAATTATTTTGTACTGCAAACGCGCAGTGGTGTCCGTGTGCGTAGTCGTTTTCTGCTCAATTGCAGCGGTGCCTGGGGCAAAGACATCGCCCAGCGTTTCGGCGAGACCGTACCAGAGCAAGCCATTTATCCCAACATGTGCGTCACCGAACCACTGCCGCCTTTGATGAACCTGAGTCTGGGCGTCGTCGGTGGCGGCTTCTATGCGCGCCAGGTAGAGCGCGGCAACGTCGTGCTCGGCGGTGGACGAGGACAAGGCCAATTGGCCTTGAACGCCACCCGGCCACGCGTGACATCCACCTTTGCCGCGCTCGCCAGCCTGACCGAAATGGTACCGGCATTGCGCCACGCCATGGTCATTCGCAGCTGGAGCGGGGTCGAAGGCGAAACACCGGATCACCAGCCGGTGCTCGGCCCCAGCGCCACCACACCAGGCTTGTTGCATGCATTCGGTTTTTCCGGCGCTGGCTTTCAGTTGGCACCGGCCGTCGGTGAAGTGCTGGCCGAACTGGTCATGCATGGTGAAAGCAGCACGCCCATTGATGCATTTTCCGTACAGCGCTTTGCTGCACCGTAAGCAGGCAACACCGATTGCAGTTTGAACACCCCGTCCAGGGCCATTTTTACCGTCAAGGAGAACCAACAATGAAGTTTCTGATGCTCAGCACTGTGGTCGCTGCCGCCCTGTCTGCTTACTTGCCAGCGCACGCCGATACGAAGACCATTTACGTCGGCATGAACGGCGGTGCGTTTGAAAAGAATTACACCTCTGTGATTTTCCCCGATTTCGAAAAGGCCAATAACGTCAAGGTGGTAGTGGTGCCCGGCACCTCCTCCGACATCATGGCCAAGATGCAGGCGCAGAAAGACAAGCCGCAAATGCACGTGGTGTTTCTCGACGACGGCGTGATGTACCGCGCAACCGGTATGAATCTGTGCGAAAAAGTACGCGATAGCGCCGTGCTCAAGGAAGTCTATCCGTTCGCGCGCATGGCTAACGATCAGGCGGTCGGTATTGAGATGGGCATCGTCGGCATCGGCTACAACAAGAAGCTGTTTGATGAAAAATCCTGGCCGGCACCAACCTCATGGATGGACTTTGCCGATCCCAAGTACAAGCAAAAGGTGGTATTCCAATCCATTCCCAGCAGCACCTTCGGCCTGCACAGCTTCCTGATGATCAACCGTCTGATGGGCGGCACGGAAAAGAACGTCGAACCGGCCTTCAAGAAATGGTCCACCACGGTCGGCCCCAATGTGCTCGAGTATCTGTCGAGCTCGGCCAAGATTTCCGAAATGATTCAGACCAATGAAGCAGCGATTTTCCCACTGACCGCAACCGCCATCGCCAACCTTAAGGCCAAGGGTATTCCAGCCGAATTTGCTGTTCCCAAGGAAGGCGGCGTTTCACTGCTCGTCGGCGCCTGTGCGCTCAAGGGCAACAGCGAGCCGGAACTGTCGCAAAAGCTGATCGAATTTCTGCTCAGTGCGGCATCCCAGAGCAAGAGCATGGAAATGACCAACAGCATCCCTGTCAATCGCAATGTCAAACTGAGCGATGTCGCCCAGGCCAAGATCGGCAAATCGGAAGTCTTGACCAAAAACCTCAATACGGTGGACTGGAACGAGATCAACGAAAAACGCACCGACTGGAACAACCGCTGGAACCGCTCCATCGAGCAATAAGCTGGTGTGACTGATTGGCACCGGGTCTGCGGATCCGGTGCCGGGTCTCTAGTTCTTCCCTTCAACGTACCGGGCAAAATTATTCAAAATTGCCTGCCAACCTGCCCGCTGTTGTTCGAGCGGATACACGGACTCTGCATCGAAGGTCTGTTTGATGCTCACCTCACCAGCTACCACCGCAAACTCCACTCGCAAGTCGCGCTCACCGAATGTTGCCTCAATCAATTCATTAGGCACAATAGTCGTATAGATGCCGGCAAAATCAAACCCCATGCTGCCGTCCTTGGCTTCCATACGGGAAGAAAAGGAACCGCCCTCGCGCAGATCCACAGCGGCCTGGGTGGTGTGCCACTCTGGCGATGCCGTGTTCCACTGCTTGATGTCATCCGGCGTAGTCCAGGCACGCCAGACGGATTCAATGGGTGCCTTAATGATAGTTTCAACGGTGATTTTCATTCGGATAATCCTGTCGTAAGGATGCCTGTTGGAGGTAGAAAAGAATGTGAACCGAACATTTTTCGAAGCTGATGGCAATGGACACAGCAAAGCAGATTTGACCTGACACGAACGGACTGGTCAAGTCCGAACCAGTATTGCAAAAATGGCAATCCAGCAATAATTGCTGAGGATTGATTCTCTCAACAGCTGTTTTTCTAGCGCTGGGCGCAACACCTATCCCGGAATCAGGTTGGTAAAATCCATCGTATAGCAGGGCAACTTCTCCATAACCGGACAATAGAGGTACGACGATGACAAAACAGGCAACAGGACCTTTCGAGGTGAAATTGAACCCACTGCAACAATACAACGCCGCCGATGACGCCAAGCTTGCACGCATGTCCATTGACAAGCAGTTTCATGGCGATCTTGAGGCAACAAGCGTGGGTGAAATGCTCAGCGCCGGCACCGACGTCAAGGGTTCGGCCGGTTACGTGGCCATCGAGCGTGTCAGCGGTGCGTTGCACGGCCACAGCGGCAGTTTTGTGCTGCAACATAATGCCACCATGACACGTGGTACGCCGTATCAGAACATTATCGTGGTGCCAGATTCGGGTACCGGAGCATTGCTGGGCCTGAGCGGCAATATGCGCATCATCATTGCCGATGGCAAGCATGCCTATGAATTCAACTACACCCTTCCGGGCGATAGTTAATCTTCACGCTACGTCATCGCGTCCAATTTTTTCACAATCACGATGGTCCTTTGGTTCTAAGTGAACTGACAATCTGCAAACCGCAGGCACAGCTGTACGGAATCCACTCACAGAAACCAGAGAAATAAGTGAAATTTGAAAGCACGTGTGATTCTGATGAGGTAAAAATATTTTTTATAGAAATATTTCTGCATGCTTACATCAAAATCATGTGATTTTTTATCGTCATTTGTTGATTTAAATTTAGGCGATTCAGCAATAGCCGGACCTTCAATGTGCGCTATCGCGACAAGCATTGCCAAGGTCGAATCCACTCAAGCACCGCCTCCAAATTTGCCTGATATGGGGCAGTTTGCTATGACGCGAAAAAAAATGAAATGGCTATACGACGTCAGTATAAGCAACTGGAAAGCCGTCCAGAGAGCCATTGAAAACGGCATTGAAGCTGACATTGCCAATGCGGCAGATGCACAAGGAAGGACTGCCTTGATGTGGGCAGGATGCGCCAATCGCCTGGATGTCGTGCTGGCTTTACGATCAGTGCAAGGCATACAAGTCGATGCAACGGACCTTGAAGACAACACTGCCTTGATCCTGGCAGCTTATGCAGGTTACGACGAGATCACCGCGGCGCTGCGCGACGCTGCCGTCAATGCGGTAGACATACAAGGCAATACGGCTTTACTCCTGGCAGCAAACAAAAACTGTATTGACGTCGTCGTCAGCTTGCTCCCAGCGTCCGACATCAACGTCAATATTGCCAATCTATGGGGGCTGACAGCCTTGCACTGTGCTGCACTAGCCAACCATGCTGAAATCGTCAGCCTGTTGTTGAAAGCAGCGCACATCGATATCAATGCCGTTGATGAGAATGGGCACACGGCACTGATGCTGGCAGCGGCATTCGGGCATGTCGACATCGTTGATTTGCTGTGCATTGATCCACGTATCAATATCAATGCAAGAGACCTGGAGGGACAAACTGCCTTGATGTTGAGCCGTGCCTATCCTGAAATCGCTGACACGCTGCGGCGCCAGCCTAATGTGATTATCAATGACATGAGCCGTTTTACGGTATGGACACGCAACATGGCCAGCCTCTTTTGCTGCACCAACAGCACGTTACGAAAAAAAACGGCGCCCCCCGAAGCAATCCCGCTCGTCACCATGAATCGTGAACAGAACGATGCCGAGTATCGGTTTTAAACTCAGGCGCAGAGATAAATGATGACGCTGATCATCTGAAAAGCTAAGCCGCGCATACTTTACTCTGAGGAAACAAGAAAAAATGCGATGTCACGCGATTGCGGCCATTGGCCTTTGATTCATATAAGGCATGATCGGCAGAGTCAAGCAGATCCGATGCCGGCGCCTTGTGATTGCTTGGCCGCTGCAAAGTGCTGACGCCGAGACTGATCGTCACAATCTGCCCCTCATTGTCCACATGTGCAATGGCCAGATCACAGATGCACTGTCTGATGCGCTCAGCAATCACAGCAGCGCCGCTCGCATTACAGTTGGGCAGGACAATGGCAAATTCTTCGCCACCATAACGCGCCGCCAGGTCTCCAGGGCGGTTAAGCGTAGCCATGATGGCACCTGCGAGGCTCTGCAGGCATTCGTCACCTTTTAAATGGCCGTAGCGGTCGTTGTATAGTTTGAAATGGTCGACATCGATCATGATCAGCGATAAGGCATGTCCATCCCTGCTCACCCGTGCCAGTTCGGCTGCGAGGGTTTGATCAAAATGTCGACGGTTGGCAAGCCCCGTCAAGCCGTCCTGCATGGCCAGACGTTCCAGCGTCTTGTTAAGACTCTCTACTTTCTGACGTGCTTCATTGGCTTCTTTTTCCGCCAGTTCCCGGTGCTTCACCTGAGCAACCATCCGCGTTCCGATATACGCGAACACCAGCAGCAATGTCGCTACGATAATGCCACGAAAGTAGGTGTCCTTGACCCAGTCCGCCAACACTTCTTCTTTTGCCAATGCCACCGCAATAAATACCGGGTAATCGTCAAGATGACGATAGGCATTAATACGAATGACGCCATCCTGTACAGATTTTATCGTTGCAGACCCGCTGAAATTTTTTGATGCATTGTCTCGATAGATTGACGCTCCAGCAATGCTTTTTCCTATCATATTTTCGCGTAATGGTCTGCGATATAACAATGTCCCATCCAGCTGAGCCAGCAGAATGGCGCCATTCTCACCGATTGCAAAGTGATCAAAGAATTTTTGAAAGTAAGCCATCTCAATGGTCGCGAGAACAACCCCACCAAAACTGCCATCGGGTTTATTGACGCGGCGGCTGATAGTCAGTATCCACCGTCCGGTAGACCTGCTTCGAACGGGTGGTCCGATATGCGGTGCATTATCGGCATGACTGCGGTGGTACTGAAAATATTCCCGGTCCGAATTATTGAATTTCGATTCTAATTTTGCTTGAGACGTGACAAGCCAGGCGCCGTTTTCGTCATAAACAAATACCCCATTGAGTTGCGGGAGTTCTCGCACTCGAGTGCTCAGAAGTTCGTGGGTACGCGCAATTGTTGCTGCATTGCTACCATCATGCTTGAGACGTTCTATCACCCCGACCAGAACAATATCTGCTTCCTTGAACGTTTCGTTGGCATGCTGAGCAACGGCAAACGTGACGTTGCTCAGTGACTCAGTGGTTTCTTTCAATTCGGCGCTACGATTCATCGCCGCGTTCACGATCTCCAATACCACCATGGTGATACATACGATGCCGACAAAAAAGAAAGCAAGCGAGGAAGTCCTGTGATTTTTAAGGGCACGTATCATGATTGACTCTTATAGTCGCCGCAGTGGCGAATGATCCCAACTGGAATAATCAGTGGTTGCATTATTCTCCGAGTTGTCTTGGCGACACAATAAGAGTTTTCCTGATGCTTCCAGGTATGTTGCAAAAATGAAAACTTTGTATATCAAGGCTCTGCAACGTTCGGATAAGGCGTGAAATTACCTTTGTGGCACTCAGAAAGACATCAGATCCCGCTGAACCAGTTATAGCCTTGATCTTCCCAGTAGCCACCCGGATTGTCATTGGTCACCATCAGGGCGACCACATGTTTAGGGTTCTTGAAGCCAAGTTTGGTCGGCACGCGGACCTTGAGCGGAAAACCGTAGGAAGTAGGCAAAGGTTGTTTGCGAAAATCCAGTGCCAATATGGTCTGTGGGTGTAATGCACTGGGCATGTCGAGACTGGAGTAATAACGATCGGCGCATTTGAAGCCGACGTATTTGGCGGTGATATCGGCACCAATTGCCTGCAGGAATGTTTTTAGCGGCACCCCCGACCATTGGCCGATGGCACTCCATCCTTCGATGCAGATATGGCGCGTGATCTGGTCGGCCTGTGGCAGGCTGCGCAAGCGTTCCAGCGTCCACGGCTGCTTGTCGCGCACCAGACCCGCGACTTCCAGACGCCAGTCGGCGGCATCGATGTCCGGCGCATTGAATTCGTCGTAAAAGGCATTGAAGGGAAACGGATCGGTAATCTGACTGGCGGCATAAGTTGGCGCCAGCTTACTGCCGCGAAACAGCAAGGCTTGCACACGATCGTTCCAGCGTGACATGGCCCACAACACCTGATCGACCTTATCGTTGTCCTGCAAATCGCAACCGGCCAGCAGTGACAACGCACCCAGAGACAGCGAGGAACGCAACAACAATCGACGCTCGACCTTGATTAACGCCGTTCGATGATCAGCCAGGCGGATTTTTTCCGGCTTGCGGCGGGGTTGTTCCGGTTCACTCATGTGGCACTCTCTTGCTTACGCCCGCGCCCGGTGATCATGGGCAACAGGGTTTTCGGAACCAATGCAACAAGCAGCAAGTGCACCGCCACGAAGGCGGCAATGCCAGCCATGGCGGCAAAATGCACTTTGCGCGCAAAATCAAACCCACCGAACAGATCACTCAAGAACGCCAACTGCACTGGCTTCCATAACGACAGTCCGGACAGTACCACCAGCACGCCCAGCGCAATCACGCCGCAATACAAGAGCTTTTGCACAGCGTTATAACTGCCGGCCTGATGCGGCAAGCGCAGGCGCAGTGCCAGGATTGCATCGGCCAGTACATCGCGTGCACGCAACGGCAGAAAATGACGGCGAAAGTGGCCGCTGAGCAGTCCATAGAGTAAATAAAACAGCCCGTTGGCCATGAGCAACCACATTGCTGCGAAATGCCAGGCAATGGCACCGCCCAGCCAGCCGCCCAGGGTCATCCAGGCCGGAAAGCGGAAACCGAAGATGGGCGAAGCATTGTAGATGGCCCAACCGCTCATGAGCATGCAGACGATGGCGAACGCATTGAGCCAGTGCGCAATGCGTACGACCAGCGGATGGAACACCACTGTCTTGGACATCGCGCTTACATTGGCGGCGTGATGCCGTTCTTGCCGACCGACACCGATGCCGCCGTCATGCTGCCATCAACCTCTTTGCGGGCTCGCACGACAACCTTGGCACCAGCCACCAGCATGGTGCGCTCACCGGCTTCAATGTTGACGATAGGGACATCGGCGGGCACGATGATTTTCTTTTCGCCGCCTTTGTACTTCAGCGTCAGCGTGCGACCGTTACTGGCGACGACATCACCAACGCTACCGTTGGTCATGGTGCTGTTGGGTGCCAGATCGAAAGGACGGTGACCGTCGCCGGTGCCGGCCATCGCTGGCGGGAAGACATGCACTTCAAGCGCCTTTTGCGAGCCGTCTGGCTGTGGAATAGCGGCAGCGCCGATATAGCTGCCGGGCTTGATGTCTTCGATCTTGGCAATCGAGATGGCGGCGACTCGGGTGTCCTTGTCAAGCTTGACTGCCTGCTCTGAACCACGGTTGGTCTTGATGACCATTTGGTCACCGCTGATCGACAGGATGGCACCGCGTACGCCGCTCGTTGGAGGACTTTGCGCGAAAGCAGCAGCCCCGATCAGGCCGCTGGCGAAAATGGCCGACACTGCCGCGCCACGAAGAAACTGCTGGATGGATGCGTTCATGAGTGGTTCGAGTAGTGAGTGGAAATTCATTCTAAACAGATCGAAGTTCCAGACTGATGACATTTCCATGACAAAAATGTCAGCAAGGCGGCTCAACCGCCAATTTTAGTGGCCTCCCCCTTGCACGCTCTTGTGCAAACGGCGCAAACCCAGCCATACCAGCACCGCGAACACCGGCACCATGACGCCGCTGGCAATTTCTGGATTGATCGGCACGCCGGCTTCTTTCAAGGCCGTGCCAATATGACCGAACAAGCCCACCATGTAATAGGAAATCGCCGCCACCGACAGGCCCTCTACCGATTGTTGCAGACGTAATTGCTGGGCCGCGCGGGCATTCATGGATTCCAGTATCTGACGGTTTTGCTGCTCTTGAACAATGCCGATACGGGTGCGCAGCAAATCATTGGTATGGGCAATACGTTCGGCCAGCGCTTCCTGGCGGCGTGCTACCGAGGCGCAGGTGTCCATGGCCGGCGCCAGGCGTCGTTCCATGAACTCGCCAATGGTTGGCACGCCCTCCACCCGACTTTCGCGCAACTCATCAATACGCGCCTTGACCAGACGGAAATAAGCCTGCGATGCGGAAAAGCGGTAGCTGTTTTGCAACGACATCTTTTCAATGCGCGCGGCAAGACCGGTAATACGATGCAAAATCTGTTCATCATCGGCATGTGTGGTGGCATCACTGGCAGACTGATCGCCATCGACCATGGCGGCGGTCAACGCAGCCAGATCGTTTTCAATGGCATTCAGCGCGGGTGCTGCCTGCTGTGCATGCGGCAGGCCCAGCAGGGCCATCATGCGATAGGTTTCGATCTCCAGTATGCGTTGCACCAGGCGGCCACCCTGCATGTCGCGCAGATCAATGTCGCGCACCACAAAACGGCTGAAGCCATCGGCCTGAATCAGGAAGTCGGTCCAGATCTCTCCACCTTGCAAGACCTTGCTCGAGGCCAGCAATTTGCCTTCAAACAGACGCGCAAAATCGCTGGCAACGCCGGCCCCAGCCTGTTCCAGTACCACATGTGCGGCCACCATGACATTGCCTTGCAGCGCCAGCAGCCATTGTTGTGGAATCTGCTTGAGAGGGACTTCCACAAAGGCCTCGTCGGTGCTCAGCGTACTTGCATAACGCTGGGCGAAGGTGTAGGTAGAAAATTCAGTATGGCACTCCCATTTGAGCCGAAAACCGCCGAAATCGTGAAAGAAATGCCTGGCTTCGATACCCGGTCCGGTGACACCAAAATGCAGGCACAGATCGGTCAACAATGCATGCTGGAAAGCAATGTGGCGGTTGGCATCAACGGCGTCGCGCATGTAGACGGCAAAATGCGTCAGACTTTCCGGCGCGCTCAGTTGCAGAAACGGCCGTGAATGCGCTTCGGCCGCCAGCGGTACGCGTTGCGGGTGATTCAGACTGGCGTAGACAATCGACATGAATGGTCCTTAAGTTTGGTATCCGGGTAATAAGGTAGACGCTGATCAGTGCCGTGCAGGCAATCCAGCATTAGGCGGGGCCGTGGCACAGGCAGCGCATTTAATCTGTTGGCGCCGGGTAACTGACTGCCAATATCGTCAGTTGCTCCACGCCGGCCGGGGTTTGCAGCGTCACTTCATCGCCTTCGCGTGCTTTGGTCAGGGTGCGCGCTACCGGCGAAACCCAGCTTATCTTACCGTTCAGGGGATCGAGCTCGTCGATGCCGACGATGGTGACAGTATGTTCGATGCCGAGCTGGTTTTCGTAGGTGACGGTAGCGCCGAAGAAAATCTGGTCGCTGCCGTGATGTACCGTCGGATTAACCACCTCAGCGATATCCAGGCGCTTGGTCAGAAAGCGGATACGCCGGTCAATTTCGCGCAAGCGACGCTTGCCATAGATGTAGTCGCCATTTTCCGAGCGGTCGCCATTGGACGCTGCCCACGAAACAATACGCACCACTTCTGGACGGGCCACGTCAATCAAATGGAACAACTCGTCCTTGATACGCTGATGCCCTTGCGGGGTCATGTAATTCTTGGATCCGGCCGGTATCGCCGGCACCCCCGGTTCATCATCATCATCGCCGTCGGGTTCTTTTACAAATGCTTTGTTCATGGTGCCGTTGCCTGTTCGAATGGGGCTGTGATCGATATCACTGCGACCCGTACGCCTGTGCATCATTGTAGCGGTATGTTAAAGTTCCTGAACACGTCTTTCCATGCTTACGCCGTTGCTGTGCATGCGTGAAGCGGCAACGACAAGACCTTCCCCCCTTTCTTTTCCACTACGCTGACCATGCCTGCCAACACACCGCTCGCCCCTGCTTCCCCCTACCGTATTGGCCTAGCCGCCAATCGCGCACATCAAGATGCCCCCAATTCAGCGCTGGTACAGTTGCTGCGTGGTTCGCGCACACGCATTGAGGCGCTGCAACCGGAGCTGGTCGTGGTCGGCCGTACCCTGGACGCCATCGGTCAGCTCGGCCTGTTGCCCGATTATCCGCATCTGGAGCGCTTCCCCTATGGCCGCCAAGGCGGTCTGATGAAACTGGTCTCGCGCATTGTCGACAGTGATCCTACGCGTCGACTCGATGCCATCATTTATTTGATCGACCCGGTTGATCCCTCCTCAACCTTCCCTGAAGCCGTTGCGCTCAAGCGCCAGTGCGTCATTCACGGCAAACCCTTTCTGTCGACACTGGCAGGCGCGCGTGAATGGTTCGAGCTGGAAGCCATTGCCAGCGGCGCGGCGCCCGACCCACTGCTTGATGACAGTTTTAAGCTGGCCGATGAGGGCATCGCTCTGATCGCCCATGATTCAATGAAACCACGTATGCTGGCATTAGCCGAAAAACACTTTGAGGTACTCGACAGCTTTGCCTTTCGCTGCGCCACCGGCACCACCGGCGGTCTGCTCAATGAACTGGCGCTGAAAATCAAAGGCGAGGCAGGCCGCAACTGGGTGAAACCCTTTCTCAGCGGCCCCATGGGCGGCGATGCCCAGATTGCCGAACTGATCCTGCAGCATGACTGCCGACGCGTGTTGTTTCTCGAAGACCCGCACGTGGCGCGCCAGCATGAGGCCGATATTCAGCTGCTCGAGCGCGCCGCCCGCGTAGTCACCGACTACGCTTCCTGCATGAGCGACGAAAAATGGGGGGATCGCTGGCTCAGCCTGATCAAACAACGCCAGGTCGCTTAAGCGCCATTTATTTTCAGACCTTGTTTTGCGGGCAGCCGCCCAACATATGGCTGCATTGACAAACAAGCTGCGAGGACCGTTTTTGCTGCATAAAATCAAGAGAATTCTGCTCGCGCCATTGATCTATGGCGCTGCCATCCTGCTGCTGTTCGAGGAATGGCTCTGGCATGCAAGCAAGCGAGTACTGGCGCGACTGCCGTTGCTGGCCTGCATTGTCCGCCTGGAAACCTGGATTGCCTCGTTGTCGCCGTATGCCGCATTAGCCATCTTTCTGGCACCCAGCCTGTTGCTGATACCAGTCAAGATCCTGGCCTTAATGTCGGTTGCCCATGGCCATGCGACAACCGGTTTACTGATCGTTCTGCTAGCCAAGGTGCTAGGCACGGCCTTGGTCGCGCGACTCTACGCTCTGACCAATACGGCACTGTCTTCACTGGCGTGGTTTGTACGTTGGCGCGACGCCTTGCTAAGCTTCAAGGACCGCATGATCGCGCATTTACGCGCCACTGCAGCCTGGCAGCAGGTCGAGGCCAGTGTTGCTGCACTCGGCTCTGCCCGCAGACGCTTCTGGGATGGGGCCAAACAATATTGGAACGGCGAGGGTTCGCGCTTACGAATCGTGCGAATCATCAAAAAACTCGCTGCGCGCTGGCGCGAGCGGCGCTAAGAGTTGTAGCAGTTAGATCGTGCTGGCGCTGCCGTGAGTGGCCACGGGCACTACATGACCGTGTTCGGGTGCCTTGGCCGGCGGTGGATGCCCTAAATTGGTGGAGATATTGTTGCTCCACTCGAAGGCTTCCTTTTCCAGTGCATAAAACGCATCGGCAGACAAACCTAGTCCATCCAGCAATTCCTTCATTTCAGAGACACTTTTGTCGCCTTGTTCGATGTTCTCTGCCAGCTGCAATATCTCACCATAAAAGCCGGTCCGTAACAGCAACGCTTCGCGAATCTCGACACTGATACTGATTTGGGTGAGTATGGTTTCCATGTCCATGCCAAACAAAGCATCGATGAGCGACATGATGCCTACGGTAAAGGCGATTTCGGACATCTTGCGACGTCCCGGACGCAGTTTTTCGGTGATTAGTTCGAGCAGCTTGCCGCGTGTGGCTGCCAGAATCAGCAGTGGCGACAGCGTATGGGTCTTGCCCTTTTCATTATTGGCAAATAACAGAATCTGCAACCAGCGCTTCAATTGGCGGCGTCCCAGCACAATCAGCGCCTGTCCCAACGAATCGATGTACTTCAAGAAACCATATACCGGGGTATTGACCAGACGCAGCAAGGTCAGGCTCAATGCCACGTCGCGCTTGATATAACGGACGATCTCACCATTGTCGACATTGCGTACCAACAACGTCAGGATATGCATGATGACAAGCTTGGAGGCATCCAGTTTTTTGCCCTTCAGGATCACCGGTTTGGCAAAGTAATAGCCCTGAAAATAATCGAAGCCAAACGACAAGCACTCGCGAAATTGCTCGAGCGTTTCAACTTTTTCAGCCAGCAACATCTTGTTGGCGCGTTTGAAATTGATACTCAACTTGAGCAATTTGCTGGGATCAAGCCCCATGACATCAATCTTGATGATCTTCACCAGCGGCAGCAAACGGGCAATATCTTCCGATTCGGCAATCACATCGTCGAGTGCAAATACATAACCAGCACGGGACAACTCGACCACGCGCTTGACCAGTTCAGGGGTAACCTTGACGGTTTCGAGAATTTCCAAAACCACCTTGTCGGCCGGCAGGAAGCTGATGAAATCGCTCATCAGTACGGTGGCATCCACATTGATGAAGCCGAACAGATTACCGATGACGTTATTCAAGCCCAGTTCAGAAGCATGGGCAATGACCGATGCGGTAGCAGCAACATCATCGCTGACATTGGCAGGACCGATAGCAGCATTGCGAAACAGCAGCTCATAGCCGATCAACTCCTGCTCGCGACTGAGAATGGGTTGCCTGGCCAGAAAAAAATCGAGGGCATGAGCTGGAGTAGCGTTATCTGAAGACAATTCGGTCATGATTTTTTAATTTACCCCAGCGCTAACAGCAGAAAAAGAACTTCAATATTGCTGTCTATTTTATGCCGTAATTAAGCTTCAACAGGAGAAAATATTGCAGAAACGAAACATAAATATTCATCGTGCTATTTTCAATAGATCAAACTGACGCCATCGGCATCGTTCGCTCAGGCTTCTCCGGATTCCAGCACAAAGCCGGCGCCACTATCGCGACCAAGCACCTTGACCAAGTAAGGCATAACTTCCTTGAGAGTCGCTTCCAGGGTCCAAGGCGGATTAAGCACAAACATGCCACTACTGTGCAGACCGAAACCGTCCGGCGAGGGCGAACAAATCGTCAATGTGACATTAAGCCAGCTCTTGGCCCCCAGGCGTTTGAGACGATCGGAAAACTGCCGACTTTCAATACGTTGCAAAATCGGATACCAAACCGCATAGGTACCAGTTGGGAAACGCAGCAAGGCCTCCTGCAAGGTTTCCTTGACGCGCTGATAATCGCGCTTGTCTTCATACGGTGGGTCGATGAGCACTAAGGCGCGGCGCGACGGTGGCGGCAACAATGCTTTGAGTGCCTGGAAACCGTCACCGCGCTCAATCATCACGCGTTTGCCACGACCCGACGGACGTTGCCCCTGCTCGGCCGCATGCGCGTCGAGCTTGCGGAAATTATCGGCCAGTATCTTGCTCTCGGTGGTGTGCAGTTCAAACAGACGCAAGCGATCCTGCTCTCGCATGACCTGATTGGCGCAATAAGGCGAACCAGGGTAATAGCGCATCTTGCCACTGGGGTTGAGATTCTTGACCAGTTGCACATACTCGGCCAATGCAGCAGGTAGATCGGTGCGATCCCACAACGGCGCAATACCGGTTTCGTACTCAGCATTCTTGCTGGCGTAGTTTCCATCCAAGGCATACACGCCGGCACCGGCATGCGTGTCGACGACCATGTAAGGAGTCTCTTTTTGCCCTAGGTAACGCAACAATTGGATTGTTACCATGTGCTTGAGCACATCAGCATGATTGCCCGCGTGAAAGGCGTGGCGGTAACTCAACATAAAATCTTCTATTCCTTGCTAGGTTTAATGACCCGTGGATCACGGTATGTCATGAATGCGATGTGAACAATACTAATAAAAATATGAAATTATTTTGTACTTTTCCACAAATATGCCCGCATTTTAACAAGGATGCTCCAGCAATAGTCGCAGCAAAGCCGATTATTCCTGCCACGACGGCAATCCATACCTATTGTCCGGCGCGGTCCAGGCGGAAGTAGGCATCCAAGAGCGATGTCTTGAACACCACACCCAGCAGGCGTGGATCTTCGACACTGGCAATCACCGGAAGCCGTTCACCCTGATGGTCCAGGAACAATTGCAGCGCCTCCCCCAACGACATATCCGGCGTCACCTCGTGCAGGAAATGGGTGCGCATGAAGTCGCCCGCGCGCTTGGCGGCAATATCGTTCTTGTCCAGCAACAGCGAGGTCACGTCCTGCAAGGCCACTACCCCCAGGTAACGGTTATCAGCATCGGTGATGTAAATGTATTTGACCGGATATTTCAGGAAAAGCCTGGTTACTTCCGTCAAAGGAGCATCCATTTGCAACACCGTTTCAGCTGGCTTGATCAGCTCATTCATGTGCGTGCCGCGCAAGCGGATACGCTCGGCAGCATCGCGATGGCGCTTGAGCGTGATCTCATACATCGACTTGCCGTCCAGGCCACGCGCGATGGCATAGGCCACTACGCAGGACAGCAACAGTGGCAACACCACTTGGTAGCTGAGCGTCATTTCAAAGATCATCAGCACTGCCATAATTGGGGCATTGGTGGCGGCAGCCAGAAAAGCGCCCATACCCACCATGGCATAGGCAAACGGCGGCGAGATCACGTGCGGCCAGAGCGTATGACCGACATCGCCAAACAAAAAACCGATAGCTGCACCAACAAACAGGGTCGGCGTAAAGATCCCCCCGACAGCGCCGGAGCCCACCGTCAAGGCAGTGGCTACGATCTTGTAGACCAGCACCAGCATCACCGTCGTCCACAGCCAATTGGTATGCAGCAAGGAGTTGACCACGCTGTAACCATTGCCCCAGACCTGCGGCACCTGCACCGACATCAGTCCCACCAACAAGCCACCCAGCGCCAGACGCAAGGGCAGCGGCAAGCGAATTTTCTGCCACAGCACCTTGCTCATATCGAGCACACGCAGGAACTGCGGTGCCAGCAACCCGGCCAAAATGCCGAGCAACACGAATAACAAGATTTCGACACCGGCCACTTCCGGGAAATAAGGCATTTCATAAGCCGGTTTGTAACCGGGCAACTCGCGCATGGTGATGTTGGCGACCACAGAGGCGACCACGATTGGACCGAAACTCTCCATCACCAGCGCACCCAATACGATTTCAGTGACGAAGAACGCGCCTGCGATGGGCGCGTTATAGGCAGAAGTAATCCCGGCTGCGGCGCCGCAGGCGACCAGCAAACGCAACCGCGACGCCGGAAAATGGACAAACCGCCCGACCAACGAGGCACACAATGCAGCCAATTGCACCATCGGACCTTCACGGCCGATGGAACCGCCCGAGGCGACCGAAAACAGCGAAGAAAGACTGCGCAACAAGGAGTGACGCACCGGAATATGACCATCGCCAATGGCCACTGCCTCCATGTAATCAGAGGCGGCGCCAGACGGCATGCGCTTGGCCCAAATCAGAAACAGCCCAGCCACCAGACCGCCGCAGGTCGGAATCAACACACGCATATGCCAAGGCAAACCGGTGGCGATTTCCACCAGACTGCCGCTATGACCGGTCAGCAAAAATTGCAAAGCGGCGATTCCTTCGCGAAAGACAATGGTCGCCAGTGCCCCCACGAAGCCAATGATGGCGGCCCACAACAGCATGGCATGGGCCTCGGACATGCGTATTAAATTCTGTAGGCGAAAACGGGCTTTGAGTAAGGTCGTGCGTAGGGAGTTTGACATCAGTTGCTTTCGACGATCAGGGAAAGCAGATGCTGCATGTCTTTCTGCACGGCGCTGTCGGCCCTTTTTTGCATGTGCTGATAGCACTCGATCACTTCGCGGGCCTGCGCCGTGATACTGGCGCCGCCGCCTTTGGCGCCGCCGGTAGCGGTTTCGACCAAGGGCTGACGAAAGCAACGATTCATTTCTTCGACCAGCAACCAGGCACGACGGTAAGACATTTCCATCTCGCGCGCCGCGGCCGAAATCGATCCAGTGCGCTCTATCGCCTGCAGTAGCGACGCCTTGCCGGGGCCGAAGGCAATCGTATCGCCTTGCATCACGCGTAAGCGTACGGATTTGGAATGTGTCATGGGGCAGATTGTAGCAAGCCCGGCCAGCAATTTACATGGATTACAGCAGCGATTTGACGGACGCTATATCCTTGCGTATATTTCGCTCCTATTCCAGTCCTTATTTCACTACGCAACACGCATCCCCTCTCAGGAAGCCTTATGCCCGCCACTGCCGTTACCCCAAGCTTGCGCCGCATCGCACTGGCCGTTATTGCGGCGACCTTGTTAAGTGCAGTCGCGGGCCCCGCAACAGCCGCCGATCTGATTGTCTCGGCAGCGGCCAGCCTGACCAATGCCTTCAATGAACTCGGTACGGCATTTGAGCAACAACACTCTGGCGTCAAGGTTATCAACAATTTCGGCGCCTCCGACATCCTGATGCAGCAAATTGTGCGCGGCGCTCCGGCCGATGTATTTGCCTCGGCCGACCAGACTGCCATGGACAAGGCAGTCGCAGAAAAAGCCGTACAAGTCAGCAGCCGCAAAAATTTCGCTGCCAATCAAATCGTGTTGATCGTGCCGCATGACAGCACCCTCGCCCTGAACACACTCAAGGATCTCACCCAGCCCAGCGTCAAGCGCGTTGCGCTCGGCAATCCGGCGTCGGTGCCATTTGGCCGCTACACCAAGACGGCGCTGGAGCAGGCCGGATTGTGGGACATCGTATTGGCTAAAGGTGTACTGGCGCAAAACGTGCGCCAGAGTCTCGATTACGTGGCCCGCGGCGAAGTTGAGGCCGGCTTCGTGTTCGCTACCGATGCCGCCGTCATGCCGGAGAAGGTAAAAGTAGCCATCCGACTCCCTTCGGACAAGCCAGCGACCTACCCGATTGCCATGACTGCCACGACTGCACAGACAGAACTGGCCGGCCAATACATCGCCTATGTGCAATCGGCTGCCGGCCAGGCGATACTAGCCCGATATGGCTTCTTGAAACCCTGATATATGGGTGCGATCTGGACGCCCTTATTACTCTCGCTGAAGGTCGCAGGCTGGGCCACGGCGATCAATTTTGTGCTTGGCGTCGCGACCGCCTACGCTCTGTCGCGCTGGCGCTCGCCGCTACGCGATCTGATCGACTCGATTCTGACCTTGCCGCTGGTCTTGCCACCGACAGTTCTGGGCTATTACCTGCTGGTCTTGCTCGGCAAGCGCGGCTTGATCGGCTCCTGGTTGTCGGCACTCGGCATCGAGCTGGTGTTTACCTGGCAAGGCGCAGTGATTGCATCGACCATCGTTGCCTTTCCGCTGGTGCTCAAAGCGTCCCGCAGCGCCTTTGAGCAGGTCGACATGCAACTGGAAAACGCCGCGCGCGTGCTGGGCGTGTCTGAAGCGGGTGTATTTTTTCGCATCAGCCTACCGCTGGCTACACGTGGCATCACCGCTGGCGTGTTGCTGGCCTTTGCTCGCGCGCTCGGAGAGTTTGGCGCCACCTTGATGATCGCCGGCAATCTGCCGGGGCGCACCCAGACTTTATCAGTCGCCATCTATGAGGCAGTACAAGCTGGCGACGACAACACCGCCACGCTGATGGTGGTGATCACCTCCATCACCTGCGTAGCGCTACTGTTGATCGCTGGCCGACTGGTGCCTGGCCAAAGCCCGCGTAAAAAGGATCTGTTATGAGCATCAGTGTGCAGATCAGCAAACAATTGCGCGCTGCCGACCGGATCTTTCAACTCGATCTCAGCTTCGCTTCGGACAGCAAGCGGATTGTGCTGTACGGCCCTTCCGGCGCTGGCAAAAGTCTGACCTTGAAGGCCATTGCCGGCCTGATGATGCCCGATAGTGGAAAAATTACGATAGCACAGCGTACTTTATTCAGCGCCGACGAGGCCATCAACCTGCGCCCGCAACAACGCAACGTCGCCTACCTGTTTCAGGATTACGCTCTATTTCCGCATCTGAACGTGGCACAAAATATCGCCTTCGGCTTACGCCGCGGATGTTTCAATCTGCGCCGGCCGGCGTCACATCCGGCGGTACAACGCTGGCTGCAAGCATTCGCGCTGGAGGCCACGGCGGCCAGCTACCCGGAGCAACTCTCTGGCGGTCAGCGCCAGCGTGTGGCACTGGCGCGTGCGCTGGTGGCGCAGCCGGACATTTTGCTATTGGACGAACCATTTGCGGCCTTGGATTTGTCACTGCGCCAACGCATGCGGCGCGAACTAAGTGAACTGCAACAGCAGCTAGACGTGCCCATGCTGATCATCACCCATGACCCAGCCGACGTCGAGGCGCTCGGCGAAGCCGTTTTTGAAGTACGCGACGGCACACTGCATCAGCACAAATAAAAAGCCGCACTCTTGTGAAGTGCGGCTTGAACTGCTGCTTGCTGGACTATTTTTTTATGCCAGGCAGTGAGCCCCGGCCCGATTTAGTCCCCTCTTACCTCCTCAGTGATACGGTCTGCTCAGTGCTTGTCGCCGTCGAAGAATTGTTCATCTTCGGTCGAACCATGCAATGCCGTGGTCGATGACTGACCTTGTTGAATCGCCTGGGTGACAGCATCGAAATAACCGGTTCCGACTTCGCGCTGATGCTTGACGGCGGTAAAGCCCTTTTCAGCGGCAGCAAATTCGGCTTCCTGCAATTCCACGAAGGCCGACATCTGATTGCGCGCATAGCCGTGCGCCAGGTTAAACATCGAGTAGTTCAGTGCATGGAAACCAGCCAGCGTGATGAACTGGAACTTGTAACCCATGGCGCCCAGTTCACGTTGGAATTTGGCGATGGTGGCATCGTCCAGATTCTTTTTCCAGTTGAACGACGGCGAGCAGTTATACGACAGCATCTTGCCTGGGAACTTGGCATGAATGGCTTCAGCAAATTTCTTTGCGAAGGCCAGATCAGGCTTGCCGGTTTCACACCATACCAGGTCTGCATAGTCGGAATAGGCCAGACCGCGCGAGATGGCTTGCTCAATGCCCGGACGGGTCTTGAAGAAACCTTCCACAGTGCGCTCACCGGTCAGAAATGGACGATCGTTCTCATCCACATCCGAAGTCAACAGGTCGGCGGCTTCTGCGTCGGTACGTGCAATCACCAGTGTATTGGTGCCGGAAACATCGGCTGCCAGACGCGCCGCATTGAGCTTTTCGACTGCTTCGCGGGTCGGCACCAGCACCTTGCCACCCATGTGACCGCACTTCTTGACGGAGGCCAGTTGATCTTCGAAGTGCACGCCGGCAGCACCAGCGTCAATCATCGACTTCATCAGCTCGTAGGCATTAAGCACGCCACCGAAACCCGCTTCAGCATCGGCCACGATAGGGGCGAAGAAGTCGATATCGTTCTTACCTTCGGACCATTGAATCTGATCTGCGCGCTGGAAAGTATTGTTGATGCGCTTAACCACCATCGGCACCGAGTTGGCTGGGTACAACGATTGGTCTGGATACATCTCGCCGGCCAGATTGGCGTCGCCAGCAACTTGCCAGCCGGACAGATAGATCGCCTTCAGACCAGCCTTGACCTGTTGCATGGCTTGGTTACCAGTCAGTGCGCCCAATGCATTGACGAATGGCTCGGTGTGCAACAGATTCCACAACTTGTCGGCGCCACGCTTGGCCAAGGTGTGCTCGATGGTCAGCGAGCCGCGCAGACGTACGACGTCGTCCGCTTTGTAGTTGCGCTTGACGCCTTTCCAGCGTGGGTTTTCTGCCCAATCCTGTGCCAGTGCCTGAATCTGTTGTTCGCGTGAAGTCATGGTCAATCTCCTTAAGGGTGAAAAAATGGAGGTAAAAAGTGAATTCCATGACTTCATAGTAGGCTTAAGTGTGCAGAGCAGCAAGGTCTTATATAAGACATATTAATTATTTTTAAATCATATATATCAATGACTTAAATATCATTTTTTGCGATACGAAATACGATTTCTGAAAATGAAATAATTTCATGATGCTGCGCACCGTCGTTTTTCACGATGTGAAATCGATTTTTTGCATCATGAAAATACGATTAAAAAATAGAATCTTTACTATGCATTGCATAATAAAAGTCACTATCATGCATGCTTGGTCTGCAGCAACAACGATCGCCCTTACCTTTTATAAAAAGGACAAACGCATGAGCAAAGCAGAAACACTAAAACAATGGCAAGAACAAGAACTGGCGGTCCGTGCTCGACTGGCCGCACCCGGCGTGGCCACCATGGACGACCTCAAGGCCGGCAGCGGCATGCAATTCCTGCAACGCATCTGGGATGGTGAATTGCCGTCGGTACCGATCGGCGCCACACTGGACTTTGTGCCGATCGAAGGTGAACCGGGTCGCATCGTCTTTCAGGGTACGCCCGGCAAGCAGCACTACAACCCGCTGGGCAGTGTGCACGGCGGTTATTTCTGCACCTTGCTCGATTCGGCGCTCGGTTGTGCGGTGCACTCGGTGCTGCCGCAGGGCCAGGGTTACACCACGCTGGAACTGAAGGTCAACCTGATCCGTGCGCTGACCGACAAGACCGGTCCGGTGCGCGCCGAAGGCAAGGTCGTTCACGTTGGCAATCGCGTCGGCGTAGCCGAAGCACGCATCATCGACGCTGAAGGCAAGTTGTACGCACACGCAACCACCACCTGCCTGGTCTTTTCTCTCCCCTAGTGCAGACATCGCCGGTTGTTTAATAGAGCAAGAAAGGTCAGAATGGTACGAATAGCAATTTAGGGGCGTCTGGCGCCGACTGACCACATGCATTACGCACTGAACATCCGCACTTTCCTCTTCAGTCACTATTTTTATTCTGGCGTACGAATAGCTACCGGCGTGGTTGGCATGACCCTGTTGGTATTCAACCTGGCCGATATGCAAACCACCATGACGGTGTTTCTCGGTGGCTTGTGTACCAGCCTGATGGATTTGCCGAGCCCCTTGCGCCACAAATTCAATGAAATGCTGGCCGGGGTGTTGCTGTGTACCATCGTGATGCTCATCATCAGCCTATGTGCACCGTTTCATGTACTCGTCGCAGTGATGATGGTGCTGGTCAGCTTCCTGGCCAGCATGATGGTGGTCTACGGTAAAAAGACTCTGCCGCTGCAATTTGCCGCCTTGCTGGTGATGACGCTGTCGATGGAAAATGCCTTGCCGTTCGAGCAGGCCTTCTGGCACGCCGGTTACTTCCTCGCCGGCGGCCTCGGTTACCTGTGTTACTCAATGGTGGTGTCCTGGTTCCTGCGTCGTCGCGTTAAACAGCAGGTACTGGCTGAAGCATTGTTCGAGCTGGCGCGTTATCTGCGCATCAAGGCTGATTTCTACAACATCCACAGCGACATCAACGCCCAGTTCAATCTGCTGGTACGTCAGCAGATTTTCCTGGCAGAGAAGCTGCAGGCCTCGCGCGACATGGTCTTGCGCGACCTGCATACCAAACAGGATGGTCTGCTGGTACAAGTGCACCTAAGTATGCTGGAGCTGTATGAACAGGTCTTGTCGACCCATGCCGACTACGCGCTGCTGCGCAGCCACTTCGGTGACAGCGATGTTCTGATGTTTCTACGCGATCTGGCCAACAAAACTGCCGAAGACATCGAATCCATCGCCTTTGCCGTCACCCGCAAACGCGCGTCCATGCCAACCGTGAATTACAAGGCCGAACTGCGCGCAATCCAGTACGAATTGCAACAACTGCAGCAACAGCAACTG
>Ga0209913_1000778_pt1 | contig 22910 bp, 21 predicted proteins | sample PersoiDNA2013203_FD_185805 | JGI IMG/M metagenome (GOLD analysis project Ga0209913, IMG submission 185805) | Permafrost soil microbial communities from the Arctic, to analyse light accelerated degradation of dissolved organic matter (DOM) -... | ecosystem: Environmental > Terrestrial > Soil >... | reverse complement strand
ACGATTAGGTTAAGTTGCTGCACAAAAGCCCCTTCTATGCAAATAGTGGGGGCTTTTTGTTAGGCGGGATCGGTGATGCGGATAGACAATCTTTCGGACGGTCTATCCAGACGTGTATTGATTTAGTATCAGTTTTGAATTTAAAAATTAACATAGACTTTATCCACTGGAATATGAACGAGTCTTTCAATTACCATTGACATGGTAATCTCCTTGTCAGACATGTGTCATGATAGCGATGGGTATGCGTGTTCTGCCAAAACTCTCTGCTTGCTGGTCAAATCTTCCTGCAATGGCCGTACCACAATCCGGGCAGTGCCCATCCCTGCTTAGCCGGTATTGGTTGATCTGGTACCAGTCTCGCACAATTAGCGGAGTATGGCAGTTTGGGCAGAATGTCGTATCGCCATCCTGATTGTGCACATTACCAGTGTAAACATATTGCAGGCCTTCCCTTATGGCGATGTTGCGCGCGCGTACGAGGGTGGCAGGCGGCGTAGCTGGAATATCTGGCATTTTGTAATCTGGATGAAACGCAGTGAAATGCAGTGGCACATCAGCACCTAATTCCTTTTTAATCCACTGGCACATGGCAGTGATTTCTTCATCCGAATCATTCTGACTTGGAATCAGCAAGGTGGTGATTTCAAACCATACATCTGTTTCGTGCTTGAGATAACGTAATGTATCCAATACCGGCTGCAGATGTGAGCCAGTCAGCTTGAAGTAGAACTCATCCGTAAAAGCTTTCAGATCCACATTCGCCGCATCAATTTTTGCGTAAAAGTCACGTCTGGCTTGGTCATGCATATAACCGGCGGTAACTGCCACGGTCTTGATGTCGCGCGCATGGCAGGCATCGGCAACGTCCATCGCGTATTCAGCGAAAATGACAGGATCGTTGTAGGTAAACGCCACGCTCTTGCAGCCATTTTGTTCTGCAGCAATTGCAATAGCAGTAGGAGAAGCTTGATCCATAAGCCTGTCCATGTCCTTGGACTTGCTGATATCCCAGTTCTGACAAAATTTGCACGCCAGATTACAGCCCGCCGTGCCGAAGGATAATACGCTACTGCCAGGGTAAAAATGGTTGAGTGGTTTTTTTTCGATGGGATCTATGCAGAAACCAGAAGAACGTCCATAGGTTGTAAGAATCATCTGATCACCCTGACGCATGCGTACGAAGCATGCACCGCGCTGCCCTTCATGCAGCTTGCAGTCGCGTGGGCAAAGGTCGCATTGTATGCGGCCATCGTCCAACATATACCAGTAACGGCCCAAGTAAGCAGAATCTTCAATCATATTCACGCCTTCCATATTTACGCCCTCTTAGCTAAGACTTTAACTTCTTGGACTTAAATTTATTTTGGCAATTTCTTTTGGAATTCAACTTTTCAGAACTTCAACATCTTTTGTAATATCCTTTTCTTTCCATTTACTTACGGTGTAACGATAAAGTTTGATTTCTTCATCCCAGAATTCTGGCTGTAAGCCAGCCTTCTGTTTTAGATGCGCCATAAATACGCTGGCATCAGGCAATTGTTCCCAGACTTGTGGCAGAAAAGTACTGCGGTAGCGGCCAAACTCGAACACAATGCCATCTATGCCTGGCTGTAGCTGCTTAAGCGCATCACGCTCCCCAGAGAATTCTATTGCCTGCATAGCTGACAGTAGCGAGATCTCGATTCTGGTATTGTCTAATTCTTGTTCAGTCAGTGGTGAGAAGCGCGGGTCGTGGAATGCAGCGGCATTTGCATTGGCCTTAACATCGATTAACAAAGGACGATGCGCTTCCAGTGTGCCGATACAGCCACGTAGCTTTTGGTTTTGAGTCAATGTCACAAAACTTGCGCCTTTCTCGTGCAACCATGGAAAATCCTCAGCAGCTTCGCCATACGGCTTGCCAAATGCACTTAAAATGGCGGCACGAGCAATTGGGATTAGCACTTCTCCGGGATTGCTAGCGTAATTTGGTATCTTAGTCATCGGTTGTGTCATCGTTAGTTTCCTCCGTGAAAATAAGTGAGGCATAACCAACTACTCGATTCTTGTCTCCTGCGGTATCACCGGAATTACATAAATTCAATAACTTGGGTTTCAGGTGATGGCGTTGGGCGGCCAGAATCAATCCATTAACCGGTGTTCCGCCACAGGCTTGCTGGTGCGTTAACGAACCCTTCAAGCTGAGGATATTTTCTATGGTTTTATGATCGGTTGCTTGCGCTATTCCGTAGGGTAAGTAATGGGATAAATCAGAACTGACAATGATCACGGTTTCTGGCCCGCCCCACAGCCTATCCAATACTTCAGCCACCTCGGCAGAAGTAGCATCGCCTACAGCCAGAGGCACTAATTTGAACTTATTTAGTACCGTTTGTAAAAATGGTAATTGCACTTCCAGTGAGTGCTCTTGGCCGTGGGCAGCACGGCTTTGAACAACCTGGCTCAAACCAGCAAGGGAGGCAATGGCCGCCTGATCAATCTTAACTTTTCCTAATGGCGTTGCAAAAACATCTACATCAGGTAAGGCTAAGCCATGTATCGGTACGCGGTGCACAGGCCCTAGCAGTATCACGCGTTTGATTGAGTCGCGTCCAGGTGCGAGGCGTGCATAAGCAATTGCAGCAGTCTGGCCAGAATAGATATATCCAGCATGTGGGACAATGATTGCCTTGGGTAGCGTATGGTCAACAGCTGGCTTCACCGTATCTAGTAACGCTTCAATGTCATCGGCTAATATTTGCTTATTGCCTGAATAAAAAGCACCGGCCACAGCAGGCTGACGGATAGTATGCATGATGAACCTCCACTGGTTAACAAGCTTATTCCTATGGTTATAGTGGGGCCGCCTTACAGTTTTTCAATCCTGATATCCTTTATATTCAACCAACTGTCTTGAACTTTAAATTTTAAAGTGGATTAACCAGTTTGTTGAAGAAATTACACCAAATTGCTGTGCAGTCCATGATAAGGAGTTGAACTTTGTCTATTAATCTCGAAAGGTATAATTGCTTGCCCTTACGTGTTTGCACTAATTTACTCATGTAGATTAGTGTAGTAAATTGCGAAAATCGACTGTACGTTTCAAGCAACATTCTGTTGCGACTCCCCTAAATTAGTGCTGTCGACTTTTTTACGATGCTTAATCGGTTGCATTGTGAAGCCTTCAAAAAATAATTTTGATGAGCGCGAAAAATCCTATTCCAGTTTTGGTATTGAATCTAATCAAGTATCGAATATGAAAGGAAGTACAAAATGAGTATCAATAAAACACCTTCAGGAATCCATGACGTATGCCATGATCGCCCACTTTTTGAGCGGGATGTTGATGCCTACAAGGCCAAGGGCAAACTTACTGAACCAACAATCTGCCCAGAATGTAATGCTGTGTTTCATGATGGACGCTGGCAGTGGATGGATGCGCCCGCCAATGCGCATCGTGAGACCTGTCCCGCCTGCCATCGCATACACGACAACTTTCCGGCTGGATTCGTTACTATGGACGGGCCATTTTTTAATGACCACTGTGAAGAAATCCGGCGACTAATCCAACACCATGCCGAGCATGAGCGCACTGAGCATCCGCTTAAACGCATCATTGCGATAGATAATCAGGATGGTTCCATGCTGGTGACAACAACAGACACGCATCTCGCCCGAGGCATTGGTGAGGCTGTGCGCCATGCTTATCAGGGGGATTTGAAACTGGATCATGTTTCAGGTGAGAATCTGGTACGTGTTCACTGGAGTCGTTAAGGCCTGTTATGATTAGGAAACAATCCACGAGGCGTTTTTGGTCGGTGTTGCTCATATTAGTTGGTGCCACCCTAATATTTTTTGCAACTGAGGCATGGATAGGTATAGTGTTGGTGGTGTTGGGCTTGTCTATTGAGGTAATTGGCATAGCCATAAAGCTAAAGCAAAAGTAGTTCTTCTACTTTTGCTATTGTCCTAGGGATAGGTCCTCTTTATAGATAAGACCATAGCTAATGTCATTATGACGAAGGTTGGTTTTTTTAGAGACTAAATTGTCGGCGTAGGCTCACTCGCGTATGTTTTTTCATGCTGTATTTGGCATTCGATACAACGTTTTGCCGTTGGGTAGGCGGTAAGTCGTTTAGAGTCGATTTCTCCACTGCAATCAATGCATACACCGTAAATGCCATTCTGGATTCGATCCAAAGCTGCATTAAGATCCCGTACTTCCTGCAGGTGCATTCCGATGATTGCATTATCGGTATCGATCAAGGTGTCGGCTACGGCTTCGTCGCCAGTGTCAGCCACGTTGCCATCTATATCAATATAGTTCGCTTTCAGTTCTGGATCCATCTCCTCATGCGTCTCGCTGATTAGGTTAGCGAGTTCATCTTCCATTTGGCGTTGCAAAGTCTCGATATGCTTTTTGGTCATGTTCATGATAAATGTTCTCCACTTTTCAGTTTGTTGAAGCTAAATATTTATGCACCATTCTGCCACTCTATGAGTGTAGTATGGACTCGTAGAGTACAAGATCTTTGATTTACATCAAGTACAAATGATTCATATATTCCGTCAAAAAACACCCGAATGTTGCGTAATCTTAGTCTTTTACGAATCACCCAATAATCACCTTGGAATCAAATAGAAATTAAAATAAATATCGAATCTACTAAAGTGTCTGGAAACTTAGGTGATAAATCAGGCTATAGTAAATAGTTGCGTTCATCTGCGTCTAGTGGCTCAATCACTACCATTTGTTGCTCTAGTACTTCTCGCGTAGCTTCCGAAGCATCGTGTCCTTTTTTTAGCCTAGCAGCAACACGTGCGCGTAACTGTGCTGGTGATGCTTGTGGTGCCAGGATGCCAAATTGTGCTCCTTCCTGAGTTGCTAGCGCTCGAAATATGCTGCGTTCAGCACGCTTGAGAAACGCCGCATCAACAATCACAGACCAGCCGGCGGCGAGAAGTCCTTGTGCCAGCTCATGCAGCCGATGGTAGGTACGCTGACTCGCTGCCTGAGTATAGATGCCGTCATCAAGCGTTGAGTGACTCTTGGCTGAGGCTGCTAGTCCAAACAGGCGCTTACGTTCCACATCTGAGCGCAGACGTATTGTGCCCCCGCTGACATCATTGAGCAGCAGTGATGTTGACGCTCTGGTCTTGCCGCAGCCTGCCAGACCGTGGGTAATGATTAGTCGGGGGTTCGGTGGAAAAATGAGCCGTTCAGCAAGCATTATGTATTTTCGCATATAGCTAATGCCACCTTGATCTTGCGTGGCTCGAATCGCAGCCACTTTGGCGCGCACCAAGGCGCGATATACAGCATAGTAGCGGAGCAACGGCATTGCATCGTAGTCGCCGCTGCAACTCAGCCATTCGTTCAGAAACCAGCCAGCTAGCTTGGACTGCTGATGATCCAATAGATCAATGTAGGGGAAGGAGATTTCGCTGGCAACGTCGATCCAGCGGAAATCCTCATTGAACTCTATGCAATCAAACAGCGTCACGCGCCCGTCTATCAGCACGATGTTACCTAAATGCAAGTCACCGTGGCATTCGCGTATTTGGCCTGCAGCTTTGCGTGCGGTGAATTGAGGGGTGAGGCGGTTGAATTCAGCGCGAGTCCAGACTAGCAGTGCATCGAGTTTGGTCTGGCATTCTTCATCAGATATTAGCGCATGCAGTTCTTTGAAGTTTTCCGACGCCGGCGCCATCACCTCGTCAGGCGTGCCGAAATGGGTCGTGACGTCAGCTGTGGCAGCGTTACGATGAAAGGTGACAATAGTGTCTGCCAAAGAAGAAATCTGTGTGAGTTCAAGTTCACCGCGGGCGCATACATGGTCTAGTCGTCCGGCTTCGTCGAAGCGACGCATTTTGACTGCGTACTCAATCGGAGTGCATTCATCATCACCGTCACCGTCACCGCTAAATCGTGGATTTTCAGGCGTGCCGACGATGGCAACGACATCAAGGTAAATATCTGGAGCAAAGCGCCGATTCAGGCGCAGCTCGGCATCGCAGCAGGTCTGGCGTTTCTCCAGTGTGTCGTAGTCGAGGAAGGGCAGGGTGATTGGCTTCTTGATTTTGTAGGCAAATTCGCCTGCGAGTAGTAACCATGAGATGTGTGTCTCTACAAGTTCGATGTGTTGTGCCGGATGTGGATAACATGCTGGCTCAAGCAATGCTTTGATTATTAATGGCAATGGCTCGTGCATAACTCAATTTTACTATCTCTAATTATGCCGCTACTATAACGTATGAACGCATGCCTAAGTTGATGCTTTATTGGTAGGGTGTTCATCGACTTTCCTCTGCTTCAGCCTCTAGCCAGTCTTGTATCTCATGTCCAGGCTCATATCCTCGTGCCTCCGCTTTGTAATAAGCGGATACGGCAATACGAGATACTCTGTCCTCGTCATTTGATTCAGGCGCAGATTCTGCCGATATATCTAGTGCTGGATGATTACTATTTTTCCGGGTGGATTTCAGGTGTTTCATGAGATCTCCTACTTAAGTATAGCAAAAAGTCGGCGGTACTAAACTCTTGGAAAGTCCTTACTTAGTCACGGTTTGTAATTTCTCATTGCTATGGACAGACCACCACTCTATCTAATTTAACGTACAAATGGCGAAGTGTAAATTCGTGCAAACACGTAAGGGCTAACCATTATAAATGTGGAGATAGCTAGACCATTAAGCATGTATAACGGCTATATGAAATTTCATTTTACTCTCTCAGTACATCAGGACATTTATAATAAAGGTGATGTTTTCATCAGGGTTCTGGAACAACTGGCGCAAGACAGAATGTTGAGTGATCAAGCTGACTGGGCAAGAGCGCGTGATGTGCTTGAGCAACATGAGGGCGTTGCGCGCGACATAAACCTTGCCCCCGACATTCCATTAAATTGACCGCTACCATAACTAAAAACAATCACAACAGACGAATATCCCTAAATTGAAATCTTGCTTAAGAATATTTTTACAAATATCTCGCGACCATCGCATTGCTTAAATCCTTTGCCACGATGGGCAAGCGAACAAAATAGCCACTGCCAGACGCTTCCTGAATACTTTCGCCTTTTTTGTTGAACATTTGTTCAACGCGTATTTCAGCGTTTCCAGAGGGATGAATAATTTGCAGGCGGTCACCTACACCAAACTTGTTGCGGGCCTCAATATCAGCCAAGCCTTTTTCTGCATCGTAAGCCACTACATCGCCCACATATAGGCTGCGATTTGAGATAGAGTAACCTTGCTTGTAATTTTGGTGTTCCGCCGTGTGATGGCGTTGATAAAAACCATCGGTATAGCCACGATTTGCGAGGTTTTCTAAATCGCTTAGCAGGTTCCAATCAAAAGGACGGCCAGCAACCGCATCATCAATTGCTTGACGATAGTTCTGGCAAGTGCGCGCCACGTAGTAGCGAGACTTAGTGCGCCCTTCAATTTTCAATGAATGTACGCCCATTTTAACCAGCCGCTCTATGTGCTCAATGGCGCGTAAATCTTTGCTGTTCATAATGTAAGTGCCGTGTTCATCTTCTAGGATAGGCAGCAATTCACCGGGGCGGCCTTTTTCTTCAATGAGATAGACGTTATCAGCCAAAGGATGGCGAGGCAGGCTGCCGCAGCCGGAAAGGCTGGATTTTTCCATCTCAGCTTGAAAATCAAATTCCTCTAGGCGAATCACGCCTGCGGCGTCTTCTTTGGCATCGTGAACTTTGTAATCCCAGCGGCAGCTATTGGTACAGGTGCCTTGGTTAGGGTCGCGTTGATTAAAGTAGCCTGACAGCAAACAGCGGCCTGAGTATGCAATGCACAAGGCGCCGTGGACAAAGACTTCCAATTCTATTTCAGGGCAAAGTTGGCGGATTTCCTCTATCTCATCCAAAGACAATTCACGCGACAAAATCACCCGTTTCAAGCCCATAGCCTGCCAGAATTTCACCGTGGCAAAGTTCACCGTATTGGCTTGCACAGACAGATGCACAGGCATATCAGGCCATTTTTCGCGCACCATCATAATCAGGCCTGGGTCAGACATAATCAGCGCGTCTGGCTGCATGGCGATGACCGGTTCCATATCCGCCATGTAAGTTTTTACCTTGGCGTTATGCGGTGAAATATTGCTCGCCACAAAAAACTTTTTGCCGCGCGCGTGTGCCTCGTTAATACCAATTTCGAGGTTCGCCATCGTAAAATCATTGTTACGCGCACGTAAGCTGTAACGCGGTTGACCGGCATATATCGCGTCTGCGCCATAGTCAAAGGCAGTTCGCATGCGGTCTAGGTCGCCGGCTGGGGCTAATAGTTCAGGGCTATTCATAAATACACCAATATAATAAAAACATTAAAGCCAAATACTTAGAAAATTGCTCGCAGAGTAACCAACAGCCACCCGGCCAGCTTTGATATGAATCAGTTACTCACCAATGATTTTAACGAGCACACGCTTCTTACGGCGGCCATCAAACTCGCCGTAAAAAATCTGTTCCCATGGCCCAAAATCCAGCCTGCCTTCGGTAATTGCCACCACTACTTCACGCCCCATCAATTGGCGCTTCATGTGTGCATCAGCATTATCTTCACCAGTATCGTTATGCCGATAGCTGCTGACAGGCTCATGTGGGGCAAGTTTTTCCAGCCACTGCGTATAGTCGTGATGCAGGCCGCGTTCGTCATCGTTAATAAATACACTGGCGGTAATGTGCATGGCATTGATTAAGACCAGCCCTTCTTTAACACCGCTTTCTCGCAAACATTCGTTTACCTGCTCGGTAATGCGAATAAATGCCACGCGGGTTGGCGGGTTAAACCATAATTCTTTACGATAGCTTTTCATTTTTTCTCCCAAAATGCCAATCAAAGTCTTTCAACTTATTCAAAGTCTTTCAGACTTATTTTAGCATCTGCATAAACAAGAAAAGCCCCCACTGGAGGCCTTTTAATACTAAAAAACCTTAACCTTTTACATCAACCTGCTGCACGAATGCCTTACCTTCATTATCTGTCGCCTGCACTTCTAATTGGCCTGGCGCATCGGGTACAAAATTAAACTTAAAATAAGGATCTTCACTGGTGCCAACGCCCACATCTATGGTCATGACCGGTTTGCCGTTATAGCTAAAACTGGCTTTATTGATATAAAAAGCCGGTACATAGCCTTGAGACACTAAATCGCGTTGCAAGCCGGTGCGCATAGGGTGTCTGATATTGAAAATGGTGGATGTAGCGCTACCTATTTTAACCGGCTCTTCTACTTTTAATTTGATTTTACCTGCCGCAGCACGAATCGCTGCATCATCACCATCTACCGTACCGCCGCAGCCGCCTGCTGCACGAATCTCACGTTTAGCCATATACAGTTTGCCATCCGCGGTTTCACCTACGATATGCACAAATGAGTCTGTTTCAAAACGTACCCGGGTCGACATCTGAAAGTTACCGAGCATGTCGGTTAAATGATAAGTAGCGGTTAGTGGAATCGGATTGGCATCAACAATGGCATATAGTTTTTTAATCACCACGCCTTTTGCCGCGGCGTTATCTATGCTGTAGGTCACAGGCACTTGTGCGCCACTTTCTGCGCGACGCGGTGCTTCAATCTTCAAGAAATCCACTTCCTGAATTTCACGTTTTTCGAAAAATGCTTCTTTTACCACGGGCCAGATTTTAACGTCTGGTTCAGCTAAAGCAGGGGTATTAACAGTTGCGAATAAACTGGCGCTCACGAGCGCACTCGCCATAAATCGATTCAATTTCATACATTCTCCAAATCTATAATTGACTGCATTAACGCATTTCCTGAACTTTGACTATATGAAGCTATTTTAGTTTTATTCAAGCACTTATCTGTGACGCTTGTATGTGATGTTAGGCACATACAGATCACACATTAAAATTCAGCTCAATGCCATTGCCAACGGGGTCTTTAAAGTTAATCTGCTTAACATTAATGATAGGCAAATCGCGAATGGTGTAAGCAATATTGTTGGCTTTTAAGTGCGCTTCCATAGCTGGCATGTCCGTGCAGGTAAACGATACATGGTCAAACGTGGTGGTCACATTGGTCAGCGGCACGCCTTCACCCCTATATTCGGCAATATGCAACACATCATTATTGCCTATGTACAACCAAAATCCGTAGCTGGTGAAGCCTGCGCGCGGCCCTTCTTTTAAGCCGACAATGTTGCAGTAAAAATCCTTCAGTACATGCATCACATCACGCGGTGCGCGGAGGTTGTAATGGTTAATTTCGGTGACTGGCATAATTATTTTAGCAATCTTAAGTAAAGTGTACTTTAGCAGTTTGGGTGAAATCAGTCGCTAGTGCAAGGGCGCCATGAAATCGCTAGTGCAAGGGCACCTGATGCAAGGGTACTATGAAATCGTTAGTGAAACATTAATCGCCGGCAAACTCACATAATGCAAAAGGTTTGAGTTTGTTTTCAGCTAAACGTTTGGTGCCGCCTAAATCTGGTAAATCAATCACAAAGGCGCAGCCCATCACAATGCCGCCTAACTTCTGAATCAGCGCCACCGCCGCTTCTGCCGTGCCGCCCGTGGCAATCAAATCATCTACCAGCAAGATCTGCTCATCCTGAGCAATTGCATCAAGATGAATCTCCACGCGGTCCGCGCCGTATTCCAACACATAATCATGGCCTACGGTTTCAGCTGGCAACTTACCGGATTTGCGAATAGGCACAAACCCCACGCCCAGCTTGTATGCCAGCGCTGCGCCGATGATAAAGCCACGCGCTTCTATACCGGCGATTTTATCAATTGTTTGCTTGCTGTAATGGTGGGCGAGGGCATCAATCACCATGTGAAAGCCGACAGGGTCTTTCAGTAAGGTGGTAATGTCGCGGAACTGGATGCCTTGCTTGGGGTAATGCGGGATGGTGCGGATTAGGGATTTGATCGGCATGAGTTTAGATCTTCATTTTGAGTACAGTAACTTGTAGGTAACAATAGCGTAGCGTATTGCGCCTTAAGCCATCTGGGACAAATTCATGATTCGACTCTACCTAACATTACGAAATTCCTAAAATGAAATCGCGCCGCGCTAGCTAGGCGCGCCCTCGCAGACAGTACAAGCTGTGCGGCAAGAGGGCGCAACAACGCTAGCGCAAGCGAGTTCATTTTACGCAGCTGGTGTTTGTGAACGAACGCGAATATGCAACTCCCGCAACTGCTTCTCATCCACCTCGTTCGGCGCATTCGTCATCAAGCATTGTGCACGTTGAGTTTTCGGGAAGGCAATCACATCGCGGATAGACTCTGCACCTGTCATCAACGTTACCAAGCGATCTAAACCGAACGCCAAGCCGCCGTGTGGAGGTGCGCCGTATTGTAGGGCATCGAGCAGGAAGCCGAATTTCTCTTGCGCTTCTTCTTTGCTGATTTTAAGGGCATCGAACACTTTAGACTGAATGTCTTGTTTATGGATACGTACTGAACCGCCGCCCACTTCCCAGCCGTTTAGCACCATATCGTAGGCTTTTGATAAACATGCGCCCGGGTTCGATACCAGCAAGTCTTCATGACCATCTTTTGGTGCGGTGAACGGGTGATGTAAGGCTACCCAACGGTCATTTTCTTCGTCGTGTTCAAACATTGGGAAATCAACCACCCACAATGGTGCCCATGCGCGGCCGTCCACATGGCCTTTATCATGACCGACTTTAAGGCGTAGTGCGCCTAGCGCTTCGTTCACCACTTTGGTTTTATCTGCGCCAAAGAAGATGATGTCGCCATTTTGTGCGCCGGTGCGGTCGATAATGGCTTGTAATGCGGTGACGTGAATGTTTTTAACGATAGGACTTTGCAGGCCTTCTTCATTCAGTTTTGTAACGTCATTAATCTTGATGTAAGCCAGGCCTTTAGCGCCGTAGATTTTTACAAATTCAGTGTAAGCATCAATCTCGCTACGGGCAATTGCCGCGCCGTTAGGCACGCGCAGAGCGGCTACTCGGCCGCCGGCCATGTTGGCAGCGCTTGCGAACACTTTGAAATCTACATCTTTCATCACATCTGAAAGCTCGGTGATTTCCAGCGTGACGCGCATGTCTGGCTTGTCTGAACCGTAGCGTGTCATCGCTTCATGGAATGACATACGTGGGAACTCTGCTGGCAAGTCAACGTTTTGAACACTTTTTAGCATCTGGCGTATCATTTCTTCGACCAGATCCATAATCTGCGCTTCACTCATGAATGAGGTTTCAATGTCGACTTGCGTGAATTCTGGCTGACGGTCGGCACGTAAATCTTCATCGCGGAAGCATTTGGTGATTTGGAAATAACGGTCGAAACCAGACACCATCAGCAATTGTTTGAATAGCTGCGGTGATTGCGGCAAGGCGAAGAACATGCCTGCGTGAACGCGGCTTGGCACTAGGTAATCACGGGCACCTTCAGGGGTTGAGCGCGTTAGCATTGGAGTTTCAACTTCAATAAAACCGTTGGTGTCTAAATAGTCACGCAGGGTTTTAGATACGCGGTAACGCAACATCATGTTTTTTTGCATCGCTGGGCGACGTAAATCAATGTAGCGGTGTTGCAGGCGCACAGTCTCAGTCAAGTTCTCATCATCGAGCATGAAAGGTGGCGTGAGTGATGCGTTGAGAATTTCGATCTCAGTCGCAATCATTTCCACTTCACCGGTTGATAAGTTAGCGTTCACTGCGCCGTCCGGGCGCGCGCGTACTTCACATACGATTTTAAGTACGTACTCACTACGCACGGTTTCGGCGATTGCAAATGCGGCTTTCGCATCAGGATTAATTACGATTTGTGCCATGCCTTCACGGTCACGCAAGTCGATGAAAATAACGCCGCCATGGTCGCGGCGACGGTGTGCCCAACCACATAAAGTAACAGTTTGGCCGATGTGTTCGCGGTTTAAATGGCCGCAGTAATGTGTACGCATAATGTAAAAGTCTTGTTAAATAGTCGGTTGAAATTGAATGGTTTGCTTGGTTTGGATTGCTTAATTTGGTTTTTTAAATTGTTCTGCTTAATCTTTTTTCAGTAGTGCTGCTCTTGCTGGCGGCGCTACTACTCCCATGCTGATAATGTATTTAAGTGCTTCGTCCACGCTCATCTCCAGCTCAATCACATCGGCACGCGGCAACATCAAAAAATAGCCGCCAGTCGGGTTGGGCGTGGTAGGAACGTATACGCTGACAAAATCGCCTTGCAGATGATTCGCCACATCGCCGCCCGGCTGGCCGGTGATAAAGGCAATTGTCCAGGCACCTTGGCGTGGAAACTGTACCAATACGGCGCGGCGAAATGCATTGCCGGAATCTGAAAATAAGGTGTCTGACACTTGCTTGACGCTGGCATAGATAGACTTCACCACTGGCACGCGCGCAAGCATATATTCCCACAACAGGATTAATTTTTTCCCAAAAAAATTGGTGGCAATTAAACCTGTGACAAAAATAATGAGTAGTGTCAGCACCGCACCTAAGCCTCGAACGTCTCGCCCGAATAACGCTTTTGGCCGCCAATTCTCCGGTAACAGGAATAAGCTCTGGTCCATCATGCCTATGATGCTGGAAAGCACCCAAACGGTGATAAACAAAGGCACTAACACTAGCAAACCTGTAATAAAGTATTTTTTCATAGGCTTAATGGCGCGGTTTTAATAAGTAGTAATGAGAGGCTAAAAGACTAATGACAAGCGCAGCCCGACGCACATGCTGCTGGCGAAGGTGCTACATCAGACTTTTTTTCGGCACTGCTCTCGGTCGAACTTGCTGCATCTTTACCCGCACCGTCTTTAGCGGGCGCTTTGCTACCGCCATTTTTAAAGTCGGTAGCGTACCAGCCGCTACCACTTAGTTGAAAGCTGGGTGCGGATAATTGCTTGCTGAAGGTTTCAGCGCCGCATTCTGGACAAATGTCGACACTAGCCGCGCTGATTTTGCGCATAACTTCGGCCTTATGGCCGCAACTGCTACATTGAAAATCGTAAATTGGCATGATAGAAATATTAGCTAAAAACTAAAAACGAAATTATACCTCACACACCCAAGCATTGCGACCTAACACATTGAGTCGCCTTACTTTTAAATCAGCAAGTTAGACCATGGCGGCATTGAAAAAAACAAAAAAACCGCACGCATGCGGCTTTTTGCAACGACAGTCTTACATAAGCCGTCTTACATAAGCCGTCTTATATATGAAGTCAGTCTGCAGCGACTCGCTTGGCAATGTGCGCCAGTGCTTCATCCACCTGGTCGATTAAAATCAAGCATAAATCACCGGGCTGCAGGCGTGCCAGTGCAGTATCAATTGCCAGAAATTCGCCGTGGATCTCGTCTACCTTTTTTGCGCGCTTGGCATTGACCAGCCCCTGCTGCAAGAGCTTTAACACCTCGCCATCGGCACGGCCGCGCTGGCATTGATCCTGATACAAAATGATCTCGTCGAAAGCATCGCCTAGAATTTCAGTCTGGCGACTGATATCAACATCGCGCCTGTCACCCGCGCCGCTTATCACTACCAAACGTTTCTTGGCAGTGATGCTGTCAATGGCTGCCACCAATGCCAGTATCGCATCAGGATTATGTCCGTAATCGGCAATGACACTGGCGCCGCGATAATCAAAAAAGTTGAAGCGCCCCGGTGCGGTCTGTGCATCGCTAACGAATGTGGCCGCGCCTTTGCGTATGATGTACCAGTCAACATTCAATGCCCAAGCCGCGCCAACCGCAGCCATCACATTTTCAACCTGAAAGCCGATTGAACCGTTACGGGTGATAGGAATTTCGGCTAAAGCAATATGATGTTCATCTTGATGCTGTGCCGCTACGATATGACCGTTTTCAACATATACCACGCGGTGACCTTGTGCACGATGGGTGGCCATGACAGGATGGTTGCGATCAAGGGCAAAATAGGTCACTGATCCAGGACATGCAATAGCCATACGGGCAGACATAGGATCTGCTGCATTAAGCACGGCCACGCCATCTGGCGAGACATTTTGCACGACCACGCGTTTTACTACGGCAAGGTCTTCAACAGTGGTGATGTAACTCAAACCCAAATGATCGCCCATGCCGATGTTGGTAACGACAGCCACATCGCAGCGATCAAATGCCAAGCCTTCACGCAACACGCCGCCTCGCGCGGTTTCAAATACCGCCGCATCAACATCAGGATGCATCAAAACATTACGTGCGCTTTTTGGCCCGCTGCAATCACCTGTATCGATGCGTTTGCCTTGAATATATACGCCATCCGAGTTAGTCATGCCGACTCTTAAGCCCTGACAACCCAAAATATGCGATGTCAAACGTACCGTGGTGGTTTTGCCATTGGTGCCTGCTACCGTTACCACAGGGATGCGACCATTGTCGCCAGCGGCAAACATGGTCGACACGATTGCCTCGCCCACTGCACGACCTTTGCCGAACGATGGTTGTAGATGCATGCGCAAGCCTGGTGCGGCGTTTACCTCAACGATACCGCCACTTTGTTGCTCTAGTGGTTGTTGCACGCTATCGCAGACTACATCAACCCCGCAAATATCCAAATCTATCATTAGCGCTGCCGTTACCGCACTAGCGGCCAACTGCGGGTGTACATCGTCAGTCACATCCGTTGCGGTGCCGCCTGTACTCAAGTTGGCGTTATTGCGTAGAATGACGCGTGTGCCTTTGCTTGGTATATCATTAACCGCGAAACCTTGTGCGGACAAACTGGATAATGCAATATCGTCAATCCTGATCTTGGTCAACGAAGTCGCGTGTCCCGCACCGCGGCGTGGGTCTAAATTAACTTGATCGACCAATTGACGAATGCTTTGTACGCCATCACCGATCACCAATGGCGGTTCTCGCCTAGCCGCTGCCACTAGCTTACTGCCGACCACTAAGAAACGGAAATCACTGCCAGGGATAAATCGCTCGACCAATACTTCTTCACTGATTTCAGATGCAGCAGCGTAAGCAATATTCAATTGCTCACGAGTATTGATGTTGACGGTGACGCCTTTACCCTGATTGCCACCTTTAGGTTTAACTACTGCGGGGCCGGCAAGTTCAACCATAGCTGCCCAGGCATCTTCAATATTGGATACCTCGCGGCCAGCAGGCACGGGCACGCCAGCGGCATTGAGCAGTTTTTTAGTTAATTCTTTATCTTGTGCGATAGCTTCGGCAATGGCGCTGGTGTCGTCCGTTTCGGCTGCTTGAATGCGGCGCTGCTTACTGCCCCAGCCAAACTGCACCAAGCTACCTTCTGTTAAGCGCCTGAATGGAATGCCGCGCGTTGCAGCTGCCCGAACAATGGCGCCGGTGCTAGGGCCTAAACGGACATCTTCATCTAAATCTTTCAGCTGCGCTAAAGCCTCGGCAAGGTTAAAAGGTGTATCTGCAACCGCCGCCTGGCAAAGTTGCAATGCCAGTGTTAGCGCCTGCCGACCGACTTCTTCCTCGCTATATTCAAACACCACCTGATACACGCCTGGCTCCAGCGTTGCCGCGGTTCGACTGAATGTTACTGGACAGCCAGACTGGGCTTGCAGTCCGAGCGCTGCCACTTGCAACACATGTGCTAAGGAGACGGCTTCAACATGCCCCGCGATTTGTAATAAGCCCATTTCTGGGAATCGCGCACGAAGGCGTGACTCAAAACCGCTGATATTAGCAATGTTACATTCCGCTTCAGTACAGCTTACAACGGCTTCAATGGCGGTATGCCGACTCCACAGATTGGGGCCGCGCAACGCACGAATACGTGAGACTTCCATCAAACAGTTTTCCTTGATTTTATAAACATCATATTAGCTAACATCCGTATGCTTAACTTCAGTACGCTTAACTTCAAAGGTTTCGATTCCCGCGTTGATCAGTTCAGATGAAATCCCCAGCGCCCATGCAGCACCCACAGCCGCCAGTAGTGCTATGACTTGCTGGTTTTTTTGAATATCATCGCCGGCAGCTTTCAAAAAGGGTAGCGCCGTCAATTTAGTCAGCAACACTTCATGACCGGCATATACCAGCGCTAAGCGACCATTACTTAATACGACCGCGCGGCCGCCTTGTTGAAGATGAGCTTCTACAACAGCAAGTTTCGCATCTTGGGCAAACAGAATCACTTCGCCATCGCACAGTTCAGCCATTTGCACGGCCAAAGGATCCTCAGCATTGAGCACGGCTACACCATCGCCCAGCACCACGTCAACTTGGGTGCGCAACACGTTATAAACTTGCTCTGGCGTTTCTAAATAATAGTTACCAAAGTGTTTTTCCGGATCAATGTTGGTCACAACGCCTACTTGACAGCGGTCGTAGCCCAAGCCTTCAGCAAGAATCGTCGTGATGCTGTTTTCAATTACAGCAGTTTCTACCATACGATTGATCAGTAATTTTTGGGCTGCGGCCCAAGTGGCAGAGTCTCCTTTTACTATCTGGCGCTTGCCTAGGTAAAGGCCATCACTACATGCCAGCCCAACATGCTTGCCGCTGATATGCACCAAACTTGCTACAATTTGCGCGACCAGACTTGCTCCTTGCGTACCCGTTATGCCAACAACTGGAATGCGGCCAGTTGCGCCTTCGACAAACAGGCTGTCAACAATGGCTTTGCCCACTGGACGCGGCGCACCTTCGCCAGGTTTAAGATGCATTAGTAAACCGGGCCCGGCGTTGACCTCAACGATTGCACCGCGTTGTTTATTTAAAGGCTGCGAAATGTCTTCAGCTACCAGATCAATGCCGGCAATATCTAAACCAACAATGCGTGCTGCCAGTGCGGCCGTTTCGGCAACTTCAGGATGTACAAGATCCGTGACATCAAATGCCACATTGCCATTGCGCTGGATAATCACTGTTGTGCCATGCGGAACAATTGAATCTGCAGTAAAGCCTTGTCTTTGGATTTCGAAAAGTACAGAGGGATTCTGGTCAATTAAAATCAAATCAAGCGGAAATTCTTCAGCCTCGCCTCGTCTGGAGTCGGTATTTACCTGCTGGTCTATGAGTTGCCTGATTGATGCAGTACCATCACCTGCAACTGAAACAAATTCGCCTCTAGCCGCCGCCGCCAGCTTGCCACCGACAATAAGCAGACGATGTTCGCTGCCACGTATGAAGCGTTCGACAATCACTTCACTGCCTTCACTATCTGCCAGCGTGAACGCGGCTTCAATTTCTTCACGCGTCATTAGATCTGTTGATACACCGCGCCCATGATTGCCGTCACTCGGTTTAACCACTACTGGCAAGCCTATGTCTTCGGCAGCCTCCCATGCATCAGCTGCATTTTCTACAATGCGGCCTTCAGGTACAGGTACGCCGCATGATTGTAATAATTGTTTAGTGAGATCTTTGTCGCTAGAAATACCTTCGGCAATGGCACTGGTTTGGTCGGTCTCGGCTGTCCAAATACGATGTTGGCATGCGCCATATCCTAGCTGCACTAAATTGCCATCGGTCAAGCGAATAGACGGGATGTTACGTTCGGTAGCGGCATCCACAATACACGCGGTGCTGGGACCCAGGCAAAGTGAATCGACCATCTCACGCAATTGGCTGAGCGTAGCCGCTAGGTCAAAAGGCTTGTCTTCAATAGCCGCCATTACCAAATCACGTGCGGCCTGTATAGCGGCACGGCTTACCTGCTCGTTGCGCGAGCGCACGACAACTTTATAAACGCCTCGTACCGGGGTGCTGCGTGCCTTGCCGAAACCGCCTTGCATGCCCGCCAATGTTTGCAATTCCAGTGTCACGTGTTCCAGAATGTGGCCTGGCCAAGTGCCTTCGCGTACGCGCTGCAAAAATCCGCCACGTTCACCAACGCCACAGCGATGCTCGACCAATGACGGCAACCATGCTGTGAGTCGTTCATAAAAACCGGGGATGGTATTAGACGGCGAATCTTCTAATGCGCCTATGTCTAGCCATGCTTCTAGTACTGGACGATATGTCCATATGTTGGGCCCGTGCAGGGGGAGTAGCTTAAGAAACTTCATCAACTTGTCCAGATGAATTGAAACGGATAAAAAAGGATTAGTATGCCCCATTATGCTGTCAACAAGCTGACAGCAAACTATTTATACCTATTTATGAGGTGGCTTGATTGTAGTACACTCAGCCGCTGTGAACAACAAAATCCTCCCTACTATTGCAACAATAAAGACCTTGCCATCTGCTTGGCAGGCGGCTGCGCAGTCTCAGTTGGCTGATACAGAAGAAGTCTGTGCGTGGCTGGAGATCAATCTTGATGCTAATCTGCATTTTAAAAAGCGCTTATTGATCATCACCAACCAACGCTTGCTAGCGGTTGCTACACATGATCTCAATCTATCAGGCAATTTTGAAGCGTACCCATTGCATGCGGGACTAAAGCTGAAATACCACGACAATGCAGGTGTAGCCAATGTTGAATTGTTTGATGGAGAAGTGCAATTAGCGCACTGGTTCTATACTTTGGCGCACGACTTTTCTGCCACGCGCTTCATTAAACAGTTTGAGCAACAACTCGCTAGCTTTCTAACCGGCCAGCCGATTATCGCTGAGATTTCTGAAGTTTGCCCAAACTGCCAGTTGCCGCTTGACGCTGATCAGGACGAATGTCCTCAATGCAGCAGCACCATCGATGCGCCGCCTTCGACCTGGACACTATTTAGGTTATGGCGCTTCGCCAAGCCTTATCAATGGCAGCTGCTTAGCGGCTTTGTCCTCATGTTGGCGTCCACCGCCGCCACGCTGGTGCCACCTTACCTGACCATTCCACTAATGGACAAGGTGCTGATTCCTTACCAAAACGGCGCACCTATTGATGTTGGCATGGTTGCGCTTCTGCTGAGTGGTTTGTTAGGTTCCGCGCTGTTGGCTTGGAGCCTGGGCTGGGCGCGCACCTACATTCTAGCGCTGGTCAGTGAGCGCATCGGTGCCGATTTACGCACCATTACATATGAACATTTGCTCAAACTCTCGCTCGAATATTTTGGCGGCAAACGCACTGGCGACCTGATGTCGCGCATCGGGTCTGAGTCAGATCGCATCTGCGTATTTTTATCACTGCATTTGCTCGATTTCGCGACCGATGTGCTGATGATCATCATGACCTCGGCGATTCTGATTTCCATCAATCCAAAGCTTGCATTAGTCACTTTGCTACCGCTGCCATTCATCGCTTGGATGATTCATGTAGTGCGCGACAAGCTACGCACCGGCTTTGAAAAAATAGACCGCGTTTGGTCACAAGTCAGCAACGTCTTGGCCGACACCATCCCCGGTATCCGCGTGGTGAAAGCTTTCGCGCAAGAGTCTCGTGAGGCAACGCGCTTCCGTGAGGCCAACCAGCACAACTTGCTGGTCAATGACCGCATCAACAAAATATGGTCGCTATTTTCACCCAGCGTCACACTGTTAACTGAAATCGGCCTGTTGCTGGTATGGGCATTCGGTATTTGGCAAGTATCGCGCAACGAAATCAGCGTGGGTGTGCTCACGGCTTTTCTAGCCTATATCAGCCGTTTTTATACGCGGCTAGACTCTATGAGCCGCATTGTTTCTGTGACGCAAAAAGCCGCATCTGGCGCCAAACGCATCTTCGATATTCTCGACCATGTATCCAGTGTTCCAGAATCGACCAACCCAGTATACCTTGATAAAGTGGTTGGCCAGATTGAAATAAAATCAGCAGGTTTCCGCTATGGCAACCGCGCGGTTATCAAGGACGTGAATCTGATCATACAGCCAGGCGAAATGATCGGGCTGGTTGGCCACAGCGGCTCTGGCAAAAGTACGCTGGTGAACTTAATGTGTCGCTTCTATGATGTGACCACAGGATCTATCAGTCTGGATGGAGTCAACATCCGCTCGCTGCCTATTTCAGAATACCGACGTAATATCGGATTGGTACTGCAAGAGCCGTTCCTGTTTTTTGGCAGCATTGCCGAGAACATCGCCTATGGCAAGCCTGAGGCGACTCGTGCAGAAATCGTTGCTGCTGCCCGCGCTGCACACGCCCATGAATTTATTTTACGGCTGCCGCATGGCTATGACTCACTAGTCGGTGAACGAGGCCACGGCTTGTCCGGGGGCGAACGTCAGCGCATCTCGATTGCACGTGCTTTACTCATAGACCCGCGCATTTTGATATTAGATGAAGCGACTGCTTCGGTTGATACAGAAACTGAAAAAGAAATTCAAAAAGCCTTGGATAACCTCGTGCATGGCCGCACTACCATTGCCATCGCCCATCGCCTTTCTACGCTACATAAAGCCAATCGCTTAGTAGTGCTAGACCGCGGTGAGATAGTTGAGGTCGGCAGCCACGACGAGCTGATGGCGCGTGAAGGCGCTTATTACCGTCTCTACCAAGCGCAAGCACGCAACGTCGATACGGATTTGAGTGATATAGAGAGTGACAATGAAATCACTAATAACGAAATTGCTAATAATGAAATCACTAGCAATGAGATTACTAGCAATGAGATTACTAGCAAAGAAGTAAGTGCATAACGATGGAACAATTAACATTTCTTGCCGACTTCACGCTAACAAGAAGCCCCGCTGGTCGCCTGATATTCACCGCCAGCGATGGCCAAAAGCATGATGGCGTTTTTCCCGTGCGTGCTTTTCCAATCTCGGCACCCGCAGACGGATTATCGTTAATCAGTGACAATGGTCACGAACTGGCATGGGTGGCCAATATGGAAACCCTGCCAAACCAGACGCGCGCCTTAATTGAAGATGAGCTGGCACGGCGAGAGTTCATGCCGGAAATCCTCAGCATTAGCAACGTATCCAGCTTTGCTACGCCGAGCACTTGGCAAGTTGAAACCGATCGCGGCGACACGGAACTCTTGCTGAAAGCCGAGGATCACATCCGCCGGCTTGCACACACCAGCTTGCTGATTACCGATGGCCATGGTGTTAACTTTCTGATTCGGGATATAGATCAACTAGACAACCACAGCCGAAAATTGCTCGACAGATTTTTGTAAGAGAACCTAGTAATAATAAACTCTAGCAATAATAAGCTCTCTAGATAAATGTACAACAAGACACTTGATATCAGGAACATAATCCATGGCCAATAAAATAGGCCGTTTTGAGGTACTACGAAAACTAGGTGAAGGTGCGCAAGGTAAAGTCTATCTGGCACGCGACCCACATCTGGATCGTCCGGTTGCCATCAAAATATTGCTTCATGCTTCTGACCATATGGATACCTTGTTAACAGAGGCCAGAATCGTTAGCAAGTTACAGCACAAAAACATCGTTGCCCTGTTTGATGCAGGTGAACACGAAGCTGCGGCTTATCTGGTCTACGCCTTTGTTGAAGGGCAGACGTTGGCGCAGCTGCTTTGCGATGAAATAACGTTAGCGCCAGTGCAAGCTGCAAAAATCGTCTGCGGCATACTTGAGGGCGCAAGCCATGCGCACCAGCAAGGTATTGTGCATTTGGATTTAAAGCCAAGCAATATCATGATTGCCGAGAATGGTCAGCCGCTCATCATGGATTTTGGTATCGCCCGCAGTATCACGCAAGATTCTGTTAAAAATAGTCAAATAAATGGTACACCAAGCTATATTGCCCCAGAAATTTTGGCAGGTAAAAACGCTACGCCAAGTGCTGATTTATTCTCGCTGGGCGTAATTCTGCATGAATTAGTCACAGGTAAATTTGCTCGTGATGCCCAGGAAGCTGAACGCACAAAGACCGATTCCACCAGCGAACCGTCGGTTGCCAGCAACCAGCATGTTGATGAGCAACTGGAAGGCATTATTCTCAAGGCAACGGCCAAAAACCCGGAAGATCGATTTAGCACTGCCGAAGCCATGCAAATAGCTTTGCAAGACTATCTCAGTCCGGCTCATACTGAACATAAGCTCACCGACACGCATGGCACACTGGACTTTTTGTTGCGCCGTATGCGCAGTAAAAGTGACTTT
>Ga0209913_1000777_pt1 | contig 22922 bp, 29 predicted proteins | sample PersoiDNA2013203_FD_185805 | JGI IMG/M metagenome (GOLD analysis project Ga0209913, IMG submission 185805) | Permafrost soil microbial communities from the Arctic, to analyse light accelerated degradation of dissolved organic matter (DOM) -... | ecosystem: Environmental > Terrestrial > Soil >... | reverse complement strand
TAGCTAGACATATACCGATGCATATGATCAAAAAATATATGCTATCGATTTTTCCAGGCTTAATGAAACTACGCTCCAATCTCGCAAAAAACGATATTCTTGCGTCATTTAAGTATATTTTTCATCACGACAAATATTTGTCATGCCGGAAGCGCCGAGGATCGGCAAATAGCAGGCTTGAAAAACGCTAGGGACAATACCCTTGCGCTATCGATAAAATTGCATCGCCTTAGTTGTAGGCAGACGATTTTTAACTAAACCAATTTCTTTGCCTTATACAGCATAGGCGCGTTTTCTGTTCACAAAAATAGGTGTCATGTTGAGCAATGGATCAACATGACACCTCGCTTACTCGGCCTTTAGGCAGTCAAAATATTGCCTACTCGTTACCATTCCAGCCCAGAGCTGGGCTGGAATGGAGAATTTCTGTAACAAGCTGTTGCCGCCAAGCGATTTGTCGCGCCGAACGTCGCCAACAGAATATAATGGCGCTCATATTTTCGTATCACACCTTTTTGTCCATGAGCTCCGAATTTCATCAACTCTCTGAAAAAGTTGCGCTACTTGCCGCTCTGACGCAATCATTGCGTCGCGAGAACGCCGACCTGCGCCTTCATCTCTCGACGCTGACCGGCGAGAATGCGGAACTTGTGCAGCGCATGGAGCTAGTACATCTGAGGGTGACGGCGCTACTGGAAAGACTGCCTGCCACAGAATCCAGATCGCCTGATGCCTCGGCTATCGATGAAGAGGAAACAGCATGACTCAGCTCAACGTCAATATCATGGGACATTCCTACACATTGGTATGCAAGGAAGGCGAACAGGCAACACTCCAGCAGGCGGTAGCCTATCTCGATGAAAAAATGTGTGCAATCCGCGACGTTGGCAAAATTAAAGGCAATGATCGTATTGCTGTCATGGCAGCTCTTGGTATAGCAGCAGAACTTTTGTCCACACAGCCTGGAGACGGGCCTTTTGCAGGCATGACGATTGCAGAATGGAAGCAGAGCATTGCAACCATGCACAATGTTCTGGACGAAGCACTGGCGGCACAAGAAAAACTGTTCTGATCTACATTCTTGCTGGCGCCGCTCTGATAACTTAAACTTGCACCAGCGCAGATCTGCAGCAACATTTTCTGGAACGCCTGCTGCCAGTGAATTTCTGCGTAACATCAAAGATTGAGCCGCAAGAAACACACATTCTCTTCGGAAATCGCCGCCGTCAAAACAAGCGTCCTGCAATATAAAAAATATCCGCAATTTTTCACGCAAATACTTTGACAGCCATGGTGAATAGGGTAGACTTAGCTCTCCTGCCGTGTTCGCGAATGCTTATATTCCTTGAACCATTTATGCGCATAGGTTGTGGGAATTTGTTTGATTGGTGTGAGCGTCGCTAGCCCGATGAACCCGAAATTAAACTAACTGCAACCACCTTGAACCGTTTGGTTCGGGATGCCGGCATAGCGGCACAGGCGGGACTCGATTTGAAAGCGACTGTAGAAATACAGTCGCTTTTTTCTTGGGCCTTACTTGAATAGCTGAGGCCAACATAACGTGACAACAGGCACTAATTATTTAATCGAGGCGCTTCTTGGCACTGGCTTTGCGTTCTTGGCCAACCTCAGCAATCGCATCCTGGAATTCAGTAACGTCCTCAAAGCTCTTGTAGACCGATGCAAAACGAATGTAGGCAATCTTGTCGAGTCGTTTTAATTCACGCATGACCAATTCTCCCACTTGCCCTGACTGAACTTCTCGCGCACCGCTGGACAACAGTTTTTCCTGAATGCTCTGGATCGCAAGATCAACTGCCTCGGCCGATACCGGACGCTTGCGCAGTGCCAACATGAGGCTGGCACGCAATTTGGCAGCATCGAAATCACTACGACTGCCATTTTTCTTGACGATCACCGGCATCGTCAACTCGATGCGTTCATACGTAGTGAAACGCTTATCACAATTGGCGCAACGACGCCGGCGGCGAATCGCATCCCCCTCTTCTGAGAGTCGCGTATCCAACACGGGCGTGTCGTCATGATTGCAAAATGGACATTTCATAGGAGCATGCGCACGTAGACTGTCGCGTTAATGGTGGAATTGAATATAGCGCACTCACCTTGGGTCGTCACTACGACCTCCGTATAGAAGGTCGCAGGATGACAACTACAACTTAAGCAGCATAGACCGGAAATGCATCAGTCAACTTCTTGACCTCAGCCTTGACGCGATCAATGGTGGCCGCGTCATGCGGATTATCGAGCACGTCGGCGATCAGGTTGGCGACCTTGACTGCCTCGGTTTCCTTGAAACCGCGGGTAGTCATCGCTGGACTGCCCAGGCGAATACCGGAGGTCACGAATGGCTTTTCCGGATCATTCGGAATCGCGTTCTTGTTGCAAGTCATGTGCGCGGCACCAAGGATGGCTTCGGCTTCCTTGCCGGTGATCTTCTTGGCACGCAGATCGACCAGCATGACGTGCGACTCAGTGCGACCGGAAACAATACGCAGGCCACGTGAAATTAACGTCTTGGCAAGCGCATCCGCATTCTTGACGACCTGCTCCTGATAAGCCTTGAACTCAGGCGACAGAGCTTCCTTGAAAGCGACCGCCTTGCCTGCAATCACATGCATCAGCGGGCCACCCTGAATGCCAGGAAAGATCGCCGAATTGATAGCCTTTTCGTGCTCAGCCTTCATCAAAATCACACCACCGCGCGGACCGCGCAGCGACTTGTGCGTAGTCGACGTGACGAAGTCTGCGTGTGGAACAGGGTTAGGATACACACCAGCGGCGATCAGACCCGCATAGTGCGCCATGTCGACCATGAAATACGCACCGATTTCCTTGGCAATCTTGGCGAAACGCTCAAAGTCGATACGCAATGCATAGGCCGAGGCGCCAGCAATGATCAGCTTGGGCTTCTTTTCACGTGCCAGACGCTCCATGGCTTCATAGTCGATTTCTTCCTTGTCGTTCAAACCGTAGGAGACCACGTTGAACCATTTACCAGACATGTTCAGCGCCATACCGTGAGTAAGGTGGCCGCCTTCAGCCAACGACATACCCATAATGGTATCGCCCGGCTTGAGCATGGCAAAAAACACGCCTTGATTAGCCTGCGAACCGGAGTTTGGCTGCACATTGGCGGCTTCGGCACCAAACAGCTGTTTCAGACGATCAATGGCCAGTTGCTCGGCCATATCGACAAATTCGCAACCACCATAGTAGCGCTTGCCTGGATAGCCTTCAGCATACTTGTTGGTCAACTGTGTACCTTGCGCTTCCATGACGGCAGGCGACGTATAGTTTTCGGACGCGATCAGCTCGATATGCTCTTGCTGACGCACGTTTTCTTTCTGGATGACAGACCACAGTTCTGGGTCGACATTCGCGATAGTGTGATTCTTTGCAAACATGATTTCTCCAATGGATAAGGGTGCGCCTGAAGACGAACCAGGGTGACGCGCCCGACAGATACGACGGGTACACGTTACCGCAATGCGATTTCCAAATCGAATGAGGGCCAAAATGTAGGGAATTGCAGGCAGCCTCAGTCGTACGATCCAATTCAGGGCTGCCCAGGCGTACGGCTTGAAATTATTAGCAAAATCACAATCACTGCCAACAATTTCATGGAATCTCACGCTTCCCGATGGATACCCATCTTGTCCGGCACAAGGTCCGGACTTTCGCCAGTTACGTGAGACGAAATGGTCTGCGCATTGTAAGGGAAGGCTCCAGATTCAGCAAGATTTTGCCAAGCCGGGATCACAATCAACGTTGCAGATTGCAGCATCACGCCCACAACCGCGCTTTGGGCTACAATTTCAGGTTGTCGCGGCATATACACAGCCCACACACCTACCGGAGAACAGAGATGATCGTTTTGATTACAGGCGCAACAGCAGGTTTTGGCGCCGAAATGGCACGAAAGTTTATACAAAATGGTCACAAAGTCATCGCTACCGGCCGCCGCCAGGAGCGGCTGCAAGTGTTGGCAACTGAATTCGGCGAGAGCGTATTACCGCTGGTATTGGATGTCACTGACAAGCAATCCGTCAGCAGCGCTCTGGCCAGTCTGCCACAAGAGTGGCAGCAAATCGACGTACTGATCAATAACGCGGGCCTGGCACTAGGCCTGGAGCCAGCGCATCAGGTGGCGCTGGAAGACTGGGAAACCATGATCGACACCAACGTCAAAGGCTTGGTTACCGTAACCCATTTCATCTTGCCAGGCATGGTCAAACGCGGCAGTGGCACCGTCATCAATCTTGGCTCCATCGCTGGCGCCTATCCATATCCGGGCGGCAATGTTTACGGCGCCACCAAGGCCTTTGTCGATCAATTTACGCTTAATTTGCGCGCCGACCTGGTCGGTACCGGCGTACGCGCCACCAATCTGGCACCTGGCCTATGCGGTGGTACAGAGTTCTCGAATGTACGCTTCAAAGGTAACGACGCCGCAGCAGCCAAGGTCTACGAAGGCACCACGCCGCTGACGGCCGAAGACATCGCCGAAGCCGCCTATTGGGTTGCCACACTGCCGGCGCACGTCAACATCAACTACATCGAATTGATGCCAACCTGCCAAGGCTTTGGCCCGCTCAACATCAAGCGCGTCCAATAACATGCCTGATGCCAGCAACAACATGGGCGATACGGAAAAAATATTTTCCTGGCCGACACGGGTCTACTATGAAGACACCGATGCCGGCGGGGTGGTGTTCTATGCCAATTATTTGAAATTCTTTGAGCGCGCCCGCACTGAATGGCTGCGCGCAAAGGGTTATTCCCAACGCGAATTGGTGCAAAACCGAGGCCTGATCTTTGTCGTCAAAAACACCGCTGTAGATTATCTTGCGCCAGCGCGATTGGATAATGAACTGAAGTTGACCGTGGAGGTCAAAGAACTCCGGAAAGCTTCCATGAGTTTTGCTCAAGAAGCCTGGTGTATACAAGGCAGTGAATCGACTTTACTGGCACGCGGACACATTACTATCGTCTGCGTCAATGCGGCAAATTTTCGTCCGCAAGCCATACCCGCTGATATGCTTGAACACATCAAACAAAGCACAAGGCAATATTGACAGCAGGTTAATAAATCAACATGATCGAGCATCATCTGATCAGCACAAAGCACCCCGATACATGCTGTTGCAACTTCTTTACAAGCCCCCTTGCGGCGCTTGTAAATATTTGCACGTACAATGACGCCTTCCAGACTGAATCTCCCCTCCCCACATGACTGTCACCCAAGATCTTTCCTTTTTTGCGCTGATCAGCAACGCATCCCTTATTGCTCAATTCGTCATGGCGCTACTGATGTTGGCATCGGTTTTCAGCTGGACGTATATTTTCCGCAAACTCTTTACGATTCGCAGTGCCCGTATTCAAACTGAAGAATTCGAGCGTTCATTCTGGTCCGGCGGCAACTTGATCGCGTTATATCAAGATACCTTGTCCAACCGTCGCAAGGGTGGTGGTCACGGCGGTGCGCTGGAACGCATCTTTCAAGCAGGCATGGGCGAATTCAACAAAGCCAAGACCCAGGTCGGCAAAGGTGCACCTATCAATCCGGCTGGCTTGCTCGATGGCGCCCGTCGTGCCATGCGCGCCGCTTATCAACGCGAAATGGACGCCCTTGAATCGCATCTGGCGTTCCTCGCTTCGGTCGGTTCGGTATCACCCTATGTCGGCTTGTTCGGTACTGTCTGGGGCATCATGAATGCCTTCCGCGGCTTGGCAAATGTTCAGCAGGCAACGCTGGCGGCAGTAGCGCCCGGTATCGCCGAGGCACTGATTGCTACGGCGATTGGCCTATTTGCAGCAATCCCTGCCGTCGTCGCATTCAACCGTTTCTCGCACGACATTGACCGCCTGGCGATCCGTTTCGAGAGCTTCATCGAGGAATTTTCCAACATCTTGCAGCGTCAGGCTCGTTAATGACTGGTCCGTCCATGCGCGGGGGACGCACCCGCAAATTAAAATCGGAAATCAACGTCGTTCCCTACATCGACGTGATGCTGGTGCTGCTGATCATCTTCATGGTTGCTTCACCGGTCAATGATCCTAGCGTCATCAATCTGCCGACGGCCGGCAAGTCGGCACTGCCACCGACTGAATACATTGAAATTGCACTTAAACCGGACGCGCGTGCCACCCTCAAGATCAGCGGCCCCAAGCATGGCGAGACGCAAACCGCCAGCAGTCGCAGTGATCTGACGAAACGACTGGAAACCTTGCATACTGACAGCCCAGAGTTACCCGTGATGATTTCTGCCGACCGTGACATCAAGTACGACGAAGTCATTCAAGTCATTGCCGAAGCCAAAAAGCTAGGCATCACGCGCGTGGGACTGGCCACCAAGTAATATGAGCGGATCATCTCCTTATCAAGTACCTCCACAACCTGGCCGCTGGCGTGCCATCACGCTGGCCGTCATAGTGCATCTGGCGCTCGTTGCTTTCTTGTGGATCGGTATTCACTGGCAAAACAAACCACCGCTGGTCGTAGAAGCGGAAATCTGGGATCCGCAAATCAAGGAAGCGGCGCCATTGCCTCCTCCCGATCCAGAGCCCGAGCTTGCGCAACCGACACCGCAACCTCAAGCCGAAACCCCGCCGCCAAAGGTTGAAGACACTCCGGTAGTGAAGCCCGATATTGCGCTTGAGAAAGAGAAGGAAAAAAAGCGCAAGGAGCAAGAGAAGCTGGCCAAACTGGCACTTGAGAAGCAACGCAAAACCGAACAGGATAAGCAAGCCAAGCTGGAACTTGAAAAACAGGCTAAAGCTGACCGCTTGAAGAAAGAGAAACAAGACGCCGACAAGAAGCTCGCGCAGCAAAAAGAAGAGGCCGATGCACAGAAGAAAAAGGACGTCGACAAACTTGCCGCCGAAAAGCAACAAAAACAGCAGGCTGCGGACAGCAAGGCTGCCGATCAACGCCGCCTGGAAGAAACCAAACGCTTGCTGAGTCAGGCCAGCAGTAGCAGCGGAGGTGCAGGTGATGCCGCCAAATCGCAGGGACCACGCGGCAATCCTGACTACGCGCAAAAATTGATCGCAATTATCGTCAGAAATACCGCCTTTGCCGTTCCGCCCGACTTGGCAGGAAACCCGCCAGTGGAATATGCTGTAGACCTGTTTCCCGATGGTTCGGTACGCAGCATTCGTCTGGCCAAGCCTTCCGGCGTTCCTGGTTTCGATGAGGCCGTACTACGAGCCATCAACAAATCGCAACCTTTTCCTGCCGACAAAGACGGCAAGGTTCCGAACAGCATTTTCATCAGTCACACACCAAAGAAAGTCAGCAACTAATGATCAGCACGACACGTAACCTGACCATCCTTGCGCTAACCTCAATGGGATTGGCATTCTCCCCGGCATCTCAAGCACAACTACGGCTCGACATTTCCGGTGTTGGTGCTTCTCAGATTCCAGTCGCCATCGCTGCGTTTCCGGGTGAAGATGCGGCGCCCCAACGTATTACCTCAATTGTGAAAGACGACTTGGCGCGCAGCGGTGTATTCAAGCTGGTCGACAACGACGATGCCTTGTCGGATTCATCCATCGTCAATTATGACCTCTGGAAAAAACGCGGTGCCGATGCACTTGCCATCGGCAGTGTGCAACGTCTTGCCGATGGCCGTTTCGATGTCCGCTATCGCCTGTTTGACAATATAAAATCGAGTCAACTGTCTGCCTTGTCCTTCGGCAGTCAGCCGCAACTGATCCGCCAGACAGCACACAAGATCGCCGATGATATTTATCAGAAGCTCACAGGTATTCCCGGCATTTTTTCCACCCGCATTGCCTACGTCAGCCGCTCCGGCAGAGACTATCGCCTGGAGATCGCCGATGCCGACGGCGATGGCGTACAAGTAGCACTACGCTCAACCGAACCTATCATTTCACCAGTGTGGTCTCCCGACGGCAGCAAGCTCGCCTACGTTTCCTTCGAAGCGAAGAAACCAGTCATCTTTACGCAAAATCTTCTCACCCGAGAACGCAAACTGGTGGCCAACTTCAAAGGCAGCAATTCAGCCCCAGCCTGGTCACCCGACGGCAGCCACCTGGCGGTGGCACTCACGCGTGACGGTCTGACCCAGATTTATATAATAAATGCTGATGGCAGCGGTTTGCGCCGAGTGACAAGCAGCGCCGGCATCGATACCGAACCGCGTTTTGCGCCAGATGGCAACACCATCTACTTCACCAGCGACCGCAGCGGCGGGCCGCAAATCTATAAAGTCAGCATCAATGGCGGTGAACCTCAGCGAGTGACCTTCAATGGCAGCTACAACATCAGCCCACGAGTTTCTCCGGATGGATCGTTGCTAGCGTTCATTTCCCGTCGCGAAGGGAAATTTCAGCTGTACACCTTGGACTTGAACAACGGCCAGGAACAACGCCTGTCTGACACGGTGAAGGACGAATCTCCAAGTTTTGCACCAAACGGAAAATACATCATCTACGCGACAGAATCGGGTCGCCGCGCCGCGCTGGCAGTAGTCTCCACCGATGGCCGCATCAAACAAAGCTTGTTCATTCAGACTGGCGACGCCAGGGAGCCAGCTTGGGGTCCATTCATCAAATAATTGTTCTTTATCTTCATTCACGACTAGGAGTTTCAAATGCGTACATTGAGTTCTTTTGCAATCGTTCTGTCAGCAGCCCTGCTGCTGGCAGCTTGCTCGTCCACCAAGCTGGACGATAAAAATGCTCCGGTGGAAAATCACACCATGGGTGCCAACACCGGTGCCGATGCCAATACTGTCGGCAACGGCGACGCCAATGGCGACCCGCTCAACGATCCGCAAAGCATTCTGTCCAAGCGCAGCATCTATTTTGACTACGACAGCTATTCCATCAAGGAAGAATTCCGTGCCGTGGTCGAAGCGCACGCCAAGTACCTGAACGCACACAAGGATCGCAAGATCATCATCCAGGGCAATACCGATGATCGCGGCGGCACAGAGTACAACCTGGCCCTCGGTCAAAAACGCGCAGAAGCTGTGCGCAAGGCACTGGTCTTGCTGGGCGTGTCGGATGAACAAGTTGAGGCTGTATCCTTCGGTAAGGAAAAACCAAAAGCATTGGGCAGCGACGAAACAGCATGGACTGAAAATCGCCGTGCCGACATTGCTTATCAATAAGACCTAAATCATGCGCACTTCTTTCAAAACTGCGCTGAAATCGGTATCCGCAGCAGCCTTCCTGGCTGCTGCGGCAAGCCTGCCGATCACAGCACATGCCGGCCTGTTCAGTGACGACGAGGCCCGCAAAGCCATTCTCGACCTTCGCAGCCAAGTTGAGGCCCTGCAGAAGGATCTCGCCAACAAATCGGACAAGAACAGTGCCTTAAGCCTGTCCGATCAAAATGACCAATTACGCCAGGAAATGGCTAGCTTGCGCGGCCAGATCGAAGTCCTGACCAATGAGCTGTCCAATACGCAGCAACGCCAGAAAGATTTTTATGTCGATCTGGATAGCCGTCTAGCCAAGCTTGAACCGCAAAAGATGAATGTCGACGGCAAGGAAGTCAGCGTTGATGTCACTGAACAGAAAACCTATGAAGCTGCCCTCAATGTTTTCAAAGGCGGCGATTACAAGAGCGCAGGAACAGCCTTCGGGGATTTTCTGAAACGTTATCCGCAATCCGGATATGCTGCTTCGGCACAATACTGGCTAGGCAACTCCCTGTACTTGCAACGGGATTTCAAGGGTGCAATCGCTGCACTGCAGATCGTCATGAAAAACTACCCTGACAATCCCAAGGTCGCCGATGCTCTGCTTAACATCGCCAGCTGCAATACCGAACTGAAAGATAAAGTCGCTGCGCGCAAGGCACTGGAAACCCTGATCGCCAAATACCCGGACAGCCCAGCAGCACAAACAGGCAAGGAAAGATTAGCCGCATTAAAATAATTACCTGTCGTGTTTGACACGACAGGTCGATAGTGAATATAATAGCGGTCTTTCGGGTCGTTAGCTCAGCTGGTAGAGCAGCGGACTTTTAATCCGTTGGTCGCAGGTTCGAATCCCGCACGGCCTACCAGAAATTTAGCAGCAAATTAGCAATACATGAAAAGGGTTCCAAGCAATTGGAGCCCTTTTTATTTTCTGACTCACAATACACTCACTCCACGCCCTACAGCTTACGCAACCTCATTGGCAATCTTACGTTTCATAGCGCAAACGCGGCTAAGTAAGCCTACGCCACGCCGGTTACACTTGTCGCATGAAACGTGACAACGCCGACAAAAATTATCGCACTCGCATCGCACGTGTCGTTGCGGCGCTCGTCGCCGATCCGATGGCCGTACATAGCCTTGAGAAACTCGCCGGCATCGCACATTTTTCACCATTCCATTTTCATCGTCTCTATCGCAGCTTGGTGGGAGAAACCATTGGCGACACCATACGCCGCTTGCGTCTGGCGCAGGCAGCAACATTATTGGGCGAGAATCGCAGTAGTGTCACCGAAATCGCTTTGGCCTGCGGCTATGAGAGTCCACAAGCTTTCACGCGCGCTTTTCGCCATTACAGCGGAAATTCTCCACGTGAATTTCAGAAAAAAATCGACCGGATCGGTGGCCACAATCGCCCCGTGGACGATGAGCAGCAACCCATCTCTTCGCGAGTTAAACTACTGCATAAAGACGCTATCCGGATACAGGCACTGCAGCATTACGGGCCAGCCGCAACGATTCCCCACACCCATCGCCATCTGCGGCAACTGGTCCAAGACCGTCCGGTCGAACAATGGTTTGGCATCTGCTATGGCGATTCCGAGCTGGATGGTAATTTCACTTATTTTGCAGGAACCATCCTGCGTGAAGATACCCGGATCGGCGGAGCAGTTAGCTTTATCGATATTCCCGCCGGATGGTATGCCGCTTATACCTTGCGGGGTCCATATGCACAAATCAACGCAAGCATTTCTGCACTGTATTCTTCGTGGCTTCCTACTAGTGGCTATGAGCCGGATGATCGCCCCTTGCTGGAGCTCTACCAAAATAATCCAAAGACGGTTCCGCAAGACGCATTGCATACCGATTTGCTGATTCCGATTCGCCCCAATTTCTCAGGAAAGTGAGTATGCAAATGCCATCCATTCATGTTCTACGTACATCCATGAAAATCTTGATGCGCTTGCTGCTGGCATCGCCAATGCTCGCAGTATTGTTATTCAGTAACGGCGCACACGCTGTCGGCTTTCAACATCTTATGGTTCCCAATCCGGACGGTGCGGCACTGGAAGTAGGCATCTGGTATCCAAGTGCGGCCGCACCAACACCGTCCAGCATTAGAACCGTCACGCAAACGGTGGCGCTTGATAGCCCCGTTGATGGCAAATCTTTGCCGCTCATTGTTATCTCTCACGGTACCGGGGGCTCTTATTTGAGTCACTACGACACCGCACAAGCTTTGGCCAATGCCGGCTTTATCGTCGCCGCAGTAACGCACACCGGTGACAACTATGCCGACATGAGCCGCAGTTTTTGTATCATGGAGCGTGCTCGTCACATCAGTCGCATGCTGGATTATCTACTGTCAACATGGGATGGGCACAGTCAGATTGACGCGACAAGAATCGGCATGTTCGGATTTTCTGCCGGTGGCTTTACGACCTTGATCAATATCGGCGGCCATCCTGACATGGCAAGCATCACGCCTTTTTGCCAAATACATACCGGCGACTTTGCCTGTCAGTTGATTGCTCGCCAAAGCGCAATGCATGTGCAGGCTTTGCCAGGTATCGAAGGCAGCAAGGATGTGCGCATCAAGGCTGCTGTCATCGCCGCACCAGCACTGGGCTTTACCTTTACCGCCGAGGGCTTGAAGGAAGTAAAGATGCCAATTCAGTTGTGGCGCGCGAAAAACGACCAGGTATTACCCCATCCCTGGTACGCAGAAGCAGTGCGCAGAGCCTTGCCCCAGTTGCCTGAATACCATGTCGTAGAAAATGCAGGCCACTTTGACTTCTTGGCTCCTTGCAATGCGTTTCTGGCGGAGAAAGCACCAGAAATCTGCACCAGCGCTCCCGGCTTCGACCGCAGTGCATTCCATACGATGTTCAACCAGGCGGTCATCAGTTTTTTTCAAAACTCGCTCCCCATTCAATGAGGCAAGCAAATCATGTCTGATACCTGAAGCCAACACCATCAAACCATCGCCTCGTCGGCAACCCGTGATGCATTCGTCCAACAGGAATTGTCTGCATCACCCTCTATGAATTTTGATGTGTGCCGCTAAGACATTGCGTGCGCAGCGACGATTGAAACTTCGACCAGATATTGCGATCCCGCCAGCTTGGCTTCAACACACGCTCTGACCGGCGCATGCCCCGCTGGCAACCAGTTATCCCACACTGCATTAAATGCATCGTAGTTGGCGATATCCGACAGCCAGATCATTGCCGACAACAGCATGGTCTTGTCACAACCGGCTTCTGCCAATAAACCTTCAATCTTCTCCAGTACTTGCTGCGCCTGTCCGGCAATATCGGCAGTAGTGTCATCAGCCACTTGCCCGGCCAAATACAAGCGATCATCGTGCACGACCAGTTGACTCATGCGCGCGGTGCTATGCATGCGGCGTATATTTTCCATCATCATATTCCTGTGAAAATTTGACCCGTATGCTTTTCAAATCACCCGCCCATTGTGCCGGCTCATCCAGCAACCACCCGCAGAGCGGGGTATTTGGAAAATCAGGATCAAATCAATGTTGTGATCGAATCAATACGTCTTCACCGGCACTGGCATGTCATGACTAAAATGGTAGACAGTGACAGGCGAATTCTTCAAATCTCTGTTTTTGTCGAATTCGTAAGTACCTGCAATACCGTGATAACTGACCGTCGCCATTGCTGGCGCAAATTTTGTCGGATCGATCGAATTGGCCTTTTTCATCGCTTCGGCAATCACCATCACACCGTCATAAAAAGAAATCGAATACATCAAAGGCTTCTGGTTAAAGCGTTTTCATATTTGCTAGAAAACTCTTTGCCGCGTGCACTCTGATCGAGCACGATACCGCCAACCGTACACAACACCTTCTCATCGACCGCATCACCGCCGAGCTTGCCCATTTCTGTATTACAGATGCCGTCGCCACCCATCAAGTACACGTCCAATCCCAACTGTTTCATCTGGTGCTTCATACCAGAGCCTTGGTTGTACATGCCACCGTAAAATATACCGTCCGGCTTCTTGCTCTTGATGGCCGTAATGATGGCGTTGAAATCAGTGGCTTTGTCATTGGTGTAATCGCGTCCGACGATTTCAATACCATTGGCTTTCGCAGTCCTCATAAATTCTTCTGCAACGCCGACGCCATAAGCCGTGCGATCATCAATGACAGCGACTCTTTTGAGCGCAATTTCTTTGGCCGCATAGGTACCCGTGGCCCCGCCCAAGGCATTGTCGATTGGCGTCACACGGAATACATAGGGATAACCCTGGGTGGTTATTTTAGGATTGGAGGCAATCACGGCCAACACTACTTGTGCATCGTTATACACTTTCAACGCGGGCATCGCGACACCCGAGCTATAGGGACCGACCACTGCCTTGACACCTGCGTCCACCAGCTTTTGTACAACCTGCACGCCGACTTTGGGATCGGCCTAATCGTCTTCGCTGAGGAGTTCAAATTTGATTTTTGTTCCCCAAATCACGACTCCTTGCTCATTAAGCTTATCAATCGCCATCTGCGCACCGTTTTCATTGTCTTTTCCAACCGCAGCCTGCGCTCCCGACAGCGGACTGGTTAAGCCGATTTTAACAATTTTCTCGTCTGCGCCAAAACACATCGCAGGCACGATAAGCGCTGCAACCCCAAAGCCTGTCAGGGCTTGTTGGAAAAATTTCTTATTAATCACCTTCTCTTAGTTAAGTTTGGGACAACAAATCTACTTCCTGTCAAAAAGATCTGGTGCGTACGGCACCAGATCAAACGGCGAATCCTTTGCAGCGATCAGATCAGCGACCACAGCGCCGCTCAGACCACCCAACGTCAGACCGATATGCTGATGGCCGAAAGCGTAGATCACACGTTCGGATGCCCGCGAGCGCCCCATGACAGGCAACCCGTCCGGCATGCTTGGCCGAAAACCCAACCAAGACTCCGTCGGCGTGCTCAATGCCGGCAGTGCCCGCTTCGACGAAAACTGCAGCAGCTCCAACAAGCCTGCATGCTTATGCGAACGCAAGCCCGCCAGCTCGACGGCGCCGGCAACACGGAATCCACCAGCTAGCCGTCTGCCGGCACAACGACAGTTGGCTGAGGAAATGGGCATCAATGTTTCGACGGTATCGCGCAGCTATCGCGAGTTGCAGCTAAGCGGACTGGTGATCGGCAGCAAGCGGCGTGGTTCTATCGTGACCGATGGTGCCATGCCACATATCGCTGCGACACGCCCATCCCATTCCAACGGCATCGATTTGACTGTCAATCGCCCGGCGACGCAGGATTTTCTGGATCAACTCGCGCTGACCATGGCCACGCTATCCGAAGACCCGCGGTTTATCGAGTTGCAGGAATACCAGCCTCTGCAAGGAACGCTTTGGGCTAGAGTTGCGGGAGCAAAATGAATGGTAACAGCGAGATTTGAACCCGACCCGGATGATGTCGTGGTCACCAGCGGCGCGCAACACGGCTTGTATGCTGTGATGAATAGTTTGATGGGAATAGACGGCGTCATCCTGGCTGATCGTTTGACGTATTACGGTCTCAAAGCGCTAGCGCCGGTATTCCATTTTGAAATCGTTGGCATCGCCAGTGATGCGCAAGGCATGTTGCCGGAAGTGCTGGAACGGGAATGCGCATCACATCGAAGTAGATCGAAAATGGCATCACGACGCAACTGCTGACGGCACAACGCAAAGAATTGAAATCTCGACATGATCTGGCGCGTGGTTTGCTTGAAGGTGCGCAGATCAGCAGCGATCCTGCCTGCATGTTTATCTGGCTGATACTGCCCGCGCCTTGGCGTGCCGATGACTTCGCCGCCAAGGCGCAGGCGCGCGGCGTTAGCGTGATGCCAGCCTCTGCATTTGCCGTTGGACGTGCCGTTAGCGAACACGGTGTGCGCATCAATCTATCCAGCGCGACGTCGCGAGAAGATTTAGTGGCGGCGCTGAAGATACTTGCCCAAACTCTCAATGATCGCCCGCGCGCACTATACGGCAACGCTTAACAATACCTACTTTGAAAGCAAACCAGTTTCTGCTGATGCGCAAAAAATCTTGGCAAAAAAAAACGCCAGCCCGTAAGGGCTGGCGAGAAATCTAATCCAGGAGAGGAATCAGAGGAGACGTGATCACTATATTGTGCACATCCATTCCCTGCCAGCGCTCTTACACAATGACACATATCACACCGACCATTTACAGGTCGCAAAATCCAGCAGCAATCTCCATCTTCAATTTTCTGTAAAAAAGATTAACCGACCTTGCTATTTCTGTCGGCATCAACAATAATAAATGAGAACTGTTCTTATTTGTGAGCACACGACATTCGCTCATCTATGCTTGGGTCAAGCATCCTCATCACCATAGTCGCAATCCAATGCCCCGAGCACGACAGCCTGCCAAACACTGCAGCAGAACAGTTAAATCATTGAACATAACGCGGAACTGCGGGTGCCAAAAACGCTCACAGTGGATGACCAACCGTTGCCGCCAACGAAGAAGGAAACATCATGCTGCACATGCGCTCTTTTGACGATCAGCAACTCCCCAATCTGACAGATGTGCAACGCATCGCACTGCATCCACATGCCACACGTCTACAGAGTGAATTTGCACCGTTGCTACAACGCCTTGCCACACTCGGCAACTTGACCGAAGTCACCCGTAACGCCTCTGCACTACTGCAGAAAGATAATGTAAGCGGCGCACTCTATGTACAAAATGAAATCGAATTTGCACCGGCTGAGGCCATGCACATGCGTATCTTTTATCCGCAATGGGAGCACGGTTATGCGTTGGAAGAAATCGATGCTAAGACCGCCATGCATGAACGCAGTTTGCAGTTCTTTGACCGCCACGGCGGCATGATGCACAAGATTGTGTTGTGCAACAGCAGCGATAAGGACGCTTTCAAGCAACTGGTTCGAGAGTATGCTGCCGAGGAACAATTGACGCCCGCACAATTATTATCGATGCCAGAAACCCATGCGCCAGATGTCCCTCAAATTGACATTGATGCCCTGCGTGCTGAATGGGCGCATACACACAATCACAATGATTTTCTGCAACGTCAGGAAATATTTGATCAGCAACGGCTGCGCAAGCTGCGCCTGGCAGGAAAAGCGTTTGCTTACCAGGTTGCCAACGATTCGGCACGCATCATTTTGCAACGCATGACCGAATTCGGCACCGCGATTCTGGCGCAAGTTGGTAATGCCGGGGTCGTACAAGCCTATTACGGCAAGATTAAAAAAATTGGCAGCAAAAATTCACGTCTGAAGATCATGAATGCTAGCTTTCGCATGTTGCTGCGCGAAGATCATATAGACTCGATCTGGGTTGCAAAAAAACCAACCACGGATGGCATCATCACTTCACTGGAACTGTTTAACCGACAAGGGATGCACATTGCCAGTTTTCTGAGCAAAAAAGACAATGGTCAGCCAGAACCGCGCGAATGGCGCGACTCCATCATGCATTTGGCACCGATTTTTGGAACCTGAAATACCTCCACCTCTTTCATCGTTGTGCAGCGAGGCAAGCGACGAACGAACTACAATGCGGATTGATCAACTTCCGGTACTCCCTCATGAGTGAACGTCTTCTGGTCATCCTGGCCGCCATCAACATGTTCATCGCCGTGGCTGCCGGCGCATTTGGTGCGCACGGATTGAAACAAATTCTCGATGCTGAAATGCTGACTGTTTGGCATACCGCAGTTACTTATCAAATGGTACATGCGCTCGGCATGTTTGCTGTTGTCCTGTTGATCCCGAAATTTGGTCCGGTATTGTTGGGCTGGGCCGGTAGTGCCATGTTCATCGGTATCGTGATTTTCAGCGGTAGCCTGTATGCACTTGCATTGAGCGGTGTTCGCATCCTCGGTGCGATCACGCCGATTGGTGGCCTGGCCTTTCTGGCCAGTTGGGTACTGGTAGCATGGGCTGCCTACAAAGGACATTCAGCGGCGCTGTAAGTAAGCTGGATTCACCATTGAAAAATGATCGAGGCACCGCTCATGCAGCAGTGCCGGTCAACGCCACCTTGACCAAATCGTCGATTTCGGTCGTGATATTCGATAGCACTCCTGCCACCACAGCGAACTCCTTACCTGCCTGTCCAGCGCGCGCGGCCACGATGCGAGCATTGAACGCCACCATCTTGGCTTGCCTGGCGATCGTTTCAATGTCGGTCATGATGCCCCGCAATTGCTTTTTCATCAGTAACGCATGTCGTTTGGATTGTTCCTCGTAGACCATGGTGATCTGGTTCAACACCCCTAACATCGGGGTCGTCATGCTTACCAGCTCTGTCAACAGTGCAGACACCTCCGGAATGCCTTGCTCGATCGCCGTAAGCACGCGCTCGGCCAGATTGATGAAGTTGACAATCTGCGCATCGCCACTCAGCTTTCCGAAATATGCCTGATGCAATTCATCGCAAAAAATGCCTGGCACGATATCGGAACCCTTGATCAGCGCCTCATGGGCATTGCGGAACAAGCCTAGGGCTTCTCGTGCGATGACGGCGGCATTGTCCTGCCCCTGCGACGCCAGAACGGCATAAAGCACCAAGCGTTGAGAGGTGAAACGACGTCGTCCCGAAAGATTGATCAAGGCACCAAACACTTCTCCCGACAGTGGTTTTACCTCAACTCCATTCGCAAACTCGCGCACATTGCCAGACGGCTTCGGTATAGCATTTCTGATCGACAGCATGTTTACTCCTTTTGATTCATGTTAAGACCGCATTCAAGCCGCTGCCTTGGCAGGATGCACATGCTTGCGGTAAAGGAATTCCAATACTGTGGTGCGATATTGCGAATACAAAGCATCCTGTGCCAATGCCACACGTTCACGTGGACGCGCCAGTTTGACGTCCAGAATTTCCCCGATTGTGGCAGCCGGTCCATTGGTCATCATCACGATACGGTCTGACAGCAGCACGGCCTCATCCACGTCATGCGTCACCATCACCACTGTCGATTCGGTCTTGGCGACGATCTTCAACAATTCATCTTGCAAATGCGCTCGCGTCAACGCATCAAGTGCACCGAACGGCTCATCCATGAGCAACACTTTTGGTTCCATCGCCAATGCCCGGGCAATCCCGACACGTTGCTTCATCCCTCCTGAAATTTCATTGGGCCGCTTGGCTTCGGCGGCACTCAGACCAACCAGTGCAAGCGCAGCATGGGTTCGCTCGCGCAACTGAGTACGCGAGTCGGTTGCACTGAACACTCGTTCAACCCCAAGAAAAACATTTTCGTAGCACGTCAGCCATGGCAACAAGGAATGATTCTGAAACACGACCGATCGCTCAGGTGACGGCCCCGCAATCTCTCGGTTGGCACACAACAGCAAACCTTCACTAGGCTGCAGCAATCCCGCGATCAAATTTAGCAAGGTCGATTTTCCGCAACCGGAATGACCGATTAAGGTGACGAACTCCCCCTTCTGCACACTCAACGTGATATCGCGCAGAGCATGGAAACTCCCTTTTTTGGTCTCAAAAACCATCTCGACCGCATTGATGTCGATAAATTTGTTGTCCATAGCGATCCCTTTCCCGGTTCACTTGCATCGATTGCTTCAATTTCTGACTTGCTCATAAGTAAATGCCTTGGCAAGCCATACCAACAATTGCTCAAGGATTAACCCGACCACACCAATGACGACAATGGCGATGATGATGTGCGGCACGTTCAGATTGTTCCATTCATCCCATACCCAGAAACCAATACCGACACCACCGGTCAGCATTTCTGCGGCAACAATAACCAGCCAGGCAGTGCCGATGGATAAACGCACACCGGTCAGCATGTATGGCAGCACGGAGGGAAACAGTATTTTGGTCAGGATTTTCCACTCAGACAAATTCAGCACCCGAGCCACGTTCATATAGTCTTGCGGAACCCGCTGCACACCCATGGCAGTGTTAATGACCATCGGCCAGATCGAGCAAATGAAAATCGACCAGATCGCCGCCGGATTGGCCGACTTGAATACCAGCAGTCCGATCGGTAGCCAAGCCAATGGAGAGACTGGCTTGAGCAAACTGATGATGGGGCCAAACATACCGGACAAAAAACGTACGCGTCCAATCAAAAACCCCAGTGGTATCCCTACCAGCGCAGCCAGTCCGAAACCGATGGCGACACGCTGCAAGGATGCCAGCACATTCCAGCCTATGCCCTGATCATTCGGGCCGGTGCGATAAAACGGATCCGAAAACAACTTGATTGCTTCCAGTATGGTCACCAGTGGCGTCGGAAAATTACTGTTCTTGACTGCAATAATCTGCCACACCAACACCAGAAATGCGATACCCGTCAGCGGTGGCAGCACCGTCATGACCATGCTCGCGACGCCAGTTTTTTTTCTTCCTGGTTTCGGCTTGGCAGTTGGAGAATTGTCTGCTGATACAGCGGCTTCACTTCCACTTCCGACAACCGCAGCGGTACTTGCTGCGGGTTCTTCGTTGCTCATTGCTTGCATGACGATGCTCATTTCAACTCCCTCATTCGATATCAGACGTGAATCTTGAAGGATGCCGCATAGGCCTTGGGATTTTTACCATCCCAAACGGTACCGTCCATCAACTTCGAGGAGCGCATCGGCTCTTTGGGAATAGCGGTTTTGGTCAATGTCGCGGCGTCCTTATACAAGTCGATCTGATTGACCGCTTTGGCCACACTCAGGTAATCCGGATCATCCTTGAGCAAGCCCCAGCGCCGATGCTGGGTCATGAACCACATGCCGTCAGACAGGTAAGGAAAATTGACCGCGCCGTCGTTATAAAACTTCATGTAATTCGGATCATCCCAGGTCTTGCCCAAACCATTCTGGTAGCGCCCCATGATGCGTTGATCGATGACATCCTTGCTGGTATTGACATAGGATTTGTCGGCAATCACTTCAGCCATCTTGTTCTTGTTGGCCAGCGAAGCATCGATCCACTTACTGGCATCAAGAACTGCAGCGATCATGGCGCGGCAGGTATTGGGATATTTTTTGACGAACTCCAGCGAGGTTCCAAGCACTTTTTCGGGATGATCTTTCCAGATATCCTGGGTCGTGGTCACGGTGATGCCAACACCGTCGACAATGGCGCGATGCCCCCAAGGCTCACCAACACAAAAACCATCCATATTGCCGACACGCATATTGGCAACCATTTGCGGTGGTGGCACCGTAATCACCTTGGCATCCTTGAATGGATTGATACCATTGGCAGCCAACCAGTAATACAACCACATGGCGTGGGTACCGGTCGGAAAGGTCTGGGCAAAGGTATATTCACGTTTATCGGACTGCATCAACCTGGCCAACGAGGCACCATCAACGGCACCTTTATCTGCCAATTTTTTGGACAAGGTAATGGCCTGACCATTGTTGTTCAGACTCATCAGTACAGCCATGTCTTTCTTCTGGCCGCCAATGCCCATTTGCACGCCATAGATCAGGCCATAGAGCACGTGCGCTGCATCGAGCTCGCCATTGGTAAGCTTGTCCCGTACACCAGCCCAGGAGGCCTCCTTGTTGAGCACGATCTTGATACCGTACTTCTTGTCAAAGCCAAGCACCGACGCCATCACCACCGACGCACAATCGGTCAGCGGGATGAAGCCGATTTTGACTTCTTCCTTTTCCGGCTTGTCCGAACCCGCTGCCCAGGCACCACCAGTGGTCAATCCCAACATGCTTCCTCCTGTTGCCAATCCTGCTGCCTGAATCAGTTGACGACGTTTGACATCCACCTGCCCGGTCGCATCCTCTGCGACCATGTCCACCGCTTGTTTGGATTGTTGCTCTTGGAACTCCATGGCGACCCTCGTCTGTAGCACAAAATAAAAAAGGCGTACTTTCAGCACATGCCTGAGCCGTGCTGAAAGACGCCTTTGTCTTAGGTGATTCGACCGCCGTTGGCCGGACCATTCATTGCACAATCATTGCGCAATAAAGAAGGATCAGCAAAGAGCGTGCCAAGTGCCACAAAAAAACACCAAAGATCGTGTCATAAGGGTGCTGGGAGTATTGGAGAAAAACGGATGAGGATAGGAAGAGCAGAAAAAACGGGCGCAGGAGGAGCACCCATGCACTGCATTTGTGCACCGCACCAAAGAACAGCATGCGTTGACCGAAAAATCAGCCGAGCAAATCTTCCACGTCCAGCAGGCGCTGAGCGATCTCCGAGAGTTTGAGATTTTTGTTCATCGCCATATTGCGCAGCTTCTGATAAGCCTCATCCTCGGATAGTTTGTGCCTGGCCATGAGCACACCCTTGGCGCGCTCAATCACTTTGCGTTCAGCCAGTTTATGTTTGGTGTCAGACAATTCGGCAAACAGCTTCTGTTCTTGCCGGAAGCGCGCCAGTGCCACATCCAGCACAGGTTTGATACGTTCGGTCTGCAAGCCCGCCACAATGTAGGCAGTCACACCAGCTTCCATCGCCAGCTGCATGACACGAGTATCCTCATCTTCGGTAAACATGACGATCGGTCTGCGCTCATCACGCGTGGCGATGACGATATGTTCAAGTACATCGCGCGCGTCGGACTCGGCATCGATGATGATCATGTCGGGTTGTAGTTGCACAATGCGCTCGGGCAGATACAAGTCCGCCGGCAATGAAGCGATAATGTTGTAACCCGCCTCCAGCAAACCGATGCGTAAGGTCTTACCTCGCTCGACCTGCTCCTGCAGCGTACTATCGTTGTCATTGGCATGGTCAATGATGGTGTTGACGACAACGATGCGTAAGTTGCGCATGTGTGGTTCCAATCTTTGCCTGGACATCGTAGATCGCTTCTTGAACTGGTTGTACTACCGATTAGCGGCGCCGTCTTGAACTTCCAGGGCCTGCCTGCTAAGCGCTGCTTGCGTTGTCTGCATCACCTGCACTGCTAGCACATATGCCTGAAATCCAGCCGAGCGAATCCTAGCCGATTTGCAAAGACCATGCAATTTATATCATCTCATGATGCAGTTAATCGATACACAGCGCTACCAGTGTTCTATTGCAAGCAACAAACAAGCCATCCGCAAGCACATCGGTGTGCCGTCAAACCAGTCAAACAGGATATGATGAGCAGCGATGCCTCACCCCCAGGTGCCATTATCATATCAATTCAAAGGGAGCCCATCACGATGAAAACAACTCGCCAACCACGCCTATTGCTGCAGATTTTGTTGATTGCGGGTCTGAGTATGGCAGCATCGATGTTGCCAGGAAGAGTTTTAGCAGCCGAAGAAGATGTGTCTCAAAACGATCCGTCGCGCTGGTATCAGCTCGACGACACACCCGCACTGCATTATAGAAATCTGCTCAAAGAAGCGCGCGCTGCCTATACCCAAGCGCGGCAAGAGTGCAACATGCTCACAGATGCGACAAAAATCAGCTGCCGCAAGGACGCACGTCAACATTACCAAGACGATAAAGCGCGCGCCAAACGCATCCTCAAACTGCTCAGCAATCAATAGAAGAGCGTCAAAACCGCCCGATTTTCACGGTAGATAGCTGAGCTGGGTAGCTTGAGACCTACTCGTCTCAAGCTACCCAGCGCGAGCCGCACAGCCTTGTATTAACCCTCACCCAGATAAGCCGCCTTCACACGCGGATCATCGAGCATCTCCTTGGCCAAGCCATTCATGGTGATCAACCCCGACTCCATCACATAACCACGATGGGCCGCCTGCAACGCCAATTTGGCGT